>Ga0233425_10001603_pt1 | contig 49760 bp, 41 predicted proteins | sample Watercolumn_Towu_2_FD_181712 | JGI IMG/M metagenome (GOLD analysis project Ga0233425, IMG submission 181712) | Freshwater microbial communities from Lake Towuti, South Sulawesi, Indonesia - Watercolumn_Towuti2014_140_MG | ecosystem: Environmental > Aquatic > Freshwater > Lake | place...
TGCCGTCCGCATCATCCGGGCCTGTAAAGAACTAGGCATAAGGACCGTAGCGGTTTATTCCGAGGCTGATCTGCAATCCCTTCATCTCCAGCTGGCCGATGAGAAGATAGGCATCGGCCCGGCCCCAAGTTCCAAGAGTTATTTAAATGGAGAGCGCATCATCACCGCAGCCAAAGAGACCGGGGCGGAGGCTATTCATCCCGGCTACGGCTATCTGGCGGAAAATCAGACCTTTGCCCGGGAATGCGAAAAAAATGAGATATTCTTTGTCGGTCCGACCTGGCAGAATCTAGCCATTTCAGGTGAAAAGATCGGTTCAAAAAAAATTATGAAAGAGGCCGGGGTGCCGGTTATCCCCGGAAGCCATGAAGAGGTAAAGACGATAAAAGAGGCCCTCAGGATGGGCAAGAAAATAGGGTATCCTCTGATGATCAAGGCTTCCGGGGGAGGCGGAGGAAGAGGGATACGGATTTGTCCTGACCGTGAGTCTTTGGAGGAAGAATTCCCCCTGGCCAAGATGGAAGCCAGAACGGCCTTCGGCCATGACGAGGTCTATATCGAAAAGGTTTTAGACCATCCCCGGCATATTGAATTTCAAATTTTGGCCGATGGTCAGGGGAGGGTCATCCATTTGGGTGAACGGGAGTGTTCTATACAAAGAAGATACCAGAAGCTTATCGAGGAATCTCCTTCTCCCGGCCTGACGCCCAGTCTAAGGCGGGCCATGGGGCGCATGGCCGTCCGGGCAGCAGAAGCGGTCAATTATCGTAATGCCGGAACCGTGGAATTTCTCCTGGACCGCCAGGGCAGATTTTATTTTATGGAGATCAATGCCCGAATCCAGGTGGAACATCCGGTCACGGAATTAACCACCGGAATAGATCTGGTTCACCAACAAATCAGGATTGCCTATGGTGAAAGACTGGCCTATACTCAGAAGGACATTCAACCCAGGGGCTGGGCCCTGGAATGCCGTATCAATGCCGAAGATCCGGAGCGGAATTTTTTGCCCTCCCCGGGAGTAGTGGAGGTCTATCGTCCACCAGGAGGATTCGGCGTCAGACTGGATACCCATCTCTTTCAGGGCTACGAATTGCCGATTTATTATGATTCGTTGCTGGCCAAGCTCATTGCTTATGATTCCAACCGGGAAGGGGCTATCCGGATTATGAGGCGGGCCTTGAATGAGTTTAACATTGCCCCTCTCAAAACAACCATTCCGCTCCACCGGCGAATCATGGACGACCCTCTTTTTCGACAAGGCCAATTTGATACCCATTATATTCAGACCTTTTTCCCCGATAACACAGAAGAAGATGAGGAGGAGGAATAGCCATGGATTTCGAATTCTCTGAAGAGCAAAGGATGCTCAGAGACCAAGTCGCTCGATTCGTCGACAGCGAAGTCATCCCCCGGGCGGCTGTGATTGATGAGGAGGAACGTTTTCCGGAAGAAAACTTTCGAGCCATGGCCGACATGGGGCTTTTCGGGATGTCTTTGCCGGAGGAATATGGAGGGAGCGGAGCTGATTTTCTTTCGTGTGTTCTGGTCATGGAGGAATTGATGAGAGGATGCGTCTCAACGGGAAACACCTATGGGGCCCACGCCATCCTTTGCACCGAAAGCATTTTCAGGAATGGAACCGAAGATCAGCGCAACCGATTTCTGCCGGATCTCATCGCGGGGAAAAAGATCGGTGCCTTGGCTCTTACCGAACCAGGGGCCGGATCGGATGCCTTATCCCTGCGCTGCCGGGCGGAGAGAAAAGGGGACCACTATCTTCTCAATGGTAGCAAGACCTTTATCACCAACGGACCCATTGCCGATGTCGTCCTCGTTTATGCCAAGACCGACCCGGCGGCCGGTCAGAACGGTATTTCAACCTTTATCGTCGAAGAGGGTTTTGCCGGATTTACCAGGGGAAAACCGATGAAAAAGATGGGAGCCAGGGGTTCGCCAACCGGAGAGCTATTTTTTGAAGACTGTCCGGTGCCGGTGGAAAACCTCCTGGGTCAGGAGAATAAAGGGATCAATGTCCTGATGAGCGGTCTGGATCGGGAACGTATCCTCTGGTCCATTGCACCCATTGGCGTGGCCCAAGGGGCCTTTGATCTGGCCTTTAATTATGCCCGGGAAAGAGTCCAGTTCGGACAGCCGATTGTCCAATTTCAGATGATTCAGGAGATCTTGGCTGACATAAGAACCGAGATCCAGGCCGGAAGGGTCCTCTCCTATTGGGCAGCCGGTCTGGCCAATTCCGGGAAACGGGTCCGCTTGGAGGCCTCCTATGCTAAACTCTTTTGCGCCGAAGCCGGGATCAGGGCCGTCGGCAAGGCCATGCAGGTCTTCGGCGGATATGGATTTATCCGGGAATACCCGATCGAGAGAATGTATCGGGATGTAAAGGGAATCGAATTCGGGGCGGGGACCAACCAGATCCAGAGGCTTATTATTATGGGGGAACTTCTCAGAAAGGTGAAGAAGGGTTGAAGGGGAAGACCGATGCTTTAGAAGACCGATTCTCAGGAAGGTCTGCCAATAGGTCAAAAATTGATTCATAATCAGGGAGGAAGGAACACCACGATATTAACCTTATAATCTTAAGGAGGATAGGACATGGAAGAGAGAATCTGGCATAAAGCCTATGACCCTCAGGTGCCCCCCAGCATTAACTATGAACAGCTGACCTTGCCCGAGGCCCTGGAAAGAAGTGCTCGAAACTATCCGGATCAAACGGCTCTCCTGATGATGGGCAAAAAGATCTCTTACCGGGAGCTGAACGCCTTGGTCAACCGTTTCGCCGGGGCCTTGAAGGGCCTGGGAGTCAAAAAAGGAGACAAGGTGGCTATCCTCCTGCCGAATATCCCCCAGGGGTTTATCGCTTGCTATGCCGCCTTTCGGCTTGGGGCGGTAGTGGTTATGAACAACCCCCTGTATACCGAGCATGAACTGACCTATCAACTCAACGATTCCGACTCCACCCTGGCCATCTCTTTAGATCTCCTGATCCCCCGAATCTTGAAAATCAAGGACAAAACCAAAATTCGAACGGTCATTTCCTGTCATATCCGGGATTATCTACCCTTTCCGGCCAAACAACTTTTCCCTCTGGTTAAAAAAAGTATGCACCGTAAAACCGATCCCAACGAGGGCGTTTATGATTTTTTGGACCTTATTAAAAAATATCCGGATACCTCTCCAGGGGTGGAGGTGTCTTTTGATGATCTGGGGGCTTTGCTCTACACCGGCGGCACCACCGGCCTTTCCAAGGGCGTCATGCTCACTCATCGAAACATAAGCGTCAATGTCCAGCAACTCCGGGCCTGGACCTTTGATGCCAAAGAAGGGCAGGCCAGCCTTATGGGGATCTTCCCTATCTTTCATAGTGCAGGGTTTACAGCCGTCATGAACCTGTGTCTTTTTAGAGGAATGACGATTATTCTGGTTCCCAAGCCGGACCCGGACGGGGTTCTCAAAATGACCCTCAAGTACAAACCCGACTACTTCCCCTGTGTCCCGACCCTTTATGTAGGGCTGTTGAACCATCCGGATTTTTCTAAAGCCGACTTTTCCTTTATCAAGGGCTGTGTCTCCGGCGCGGCTCCTTTGGCCCTGGAAACCTTGAAGCAATGGAAGGAGACCGTTGGTTCTCAGATTATGGAAGTGTATGGCCTGACGGAAACCTCACCCCTTTCCCACGCCAATCCCTGGAGGGGTTTGGCTAAGGCCGGCAGTGTAGGGTTGCCCGTTCCGGACACGGATTGTAAGATTGTTGATGTCCTTGAAGGGACGAAGGAGTTAGGGATAGGGGAAACCGGGGAGATCCTTTTAAAGGGACCCCAGCTTACCCAGGGGTATTATAAAAAACCGGAAGAGACCGCCCAGGCGATCCGGGACGGTTGGTTTTATACCGGCGATATCGGCTATATGGATGATCAGGGGTATCTTTATATCGTGGACCGCAAGAAGGATATGATTATCGCCAGCGGCTTCAATGTCTATCCCAGGGATATCGACGAGGTCCTTTATGCCCATCCCAAAATTAAAGAGGCTTGTGCCGTGGGGATTCCTGACCCTTACCGGGGAGAGACCATTAAAGCTTTTATTGTGCCCCGCGAAGGGGAAACTCTGACGGCTGAGGAGGTTATCGTTTTCTGCCGGGAAAAGTTGGCTGCCTATAAAGTCCCGAAACAGGTTGAATTTATGGAGGACCTCCCCAAGAGCACCATCGGCAAAGTATTGAGAAGGAAACTGCGGGAGATGGAAATGGAGAAAACCAAGGAGAGTAGCCATGGATAGCTATGATGTAGTGGTCATTGGAGCGGGGAATGGAGGATTGACCGCCTCGGCAACCCTGGCCCAGAAAGGACTTAATGTTCTTTTGTTGGAGCGGCACAATATTCCGGGGGGATGTGCGACCAGCTTCTGCCGGGGAAGGTTTGAATTCGAGGTGGCCTTGCATCAGCTCAGCGGTGTGGGGACTCCGGAAAGCCCCGGACCCCTGCGGATGATGTTCAGCCAGTTGGGCGTCTTGGAAGACCTGGAATTAGTGGAAATCAAGGATCTTTATCATGTGATTGGACCTGGGGACTTCCGGATAGACCTCAAGCCCGACCGGGAACAGGTCATAGCCGCCTTTCAGGAAAAATTTCCCAATGAAAAAGACGGGATTGAGAGATTTTTTAATCTATCCTATCAGTATGCCTTTCAGATGCTTTCAGCTTTTTATTTTAAGGACCCCGATCCCTCCCGGGAAAAGTTTCCCTTCCTTTACCAGTATTCCTTTAAAACCGCACAGGAAGTCCTGGATGACTTCTTTCGGGATCCATTGCTGAAATGTGCTTTGTCTTTATACTGGGGCTTTTTAGGGCTGCCCCCCAGCCGGCTCTCATTTGCCTATCTGGCCCTGCTCTTCTTTACCTATATCGAACTCAAACCCTTCCATATCAAAGGAGGGTCTCAAACCCTGTCCAATGTCCTGATCCAGCGATTTTTATCCCAGGGCGGAACGGTCCGCTTTAGCTGTGGGGCAGAGAAGATTTTGGTGAACCAGGGAAGGGTAGAGGGAGTGATAACCGAATCAGGGGATCAGATTAAGACCGGCTATGTTATTTCAAATATTTCTCCGGTGGCAACCTATACCAACCTTATCGATCCAATATATGTGCCGGAGAATGTTTTTCAAGAGATGCGAGGCAGGTCCCTTAGTCCCTCGGCCTTTACCCTGTTTATCGGTTTTGACCGGGAAGCTCATGAATTGGGCTTAACGGGCTCCATGACCTTTTTCCCAAATCATACCGATATAACAGATAAAAATTTAGTTGAAATGCAGAGATTAGGCATGGAAAATCCTTTCATGGCCATGAGCTGCTATGATCTGGCGGACCCAGGGTTTTCTCCGCCCGGGACCTGTCAGGCCAGTGTGGTGACCCTGAAATATGGGGAACCCTGGATGAGGGTGCCTCCGGCCCAGTACCATCAGGAGAAGTTCCGCTGCGCCGAGGCCATGCTTCAAAGGCTGGAAGCTGCTTTCCCCGGGGTACGAGGGCACATTGAAGAGATAGAAGTGGCCACACCCTTGACGCATATGCGCTATCTGGGTCACCCCAATGGGGCCATATACGGTTTCGAACAATACACTAAAGACTCCATGTTTTTTCAACCCGGGCGGACCTCTCCTATTGGGGGTCTTTCCTTTGCCAGCGGATGGATCGGGGATTGTGGTTTTCAACCCACTCTACAGGCTGGAGTATCGGCTGCTCGAGCGATTATCCGGGAATTGGAAAGGAAATAGGAGGAGATAATGAATAAGGAAATATTTAAGGATTTTGATGGGTACGATAGGATTATTGAAGAAAGGGATTATAGCCGGAAATATGGGTTGGACTATTCGGCCCAAAAAGATTCGGCCGACTCATTTATCCAGCGTCTCCATCCCAAACGATTGACTCTGCGAGTCTCCGAGATCATTCCGGAGACACCTTCGTCCAAAACCCTTAGATTGGTTTCTCCGGAAAGGGTTCTCCCTCCTTTTCTGGCCGGCCAATATGTGGCCTTGTTCCTGGAGGTCAAGGGGATCAGGACCAGCCGGCCATACAGTCTGTCTTCTTCTCCAAATCAGACCGGATATTATGATCTGACGGTTCGGCGGGTAGAAGGAGGTCTGGTTTCTAATTATTTATTGGATGACCTGAAAAGAGGGGATATTCTTCAAAGTTCAGGGCCGGAAGGGCATTTTTATTATAATCCCTTATTTCATGACCGGACCCTGGTCCTGCTGGCCGGAGGCAGCGGCATCACCCCCTTTATGAGTATGATTCGGGAAGTGGTCGAATGCGGTCTGGACCGGGAGATTTTTCTTTTCTATGGGAACCGGAATATGCAGGAGGCTTTCTTCCACCCTCACCTAAAGGATCTCTCCGGCCGCTTCGCCAATTTTCATTATATCCCGGTCATTGAAGACCCTCCAGAAGGATATGAGGGCCAAACCGGGTTGATCAGTGGTGCTTTGCTCAAAAATACCCTTGGCCGAATGGAGAATAAGACCTTTTACCTCTGCGGGCCTCAGGCCATGTATGATTATTGTCTCCCCCAATTAGAGGGATTGGGAATTCCCCGGAGAAAGATACGAAAAGAGGTTTATGGGCCACCAAATGACATAACCCGGGCGCCAAATTGGCCGGTTGAGGTGAGTAGGGACCAACTCTTTAAGATAGTTATTAGAGGCCGGGAGTCGATTGAGGTCAAAGCCGTTGAACCCTTGGCCGCTTCCTTGGAAAAACAAGGGATTCTGCTTCCGACTATCTGCCGGTCCGGAGAGTGCAGTCAATGCCGGGTAAAGGTTTTATCCGGAAAAGTTTATCAACCGGCCGGGGCTTTAGTCCGGCGGTCGGACCAACGTTTCGGTTTTGTCCATGCCTGTGTTTCCTATCCTTTGGAGGATTTGGAAATTTTGGTATAATAAAAGGCGACCACACCCAATACCCAGAAACACAGACATCGAACCAAGGTTTGATCTCTCGGCTGTAAAAGGAGCAAAAGAATGAGCGAGAAGCCGTTAGTACAATATAATAGAGAAGGTTATTTAGGGTTTATTACCCTGAACAGACCGGAAAAAAGGAATGCCCTGAACTGGGATCTTTGGCTGGCCCTGGAACAGGCGGTTATTCAAGCCGAAGAAGACCGGGATTCCCGGGTGATCCTTCTAAGAGGGGAAGGCAAAACCTTTTGTTCGGGTCTGGACCTAGGTCCGGAAAATGAACTCCTGCAGGCTATTGGGGATACACCGGCGGCGACCCAGAAGCTGAAATTCTATCGCTTGGTCAGGAGGGCACAGGATATTTTTACCAGACTGGAGCGTCTAGCCAAACCGACCATAGCCGCCATCCATGGTCATTGTCTTGGGGCAGGGCTGGAAATGGTCCTCTGTTGCGATATGCGTTTTTGCTCAACCGAGACCCTCTTCGGGCTTCCTGAACCCACGTTGGCCATAATCACCGATGCCGGGGGACTTCAGCGGTTGCCGCGGGTAGTCGGCCGAGGTCATGCCAGGGAGATCGCCTTCCGGGGCCATCGTTTCGGCGCCGAAAGGGCCAAGGCCATCAATTTGGTGAATGAGGTTTATCCGGACCAAGGGACCCTGGAAATCCATTGTCGGGAGACTGCCGAAGAAATAGCTTCCAATCCTCCCTTGGCAGTACAAGGAATCAAAGAGGTTTTGATCTTTAATGAAGAGGCCGACCTGGAACAGTCTCTGGATTATACGGCAGCCCGGTCCAGCATGATCCTGCCTTCGGAGGATCTTTTCGAGGCTATTGCGGCCTATATGGAGAAGAGAAAAGGGAATTTCAAAGGGGCTTGATACAAAGTAATTAAGGTTCTGGATGCGGGATGAATCGGAAAGAAAAAAGGCAGGGTTTCCCAAGCCCTGCCTTTTACTTTGATGTTCTAAACAACGTTTCTTAAGAGACGGTTTGTTTTTGAAATTTTTTCCGGCCAAAGCCGGCCAATCCCACCAGCCCGCTGCCCAAGAGGAGCATGGTGGCGGGTTCGGGAACGGGATTTCCTGGGATGCTCGGTTCACTTAAGTTGGTGCCGTACTGGAACCAGACATTGGAGATTTGGTCCGGAGAGAAATTACTCTGTAATCCGCTCAGTAAAAAGAGCACCGAACTTTGGATCAGGGCGTTGCTGCCGGTCACCGCGGAATTTCCATCCGGAGACACACCGGAAACGATCCCATATTGGACACCGTCCGGGCTAACAGGTCCCTGAAGGTTAGTCCCGGGAAACAGATAATGGGGACCAAAGAGGGGGTTTTCTTCAGTGCCTAATCCGGTACTGGAAATCCCTTGGGAGGCCCCTCCGGGGATCCCGTTTAGGCCTGTTTTGTAGGCCCATTCTCCGCCTACCCCATTACCGGGATCGGTGCCCCCATAGAGGACAGAACTGCCCGGGGCAACAATAGCGGAAAGGGGAGTCAGGATCGGATCCCCGCTAATATTAAAAAACAGGGCTGTCAGGACATCAGAGGGGGCTATCACCCCAGGACCCGTATTGGTCAAAGTGATATACAGATTTGATCCGGCATAATCAAACATTGCCTTGGCACTAATCCCCTGGCCCGTAAATGCATTTGTCCCCGAACCATAAAAGGTAATCGGTTCCGCCCAGGCTGGACGGGCTATGAGGGCGGACAAAGCGATTATCACGCCTATGCCTATTACGGTGTATTTTTTGATTCTCACGTCTATTTCTCCTATTACCAGTTTAAAAAGTTATTCAAAATTTTTTTACTTTTGAGAATGTTGTTTAGCCTTACTCTTTTGATCTGCAATTGGTGTGCCATCCTCTTTTTTTACGATAACATATTGATATAATTTAATGTATTAAAGGGAAAAGCCGAAATAGGGATCGATTGAGGATAGAAAAAATACCTTATTGTTCAATCGATAAACCGAAAGGTAAATTGGCTTGGTAAGGCCGATGAAATGATCGAAGGCATTCTGCTTAGGTTGTTTGGAGGGATTCGTTCCTAAGGGAAAAACCGCCAAAGGGATTAAAAACGATTAAGGCAAAAAATTTAAGGGATGCCGATATATTTATGCATCTGGAGACTGAGGCGCCACTGGGGGTGATTAAGGCAATAGTCGACAGCCAGGCGGATGTTTTTTTGTAAATCCAAACCGTCCTTGGGTTGAAGAAAGAAAAATTTGAATTCAAGGGATTCCAGATCCTGCGGATCAAGGCCCTCCTGAGGAAAAACCAATTTCAGTTCATCTCCTGATCGGAGGTTCAAAGGGCTGCCGGCTTTGGGACTGACGCAGATCCAATCTATCCCGCTTGGCGCGGGGAGTGTGCCGTTCGTTTCAATTGCAACTTCAAAACCGATCTGGTGAAAGGCGGTGACCAGGGCTTCATCCAGTTGCAGTAACGGTTCGCCTCCGGTGCAGACTACCAGAGGTTTAAGACGATCGGATTTGATGGGGGGAAATTGGTCGGCCACGGCTGCGGCCAAGACCTCTGGAGCATCGAAACAGCCCCCCCCAGGCCCGTCCGTTCCCGTAAAATCGGTATCACAAAATTGACAGACGGAAGTGGGGCGATCCAAATCCAGGCCGGACCAAAGATTGCAGCCGGCAAAACGGCAGAACACTGCCGGCCGGCCGGTTTGGGCCCCTTCGCCTTGCAAAGAATAAAAAATTTCTTTGATCAGATAGGGCATAAAGATTATTTTGACAGGATGTACAGGATAAACATGTAAATCCTATTAATCCGGTCTAAAAAGAAATTGAAGTTCATCCATTTAATCGGTCACGTATTTCACCGGATCTTTTATTCCGGCCTCAGAAAATCCTTTAAGGCGCAGGAGACAGGCGTCGCACTTTCCACAAGCCTCGCCCTGAGACGATGGATCGTAACAGGTGCTGGTTAAGGCGAAATCAACTCCCCTGTCCAAACCCAGTTTGATGATCTGGGCTTTATTCAGGGTGATCAGAGGAGTGTGGATTTTAAATCCTTGGCCTTCTACTCCGGCTTTAGTGCCCAAATTGGCCATGTTCTCAAAGACCTGGATAAACTCGGGGCGGCAATCCGGATACCCGCTGTAATCTAAGACATTGACGCCGAGAAACAGGTCCCGAGCACCCAGTACTTCGGCCCAAGCCAAGGCCAGGGAGAGAAAAATGATATTTCTAGCCGGGACATAGGTTATGGGGATATTTCCGGACATGTCCTGCAGGCTCCGCGCCTTCGGTACTTCAAGGGGAGCGGTTAAAGCCGAACCGCCAAAAGTACTCAAGTCGACATCCATAACTTTGTGCTGGATCACCTGAAACCATTTGGCAATTCGTTCTGCGGCTTCGATTTCCAGGTGATGGCGTTGGCCGTAGCGAAAAGTTAAGGCATATAACTCATACCCTTGATACCTGGCCACAGCCAGGGTGGTCGAGGAATCCAGGCCACCGCTCAGTAAAACGACCGCTTTGAGTTTTGGTAGGAGCATATTTTACAGACCGATTTTCCCTGCTACGTCCCGCATACCCATAATGACATCCTGAATTAATTCATCCAAGGACACACCGAGCATGACGGCCCCTTTTTCAATGATTTCGCGATTGACCCCGGCAGCGAAGTTTTTCTGCTTCCATTTTTTTTTGACCGAATTAATCTCTATGTCAAGAACGCTTTTGGAGGGCCGAACCAAAGCGGCGGCGGCTACCAGCCCGGTTAATTCATCGATGGTATACAGATATTTTTCCAGTTCCGTTTCGGGCTCCACATCGTTACATAGACCCCAACCATGAGAAATGGCCGCCCGGATGATCTCTTCCGGCCATCCGTGCTCTTCCAGAATAGTTTTGGTTTTATGGCAGTGTTCCTCGGGAAATTGTTCGTAATCCAAATCATGAATCAGGCCGATCATTCCCCATAGTTCTTCATCCAATCCTTTCTTACGAGCCAAATAGCGCATAACCGCTTCTACGGCCAGGGCATGATGAATCAAAGCCTCATTCTGATTATATTGTCGAAGTAAGGTCAAGGCCTCTTGACGATCAGGATAGGGATTCGTCTGCATGTTCTTCCTCGGCTAATTTCCGGGATTTTCCCCATTCGATTACTTCCAGTTTCACGTTAGCTCGCCCTCTTTTAATCATTCCCAGTTTTTCGGCGGCAGCCCGAGATACATCAATAATGATCCCTTTCTTACGCTGGGCGCTGGATGGACCTCGATCGATGATGCGCACCTCCACTTGCCGTTTGTTTCCGAGATTGGTTACCCGAACACGGGTACCATAAGGATAGGAAGGATGGGCGGCTACGAGATGATTTCGATTAAAAATTCGACCCGAAGCGGTTCTCCCGCCGTGAAATCGTTGGCAGTAATAAGAAGCCTTGCCGATCTGAATTTTTCCGTTTGGGATCGTTGATTTTTTGGGTTTGGCAATCGCTTTAGAACCGGCAACAGTAAACGCTGCTGAGATAGCCAGGATCAAGGCTGGTAGAAAAAGCCATTTTATTCTCGTCTCGGGAAAAACCGGCTTCACAGAGGCACCTCTAATCCCTGCACCTTAATTGAAGAGTCCGGTTTCTTCAAAGTGTTTAATTTTTTCTTCGGTATATCCAAGTTCAAGCAAGACCTCGTTGGTATGGCTTCCCACCGGCAAGCCGACTTGGTCGTATAAGGCCGGACTTTCGGAAAATTTTATTGGATTGGCCGGTTGTTTGACCGTGCCTCCTCCAGGAAGGGCCACTTCCACCACCATAGCTCTCTCTTGGGCCAATGGGTCATTAAAGGCTTCCTGTAAAGTGAGAACCGGTTCAACGCAGGCATCCCATTGTTGGAAACAGTTCATCCATTCATCACGGGTTTTGGTTTTGATAATTTCGCGAACTTCCTTCTTGACTTGAGGCACATTGGGAGGCAAGACCGTTCCGGCAATCCAATCCGGGCGTCCGATGGCCTGACAAAAGGCGGCAAAAAATTGAGGTTCCAAGCCCCCGAAACTAAGGTATCGTCCGTCTTGGGTTTCATAGAAATCATATAAAGACCCCCCATTTAACAAGTGGCTTTCCCGTCCCGGTTCCTGTCCATCAACCAGAAAAGCGGCCCCAACCATAGCCGTAAAGGCCATCATCCCATCGGTCATGGAGATATCAATGTGCTGACCTTTCCCGGTGGTCTGTCTGTAAATAACAGCCGAAAGGAGGCCGATGATGGAATTATAAGAGCCGGAGGCGATGTCGGCGATCTGCATACCGGTTAAGACCGGACCGGTTTCTTTCAGACCGGAATAAGACATGAGTCCGGAACGAGACAGATAGTTGATGTCATGACCGGCCCTGGAAGTCATCGGACCGGTCTGCCCATAGCCGGTCAGGGAACAGTAGATAAGTGAGGGATTCAATTCTTTCAGTTGGGGATAATCCAAACCGAACTTTTGCATCACCCCGGGTCGAAATTGTTCGATGACAATATCATAGGTCTCAATCAATTGGTGAACGATCTTGATGGCCCGAGGGTCTTTTAAATTTAAAGTCATCGATCGTTTACCTCGCCCCAAGTAAGCGGAAACCGCCGAAAGATTTGTGCTTTCAATAAACGGCGGCAGAAAAGCAGTCAAGTCCGGTCTGGAGCCGGAAACAATCCGGAGCACCTCGGCCCCCAGATCGGCCAGCATTAAGGTGGCATAGGGACCCGGTAATAATGTAGTGAAGTCTAATATTTTTATTCCTTGAAGCGGACCGGGCATGAAAAAACTCCTTTATTTCTTTTTACCGCCAGGTGATCTTTGAGGCATTTCTCAAAGGTATCCGCTGATAGGAATATTTCGGATACCCGATCATCATGGCCCCAAAAGGGAGATGATCCGGCGGCAAACCAAGAGTTTCCTGCAAAGGGGGATAGAAATTGGCGGCGGCGGTGAAATATCCGGCCCAGCAGGTGCCCAGACCAAAAGAGGCAGCTGCTAACTCCAGATAGGTTAAGGCAATAATGCAGGCCCCTTGAACTGGAGGCAGGGTTTTTAAACCGTGAGCAATGACCAGATGCGGGGCGCTCCGCAAGATGCGGTCCATCCCTTTGTCCCAGGCATCGATAACCCGGTCCATGCGATACGTTAGGGCGAGTTCGGCTCCTTGATTAATTAAGGAACGCATCCAATCCGCAACCATCCCGCCCAGACGCTGGACTTCCTGAGCCTCTTCTATAACCAGCCAATGCACCGGTTGGAGATTATGCCCTGAAGGTGCATAACGGGCGATGTCGATCAGTTTGGTCAAGATATCTCGTGGCACTTTTTTTTCTTTATAATTGCGTATGGATCTTCGGGACCGCAAAAATTGTTCACCCTGTTCCGGACTGAGAGTCAGTTCTTTCCTTAAGGGGAGGCATTCAGTAGGGGCCATGGTCTTTAAGGATAAAGCGCCATGAGGACAAATAGAGACGCAATGGCCGCAGTTAATACAAAGTGTTTCGGCTTCGGCAATCGGTTGAGGAAAACCGTCCTCCCCGATGATTTCAATCAATTTGGCTGGACATTCGGCCAGACAAAGACCGTCTCGATGGCATTTTTTTTGATTTATAGTGAATAAGGCCATGCGTTTTCCTTTCTTGAGGGCTTTAATTGGTATTTCCATAATCAATCATCCTGGCTCTAATCGGGTCAATTTTCCCTCTGGTCAAAATCAACCCCGAGCGATGATTTTCGAAACATGCTATACCAAAAAGGATCTTTTGGGAATATAAAATAATTCGGACATAATCAAACCTTCGAACATGATTTCCTAATCACGGAGAAAGGTAAAATCTGCCTTAATCAAAACCGAAAGATATCGCTGGGAAAAATGCGACCCAAAGGGAATCGGCTTGCCTCGGTTGTGAATCAAGGAAGGCAGATAAAGGGGAAGAGGTAAAGTTTGGGGGAACTCCTTCTTTTTATTTGCTTTCAGTCTGTCAAAGGGAGTTTCACCAAGATGTTTTGTTTTAAGGAATGGTTTTTAAAGTGGGATATTCCCATGGCGCCGGAAGGGGGTCGGTCTTTGTTTTTTGCGCAGCATGCGCAGGGCCTTAATCAATTGAGGGCGGGTCTCCGCAGGTTTGATGACCTTATCCACCAGCATATTGGAGGCCGCATGAAAAGGATTGGAAAATTTATAATCATATTGGTCGATCTTTTCCTGTCGGAAGGCTTGAGGATCCTGGGCTTCACTGATCTCTTTTCGAAAGATCAGGTCCACGGCCGTAGCCGTATCCAGGACGACCAGTTGGGCGATGGGCCAGGCCAGCATCAGATCGACCCCCATACCGACACAACACATGGCCATGACCGCTCCGCCGTACTCTTTACGTAAGGCCAGAGTGATCTTGGGCACCGTGGCCTCGGCGTAGGCGTAAAGCATCTTGGCCCCATGTCGGATAATCCCGGAGTGTTCCTGCTTAACCCCGGGAAGGTACCCCGGCACATCGACAAAATTGATTAAGGGGATATTAAAGGAATCGCAGAATCGAATGAACCGGGCCGCCTTGTCGGCTGAGTCGGAATCCAGACTGCCGGCCCAGATTTTCGGCTGGTTGGCCACAATCCCCACGGTCCGTCCTTCCATTCGTCCGAAGCCGATAATTATATTTTTGGCAAATTTGGGGAGAATCTCGAAGAAATCCTTTTGGTCAACCACCCGTGTTATAACCTCTCGCATATCATAGGCCTTGCGAAAGTCAGCCGGTACGATCTCCTCCAGGGTATCATCCGTCCGCTCCGGATCATCCAGGCATTCCAGGGACGGAGCTTCTTCGTCATTATTAGAGGGGAGATAACTCAGCAATTTTTTTATCACCTGAAGACAGTCTTCGTCGTTTTTGGCGACAAAATGGGCTGTTCCGGTGATCTGGCTGTGAACCTTGGATCCTCCCAATTCTTCCATGGAAACTTCTTCTCCGGTCACCGATTTGATCACCGCCGGTCCGGTGATGATCATGTGACTGGTTTTTTCAACCATGATGATGAAATCAGTAATGGCCGGGGAATAGACGGCCACACCGGCACAACTACCCATGATGGCCGAAATTTGCGGAATGACTCCTGAAGCGGCGGTATTGCGGAAGAACATACCGGCTACCCCCTTAGAGGCGAAGAATCCTTCGTTTAAGCGGCCTCCGGCCGAATCGTATAAACCGACCAGAGGGGCCTTGACCTTGATGGCTTCCTCCATGATGCGACAGATTTTCTCGCCGTGAATGGCTCCGACGGAGCCTCCCAAAACGGTGGCGTCCTGGGCATAGGCAAAAACCAGTCGCCCGCCGATATTCCCGTATCCGATAACCACACCATCACCGGGGACTTTCTTTTCCTGCATGCCGAAATCCCGGGATTGGGTTTCGGCCAGATCATTCATTTCCACAAAGCTTCCTTTATCAAAGAGGCGATCCAGCCTTTCCCAAGCGGTCAACTTACCTTGGCTGTGACGTTTTTCAATAGCCTTGGCCCCTCCGCCCAACCGGGCTTTTTTCTGTAAATTTTCCAGTCGTTCTATTTCGCTCCGGTGAGTTTTTTCTAACATGGCTTTTCTCCAGGCTTGATATATTTAAGGTGAGGGGTAAAGTATAAATGAGGGCCTAATGGAGAGTCAAGAGGAAAAAGACGGGTTAAATCGATCATTCAAAAAAATAACCAAGCGCTTTGAGCGATCATTCAAAATCGATAAATCTTCTTGACTTTCTCGTCATTCTTGCTCTAAATTATTCATATCAAAAAAGAACTTTTTGGTTAAAGAAAGGAACCGTCCATGGACTTTGAATTTTCGGAAGAGCAGAACGAATTCCGCAAACAAATCGCTCGTTATGTGGATGATCGGATTGTCCCTCGGGCCGAAGAGTTTGATGACAGTCATGAATTTCCTCGTGATATTATGTTGGAATTAGGTGAGTTGGGCTACCTGGGGATTAAATATCCGGAAGCCTATGGCGGCTCGGGACTGGATGCACCTCATATGTATCACACTATTTTTTGTGAAGAGTTGGCCAGAGGTTCTTTAGGGGTCGCTGCCGGTATCGCCATGCATACCTCAACAGCCACCTATGGGGTTAATAAGTGGGGATCGGAAGAGCTGAAACTAAAATATTTGGTGCCGGCTCTGCAGGGGAAAAAAATCGCCGCCTTCGGATTGTCCGAACCCGGTGCCGGATCGGATGCCGCAGCTATCCGGACCAAGGCCGAACGAGACGGTGATGACTATGTTTTAAATGGCACCAAGATATTCACAACCAACGGAACGGTAGCCGATTTTATTACCATTGCCGCCCGAACTACACCGGGAAAAGGTTTTAAAGGGATTTCCCTTTTCTTGCTCGATACCAAGACCCCGGGATTCTCCGTAGGCCGACGGTTGGAAAAGTTTACTATTCATTGTTCCGATACGGCCGAACTGGTTTTGGACAACGTCCGAATCCCGGCTGAATGCCTCTTAGGCGAACCGGATATGGGGTTGATCAATATCGCCCAATCCCTGGTCGATGACCGGGTCATGACCGCCGGCCTTTGTATCGGGGTGGCCAGGGCTGCCTATCAGGCGGCCTTAAAATACTCTCAAGAACGGGAACAATTTGGACAGCCCATCAGCAAATTTCAGGCTGTTCGTTTTCGTCTGGTGGATATGCTGGCCCGCTTGAAGACGGCCGAATTATATACTTATTATTCCGCCTGGAAAGCCGATCGGGGGGAGAAGATCATTCAGGAGGCGGCCATGGCCAAACTAATCGCCTCGGAAGGGGCCAATTACATCTGCCGACAGGCCCTGTCTATATTTGGAGGCTACGGGTTGATGAAAGAATATCCGGCCCAACGTTTCCTGCGAGATTCCTTTTTCCCGCTCGTCGGCGGCGGCACCTCCGATATCATGAAGGTGGTCATCTCCAAGGAAATGGGGATTTAGCTCAAAAATACAGTTCGGAGTTCGGAGCCAATGCATATTCATCCTCGTGGAGCCCTGTACCAGGCAGGGAATGGGGATTGATAACGAGCGGAGTCATGGCTAACGGACAAAAAAGACTAAACCCTCCGATACGCCATTACTCCGAACCTGAAAATATTTCAAATCCAGCCCATCATTATGAGGCCGTAAACGGCCGCTACTAGAAGTGCCCAACGATCTTTAGGTCTAAATTTTAATTCTTGCAGCACAGTTACTTGGGGATGGTGGCCAAAGCCTTTCAGCTCCATGGATAAGGCGATCCCTTCAACCCGGTTGAGTGTTTTTAAAAGTAAGGGCAGGATGATCGGAGGCAGGCCGATTATCTTATTAATATAACCGTCCAGTCTAAGGCCCCGGGAAGATTGACTTTGGATGATGGATCGAAGATCCTGTTGTAATAACGGCAGATAACGTACGGCCAGGCCGGCTGTGAAGGCATATCGAAAAGGCACCCCCATCTTAAGCAAGAGCCCGGTGATTTCCCATGCTGAAATCCAACAAAGAAATTGAAAAAAAGATAAGGCCAGGCCGGAGACGACCAAAATCCCCTGAAGACCCAGTATCAGCCCACCCGAATAAAAGGCCCACCTTCCTAAGGAAAAAATCGGGGTCCCCAGAGATTGTAAAAAACCTTGAAGCAGAATTAATTGCAGACCCAAGAGAGAACTGATTTTGAAAAACGGTTTCATTCTGCTCAAAGCCAGGCCGAGCCATTGATTGACCAGGAGGATAATCATTACGGACAAAACCCGTTGCCAAAGCGGTTGAGGCTGGATCATCACCGCCACATTGACGAACAGCCAGACGATCTTTACTCGGGGATCGAATTTTGAAGGCGATCCGCCAAAGACTTTATGGAAAGGATTCTTCAAACTCCACCTTCTCCAAGCGGTTCAAAGGCCTGTCGGCTTATTGAGCAGGTACCGGGATTAGGCGAATCGGAGATGATGCGTCCGCTTTCCATAAAGATTAGACGTGTGCCTAAAACGTAAGCCGCTTCGTGATCATGGGTGATCAGGATAACGGTCCGGCCTTTTCGCGTCAACCCGGCAATGATCTCCAAAATTTCCCGGTTACGGGGATAGCCTAGATGAGACAGGGGTTCATCCAGGACGATAATCGGCGGGTCGGTAATCAGGCAGGCGGCTAAGGCCACGACTTGCTTGAGACTTCGTCCCAACTGGTAGGGGTGAAGGTTGGCAAGGTGTAAAAGTCCCAGTTTTTCCAGTAGGGCTTCGACTTTGGTTCGCACTTCCTCCTTAGGACGGCCTTGAAGACGCAGGGCGAAGCCGACCTCTTCCCGCACCGTGCCGGCAAAAAGCTGTGATTCGGGGTTTTGAAAGAGTACCCCGATACGGTCGGCCAAAACGGCTGTCGGTGTGGTCCGGGTGCACAAGCCGTTGATTCGGACCTCTCCCTGATCTCCAATCAGTAAGCCGTTGAAAAGGGAGATGAGCGTGGTTTTCCCGGCCCCATTGGGACCGAGGACAACCAGGCATTCACCCGGATAGACGGTCAACGAGATTTCCCGAAGGGCCAATAGACCAGAGGGGTAGGTATAGGAGACGTTCTTAACTTCCAGGACAGGCCTCCGGTTTACTCTTGCCGGGATGCTTGGCCGGGTTAGGAAAAGGCTATTCAAGGGCCGGTTAAGGCGATCCAGGCAGGATAGAGGCAGATCTTCGGAAGCGCCATCATAGGCCACCCTTCCTTTTTCCAGGATGAGGAGGCGGTCGGCCAAGGGTAAAAGGGGCAGGTATTGTTCGTCGATAAGAATGACGCTTTGACCGCTCTCCCGACAAAATTTGATCAGGGTTTGATAGAGATCTCGGCGAACCTCGGCATCAATCTGATCAGTGGCCCGGTCGAGTATTAACAAAGGCGCTCCAATAGTCATGAAGGAGGCCAGAACCCCTCGCTGGGCCTCTCCCCCGGAAAGAGTTTCCGGCTTGCGCTGATCAAACCCCTGGAGGTTGACCCATTCCAAGGCCTGCCGGACCCTTTGGTGCACTTCGAGAACCGGATATCTAAGGTTGACTGGACCAAAGACCAAATCCTCCCCCAAGGTCGGACAAAAGAGCTGGTTCTGCGGATCATCGGTGATCAGGCCGACCGAAGGGGTTAAATCGGCCAGTCTCACTTCGTCGGTCTTTCTTCCCGAAATATAGACCGAACCCTCCAGATGGGCCTTTTCAAAGGCCGGGATCACTCCGGCCAGACAGCGGCAGAGGACTGACTTGCCGGCATCGCTCCGTCCCAACAGAAGGATGAATTCTCCCGGGTTGACCGTCAAGCTGATGTCGTTTAGGACCGATTGGCTCTGGGGATCAAACCGGAGACTTTTTATCTGAGCCTGCAATAAGGGGGATTTCATCATGTCTGGAAGTTGCTAGAAACCCAATTCACGGAGTATATTTCTGGCTTTGCCCTGAGCGGCCGGGTGCGGATCGATTCCCTGGGCAAAGCCCGACAAGGGCTTGGTGGCATCAATGCCCATTTTAGCGCTGCGGCTCAGGGCGTCGCTTGAGGGATCCAGGGTGCAGCCCATACCCTGATTCTGGGGAATAATCAGGACATCCCGGTCGGCTTGGACCCTCGTGGCCATGGCCCAGAGGACCTGGGCCTCGTCAAATACATCCACTTCGTCATCCACCACTACGACCAATTTGAGATTGTGATCTACGGCCAGAGCGGTCAAAATGGCTTGGGTAGGCTGGCCTTCAGCGATTTTTTCCATGGCGATGTAACAGTGAAACAAGCCGCAGGAGGAAAGAGGGGCATGAACCGCTCTAACGTTTGGCAGTGTTAGGTGTAAGGCCCGCCGCAGATCGCCTTCCCTCTGGACGGCGACGATGGTCACATGATCTGCGGACATGGCCGGGGTGATGCTCTGATAGAAGGCCTGGTCCCGGTATTGGATGGATTTGACCATAAAGACATTTTCCGTGCTGCGGTAAGATGCGTAGTTGGTGAATTCGGCGAAGGGGCCTTCCGGTTCATGCTTTCCGGATAGGATTTCACCTTCGAGGACTATTTCGGTAAAAGTGGGAACGTCCAAATCGATATCCCGGCAGGGGGTGATTTGGAGCGGTTCTCCCAACAGGCCGCCTATGCGGGCGAATTTTCCCTGATCGTAGGGCACCAGGGCCATGGAGCCTAAGGAGACCGCTGGATGGGCGCCGATGACCACAGCGGCTTCCAGATTTCGCCCGGCCTCTTCGGCGCGGCGGAGGTATTCCCATAAGCGCTGGCGGGAATGGAGACTCACCCCAAGTTTATCGGGGCCTTTGAGCTGCATGCGGTGATAGCCGCAGGTATCGGCCCCCGATCGGGGATCTTTGGCCGTGACCAGGCCAGCGGTGATATAGGGTCCGGCATCGATCGGGAAATGGGTCAGAATGGGGAAGCGGTGCAGATTCACCTCATTTCCGGTCAGACAATTGGCTTGGAAAGGGGCCTCCAGGACCTTTTCAGGAGGGATGACCGAGGTTATGCGCTCGGCAAAGGCCGGGGCCGCCGATTCCGGGTCAACCCCCAAGGCCATCCCCAGACGGTGGCGGGTGGCTAGGACGTTGGCCACTACGGTATGACCAGATCCCTTGATATTTTCAAAATAGACTAAGGGATACTGTTTAATCCGATCCAATTCCATGATGATGGCCGAGGGTTCGTAGCAAGGGCTCAATTCCTCAGAGATTCTCAAAACCTCCTGAGGGAAACATTCTTCAAAATCTTTAATAAATTTTCGCAGATCCTGTGAGATCATATTTTTTCTCCCAACCTATTTGATCAACCCGGCCCGAGCAATATTTTCGTAGATTTTCTTGGTTAAGATCGTCCCGCCGATGACCCCGGCCGTAGTGGTGATTCCGGCGGCGATCAGGATGACCCCAAAAGGCAGGTGCAGCAAGGCTCGTAACCCTAGAGCTACGAAGAAATTTCCGATCAGATTGGTGGCCAGTTGAGCTAAAAAATGGTGCCCCCAAGTCTTCATAGAGCATTTCCAGGAGACCAGAGAATACATTAGAGATCCGGCCCCATTAGCGAGGAGGAAAAAAGGGGCCAAAACTGAAAGACCCGTGGCCAGTGCAGCAAAGGCGGCTACTTCAGCCGTTATCAGTCCGGCCGGCTGCCGATAGAGCAAGACTACCAAACCGGTAAAGGTGGCCCAGGTTACTCCCCCGATGATCACACAGGCCGGGTTAATCAGGGCATCAATCCGATGGGCGATTTGTTGAACCAAGACGAAAACCAGTCCCAGGAGGACGGCCCCGACCAGAGATTTGGTATTGACTATAAAAAGAGATTGACGGTTGACCATTGCTGAAGTGTCTGGGTTTGACATGGATCTGTCTCCTTTCAAAATAAAAAACCCGGATCCTCCATTGGAGAATCCGGGTTTGCGTTTACCATCCGCTGACCCCGGTTCGAGTGTTCGTCTTCTGGCTTCCGGATCATCCGCCCCCCGACCTTCCCACCCGGCTATGACCGGGCAGTGGTATTTCGAGGTTGGTCACCGGTTACAGCGGCGGGTCCGCCACGGGATTGCACCGTGTTCCGTTAACCCTCAAACCGATGACCTATCCGTAGCAAAAGCGGATCAGGATGTCAATAGAATAAAGCGAAAATGGAGTCCGCCACCATTCCGGAGCTATTTCATCGTTCGGGGTGCCCTGCCCCTGGCGGGGAATGGCGGTTTACTAAGAAGATAATCCAAAACTATTCAAGAGCAGTTTGAACTTATATAGACAGAAAGACCGGGAGGGCCGATTATGGAAGCAAGGTCCTGGCTTAACCGGTCCCCGATTTTTTCCCGTTCATGAAAGGGATTGCCCCTTTATCCTTTCCGTCCCTGGGGGAAGAAGGAGACCAACCGATTAAACCAAAGGTCGAGAAAAGCGGGCATCGCAGCCGCCTGAACTCCGGTTTTCCCGGATTCGAAAGGACTCGATCGAACCGGCCGAAGTCTTCTGCCGCGGAATTACCTTTTTCGGGCCAGAGATCCCTAGGCATTATATCCTCCTATTGAATAATATCCAGTAAGTGTTTGAGCACTTCCCCGTCCAATTTCCCTTCTATAGCCTCCTTCTCTAACAACTGAATGGCTTTTTTCTGGCCCAGGGCAGGTCGATAGGAACGTTCGGAGGTCAGGGCATCGAAGATATCCACTACGGCCATGATCCGGGCTGTTGTAGGGATTTGGGAACCTTCCAATCCGTCCGGATAACCCGATTGATCCATCTTCTCGTGATGATAGCGAATGACATCCAGGGCTGACCCAAGGGAATGCCCGAGGGGCTTACAAATATTATAGCCAATAACGGAATGGGTCTTCATCAATTCCCATTCCTTTGGATCTAAGGGACCCGGTTTGTTGAGGATATGTTCAGGGATGCCGATCTTGCCTATGTCATGGAGCATTCCGCCGATTCGTAAGGCCTCGAGTTCTTTGTCTGTTAACCCCATTTTTTCCCCCAGGGTCATGGCCAGGGTCGCCACCCGGATGGTATGTCCCTGGGTGTACTGGTCTTTGGCCTCTACGGCGTTGGCCAAGGAGAAGAGGACATTTTCGATGCTGGTCAGACGATTATTCAGTTTTTTATTTCTTAAGAGCGATTTGGTCCTGGCCAGGAATTCCGGGCGATTGACCGGCTTGGAGAGAAAATCATCCGCTCCGCTCTCCATCCCTTTCACGCGGGAATCTAGATCATTCAAACCAGTGATTAGAACAATGGGGATCAAGCGGGTTTCCTCACGGGATTTAAGCTGGCTACAGACTTCGAATCCCGTTTTCCCGGGCATCATGACATCCATGAGAATAAGATCGATATCATTTTTTTCAATTTTTTCCAAGGCCTCAAAACCGTCTTGAGCCAAGATGGTTTCATAAGGGAAAGGGTCCAAAAAAGCTTTATATAATTTGAGATTAATCGGCTCATCATCTACCAGTAATATGGTCGCTTTTTCGGGATCATCCGTACGACAGAGAGAGGTATAGCTGGAGATACCGTCTCCCCCCTTTTTTTTGGCTTGTTTCAGGGCTTCCTGGGCATGAATAATCAGATCATTTTGACTTTGTGCATCCCGGGGATAACAGGACAATCCGGCAAATAATTCAACCGTATCCGGGAATCTGGCCTCGAAATTGGATTTAATTCGATCGACGACCTTCCGGGCTCCTTCGGTATCGGCATCTACTAGAATAAGGGCAAGAGTGCCTCCTTCGTATCTAGCTGCCCAATCGATGTCTCGAATACTTTCCCTAGTCAAGCCGGCAAAATCCTTTAATAAACGATCGCCGGAGAGATAGCCCCGTTTTCGGTTGAAGCGGCTTAAACCTCCTAAATCGATCAGGACCAAAGAAAAAGGATTTTTCTGCCTGGCAAAGCGCTTGATTTCCCGGTCGAGGATAACTTGGAAAAAACCATGAGTAAATAACCCGGTTAAGCTTTCCAGAAAGGGCGATCCGGTTTCCTGTTCATATTCATCCATCAGTTCGGTTTCAGAGAGCATCATTAGGCCTTTCCTTCCAAAAGTTTCCCTGGAAGATTTCTTTCCTGAATTTTTTGTTCGAACCAGATTTCAATATGTTTTCGTTGGAAACGCCAGTGCTTACCTATTTTTATGCAAGGGATTTCCCCCCGAAGACATAATTTGTAAATGGTCGAGGGGGGAAGGCGCAGCCAGCCGGCCACCTCTTCTACAGTCATAACATTGGGTTGGATATCCCTCATGATCGATCTCTTTCTGAATAAGAACAGCAAACGCCTCCTCGGCCGCTTGCTACCCGGTTTGGTGAATGAACAGCTAAAAAAACCTTTGCCATTGCTAGGAATATGACCTGTCTCGACTCGACTGGCCCTTTCGATTTGCTCAAGGCCGAGATCTGGGCGAACGGCGCGCCGAACACTTGGTTCCGGTAACTGTAATAGTCTCACCCCTGCTAAGTTTTTTTCTATTCTTACTCGTTATTATCGGTTTTTTTCTTTGAATCTTTAATATGGGCTTCTTTGGCCGGATCCCTTTATTCTATTTTCAACCGAACATTTTTCTGCTTATTTATTGTCCGTTATTTTGTATTGATAGAGGTGAAGCGGCGGATGCCCAAAATGTCGAAAGGGGTTGGAAGGAGCAAGTAAAGAAGGTTTAGGTTCCTAGCTTTTTGTTTTTTTTAGTTTATCCCGGCTAACATTCTAAAACGACAGTGGATTCAGTAATGAAGGCGAAAAACGATTTCGATTTGGGAATTCTGTATACTAACAATATAACTAAAGATTTTGGAGTTCTCGGGGCAGTTGATCGGGTTATCTTAAAATTGAGAACAGCGTCCATTCCATAATCGGGCCATGAGCATCGGCTAGGATGTGGATGGATACAAACTGATCGCCTTTGTTATCTCGGCCTTCTTTTCCGGTCTGGCCGGGGGCTTTTATGCCTTGCTGTTGAATTTCGTACCTTTGAGTTCTCTTCATTGGACCAACTCCGGAGAGGTGGTGGTCAGGACTATTCCCGGGGGTATGGGCACTCTCTTCGGGCCGGTTTTAGGCGCTGTAGGCATTATTTTTTACGGGACATCCTCAGCAACTACAGGGAGAGCAGGGGGTTCATCATGGGGATTCTGTTTATGGCCGCGGTGCTTGGATTCCGAAGCGGAATAATCGGTATTCTCAGAACGAAACTGAAACTGTCCTTTTGAGTTGTGTGCGGAAAAAGGTTCTGTATTCTGCCCTGATCTTGACCAGACGTCAAGATCAGGGCAGAATTGTTTACCCGTTCTTTTGGGCGAAGTTCTTCATGAAATCCACCAGGGCGAGGACAGCTTCTTGGGAGGTGGCGTTGTAGATGGAGGCCCGACACCCGCCTACGGAGCGGTGCCCTTTGAGTCCCACCAGATCGGCCTTGGTGGCCTCGGCCACGAATTTGGCTTCCAAATCCTCACTGGGAAGCCTGAAGGTAACGTTCATCAGCGAGCGGCTGTCTTTTTCAGCCGTGCCCCGATAAAAACCCGATTGATCCATGAAATTATATAAAATGGCCCCTTTCTCCTGGTTCAGCTTTTCCATAGCCGCCAAACCACCGACGGTCTCTTCCAGCCATTTCAGGACCAGGTTGATGGTATAAATGGTGAAACAGGAAGGGGTGTTGAACAGGGAATTTTCTTTGGCGAAAGTTGTATATTTAAGCATCGTGGGCAGGTTCTCCGGCACCCTCTCCAGCATATCTTTGCGGATAATGACCAGGGCCGTTCCGGCGGGTCCGATATTTTTCTGGGCCCCGGCGTAAATCAGCCCAAAGGGTTTCGGATCAAATGGGCGGCTCATGATGTCGGAAGACATATCACTAACCAGGGGCACTTTCTTGACCACCGGAAACTTGGCCCATTGAGTCCCTTTGATGGTGTTGTTGGAGGTGAAGTGCAGATAGGCCGCCTCTTCATCCATCGTGTAATCCTTGGGGATATAAGAGAAATTCTTGTCTTCCGAAGAGGCGATGACCCGGACGTCCTTTCCCTGAATTTTGGCTTCTTTGATGGCCTTGGTCGCCCATGTTCCGGTGTTGATGTATTCTACCGGTTTTCCCGTTAAAGCCAGGTTCATGGGTACCATGCAAAATTGCATGCTGGCACCGCCTTGCAGGAAGAGGACCTGAAAATCCTCGCCTAGGTTCAGGAGACGGTTGGTCCGCTCCACGGCCTCGTTGATCACCTTGTCAAAGGGTTTTGAGCGATGGCTGATCTCGGTTATGGACATGCCGGTACCTTCATAATCTAAAAATTCGGCCTGAATTTGTTCTAAAACGGAAAGAGGAAGGGCGGCGGGCCCGGCATTAAAATTGTAAACTCTTTTCCCCATGATACGTTCTCCTTATCAATTCTTCATGTCTCTTTTGAGTGGTCAATGAAGAAAATTAATTGAATTTTGCCGATTGGTATTTTCCGGCTAGGGCAAATAGACCGTTTTTTGTATCATAAGCGGTCAGGGCTTGTACAGCAAATTCTCTTTTTACTTGGCCTGCAAATCCTCTTTTCCTTTTTTGAATCCGGCGTCGAAGACCTTTAAATTGATCTCCCGAACCCGATCGGGACTGATTTTTTCGATGGTCCGGCGAAGCTCCTCGTAACTGACCGGTCCTTGGTTTGAAGCTGAAAAATAGCCCAGCAGGACCAGATTGGTGGATTGAGGGGCACCCAACTTCCGAGCAATGGCTGCGGCCGGGACGGAGCGGCTGGTGATCTTTTTTTTGTTCAAAAAAGACCTGACCTCTTCCCTTGGATAAGACGAAGAGGCCGTATTGACCACCAGTTCCGATTTAGGGGCCAGGAAGGCCAGATTGCGATACCCTTCGTTTTCATCCAGAGAGAGCAGGAAATGGGCCGTTCCGTTTCTGACCAGGGAGTTTTGGACTTGTCCCAGTCTCAGGTGGGAGATGACCGAACCCCCGCGCTGGGCCATGCCATGGGTTTCCGCCCCCAGGATCTGATACCCTTTATCCAGGGCGGCCTGGGCCAAGACCTTGGTCATGAATAAAATCCCCTGTCCGCCTAATCCACTCATGACAATGTTGACAGTTTTCATACTATTCCTCAATTTTTCAAAGAAAAGGGTTCCAGGATTCAAGGGTTCAAGGATTCAAGTGAAAGGTCCGGAGGTTAACACCCTCGAACCCTTGAATCCTGGAATCCTTGAACCCCGTCTTTTTATGCTTTCACAATCGCCTTTTTGGGGCAGACCTGCAGACAAAGGCCGCAGTCGGCGCAGATCTGCCGGTTGATATTGGTGCGGTCCAGCTCCTGGTCATGATAGAGGGCCGGGCACTCAAAACGGGTCAGACAAAAGCCGCACTTGAGGCACTCATCCGTCACTTTGACCTGAACCTTTTTAGGAATGGCCTCCTTGCGGTTGGCAATGACGCAAGGATGCCGGGCAATGATTACCGCCACCCCTCCATCTGGTTTTTCCACGTACTCGGCCGCCTGTTTAAGGAGGGCTCCCATTTTTTTCAAGTCATAGGGGTCGACCACTTCCATAAAATCCACTCCACAGCCGGCAATCGCCCTTTCCAGAGGGATGATTTTTCCGGGACTCCCGTCCGCCCTGATCCCGATCCCGGGGGTGGGTTGCATACCGGTCATAGCCGTGATGGCATTATCCAGGATGACCAGGATAAATCGGGCCTTATTATATACGGCGTTTAACAGGCCGGCCGTACCGGAATGAAAGAAAGTGGAATCGCCCATAGTTGCCACGATCGGTTGTTTGTTCCCGTCCTGGGCAAAGGCCTGATAAATTCCGCCTGCCATGGTAATCCCCCCGCCCATGACCAGACAGGTATCCACCCCGCCCAGGTTGAGTCCCAGGGTGTAGCAGCCGATATCCGAGGTGTAAATGGCTTTCGGGCGGCTTTTGCGGATAGCGAAAAAAGAGGCCCGATGGGGGCAGCCCGGACAAAGGGTCGGTTTACGGATGGGGAGTTTAAGATTCTGGACCAAGTCCAGTACTTGCCGGTCTTCTGTGAATTTAAACGGAACCAATCTCAATTCGAGTAAGACCTTGTTGACCAGTTGATGGACCACTTGGGGAACCAGTTCCCCTTCTTCGGGGACATGGCCGGTCAAACGACCCAGGACCTTGGTCCGGTCCCGAAGGAGGTATTCGATGAGGGTATCGGTCTCCTCAATGACAAGGACTTTTTTACAGGCCTTCATAAAAGGCCGGACCAGACCTTCAGGAAAAGGATAAGGCGTGCCGATCTTGAGTACCGGGATATCCGTGCGGTTTTCATCCCCCAGGATATCTTTGATCACCGCATAGGAAACGCCCCCGGCAATGATGCCTAAAGGATATTTCTTCTTGGCCTCCAGGTTGTGATAATTGTATTGGGAGAGGGCTTCGAACCTCCGGCCGATTTCCTTCAGTTTTTGATTTAATCCTTTGTGGAGGGCCAGACGGAAACGGGGAGTGGCCGCCCACCGCTGGGGGTTTTTCTCAAAGACGGACGGGTCTCCTTCTTTTTTGATCGACCCAAAGGCAATATTCTGCCTGGCATGGCAGACCCGAATAGCCGGTCTCAAGATGACCGGGACCTCGAATTCATGCGATAGGTCCATGGCCGTTTGGACCATTTCCCGGGCCTCCTGGGGATTAGAGGGATCGAAGACGGGCACTTTGGCTACTCGGGCCAGCAAACGGGTATCCTGCTCCGTTTGGGATGAATGCGGACCGGGGTCATCACAAGAGATGATCACCAAGGCCCCTTTGGTTCCCAGATAGGCGGCACTCATCAAAGTGTCGGCAGCCACATTAAGTCCCACCTGTTTCATGACGCAGGCTGCCCGCTTGCCGGTAATGGAAGCGGCAAAGGCCGTATCCAGGGCCACCTTTTCGTTGGTGGACCATTCCACATAGGTCTTGAGTCCCTCTGATTTAACCAGGCGGACCGTTTCCGGGAGGATCTCCGAACTGGGGGTGCCGGGGTATGAGGTCAAAACCTGGCAACCGGCTTCGAGCAGTCCCAGGGCAATGGCCCCGTTTCCTAATACAATTTTTTCTTTGCTCATGACCTTTCTTTCGTCCCTAAGTTGAATTTGTTGATAATAACTTTATAAAATTTTTGAAAAAGGCTCAAGGGTTTATTTGATGAGGATCCAAGGATTAGAGGGTTCAAGGGTTCAAGTGATTTTAATTTCGTTCCTTCCACTTGCCCCCTTGATCGCCTGAATCCTTGAACCCTTTTTGTCTTAGATACTTCCCATCCTGAACTGATGCGGCCTGGGCAGGGCGGCGATGTCGTTCAAGGCCCTTTTAATCTCCTCAGCCGGTAATTCATGGTCGGAGAGTTTTCCGGTCAGGAAGGCGTCATAGGCCATTAAGTCCACCAGTCCATGGCCGCTCCAGTTGAAGAGGATAACTTTTTCCTTGCCTTCTTCTTTGGCCTTGAGGGCCTCGCGGATCGTCATGGCGATGGCATGGTTTGTTTCAGGGGCCGGAATAAAGCCTTCGGACCGAGCATAGGTCAGACCGGCGTTAAAGGTCTCCAATTGAGGAACGGCTTCGGCCCGAATCAGGTCGGACATGAGAAGCTGGCTGACGATGGGGGCCATTCCGTGGTAGCGCAGACCACCGGCATGGATCGGGGCCGGGACAAAGCTGTGCCCGATAGTGTGCATCGGCAGCAGAGGGGTCATCATCATGGTATCGCCGAAGTCATAGGCAAAAGGGCCTTTGGTCAGGGTCGGGCAAGAGGCCGGTTCTACAGCGATGATTTCGACTTTTTTGCCATGGATCTTGTCCCGGACAAAGGGCAGGGCTAGTCCGGCGAAGTTGCTTCCCCCGCCGGCACAACCGATGACCACATCCGGATAAACTCCGAAAACTTCCATCTGCCTTTGGGCCTCCAAACCGATGATGGTCTGGTGGAGCATGACATGGTTCAAGACACTGCCCAGGGCATATTTAGTGTCTTCATCCCCCACAGCCGCTTCCACCGCCTCGCTGATGGCGATGCCTAGGCTTCCGGGAGAGTCGGGATCTTTTTCCAAAATTTGACGACCGGCATTAGTCTCCGTGCTGGGGCTGGCCACACAGTTGGCTCCCCAGGTCTGCATCATCAGCCGGCGGTAGGGTTTCTGGTTATAACTGATTTTGACCATAAAGACTTTGCACTCGATCCCAAAAAGGGCACAGGACATAGAAAGGGCGCTGCCCCATTGACCGGCACCGGTTTCGGTGGTGATCCGTTTGGTACCGGCGACCATATTGTAATAGGCCTGAGGTATGGCGGTATTCGGTTTGTGACTTCCGGCCGGACTGACCCCTTCGTTTTTCAGAAATATTTTGGCCGGGGTTCCCAAGGCTTTTTCCAGGGCAAAAGCCCGGACCAGGGGAGTGGGACGCCACATCATATATTTCTCCAGAACCGGTTCCGGGATGTCAATCCATCTCGCACTGCTGACCTCTTGTTCGATCAAATTCATGGGAAAGATGGGGGCCAGATCCTGGGGTCCTACGGGCTGGCCCGTACCCGGATGCAGAGGCGGCTCCATGGGCGTCGGCATGTCGGCCATGATGTTGTACCACTGACGGGGCAAGTCCGCTTCACTTAAAAAAACCTTTTTCAATTCCATAACTCCTCCTATACGTTTTTATGGTTTTCCGGGGCGATACATGCGCCGGTACTGCAATCAAAAGATTGGATTCAAGGGGTCGAGGTGTCAAGGATTCAAGTTAAAGGCTTTGAAAAAACCACTTGAACCCTCGAATCCTTGAAACCTTGACCCCTTTTCTTTTTTACAATTCCAATTTCCTCACCGATAAAACACAGGACAAGGCCCCCAGTTCCCCTAAAACCCGATGGTCCACTTCCGGGTTGGTCGCCAGGAGAATGGCATTCCGCCTCTTTTCCTTATCCTGACCGACATGCATCCGATCAATATTTATGCCCCCTTTTCCCAGTAAGGTGGTAATGTGTCCGATGGCACCGGGGATGTCCTGATTGTAAATAAACAGAAGATGCCCTTCCGGGATAGCCTCTAGAAAGAGATCATTAATCCGGAGGATGCGGGGATTGTTTTTCCCGAAGATGGTCCCCGAAACGGCCTGTTTCCCCTCTTTAGATTTGACCGAAATGACGATGAGAGTGGAAAAATCTTCCGCTTTCTCCGTTTTGGTTTCCAAAATTTTTATGCCTCGGTCGGCGGCGATGAACGGGGCGTTGATGAAGTTGACATCCTCTTTGAGAATAGACGTCAGGACACCTTTGACCGCTGCGGTGGTTAAGGGGGCCAGATTATATTCGGTGATTTTCCCTTCATACTTGATTTCAATCTCTTCAACCGGGCTGTCGGTCAGTCGAGCGGCCAGGATCCCCAATTTTTCAGTCAGGGAGGCATAGGGTTGCAACACCGACATGAGTTCGGCGCTGACGGCCGGCATATTGACGGCGTTCTTTACCGTTCCCTGGAGCAGGAAGGCGACGATCTGTTCGGTCACATCTTTGGCTACATTCTCCTGGGCCTCCTTGGTGGAGGCCCCCAGATGGGGCGTACAGATAAAATTAGGACATTCCATCAATTTAATTTTTCCCGGCGGTTCACTGGTAAAAACATCGAGGGCCGCTCCCCCCAGATGGCCCGAAGACAGGGCTTCATACAGGTCGTCTTCATTGACGATGCCGCCTCGGGCGCAGTTGATGAGCATAGCCCCTTTTTTCATTTTGGCCAGGGTCTCCTTATTCATCAAATTGGTCGTCTCACTGGTCTTGGGCGTATGGATGGTGATATAATCGGCCCTTTGAAGGAGTTGTTCAAAGGAAACCGGCTCCAGATCCATTTTTTCGATCACTTCCGGCTGCAAGTAAGGGTCGTGGGCGATGACCTTCATCTTCAACCCCTTGGCCCGGTCGGCAACAATCCGGCCGATTTTTCCCACCCCGATCAGTCCCAGGGTTTTATTGAAGAGTTCACGGCCTTCCAGTTTTTTCTTTTCCCATTTTCCTTCTTTCAGTGAGGCCGTGGCCTGGGGGATATTCCGCGAGAGGGCCATGATCATGGAGATGGTGTGCTCCGCGGTAGTGATCGTATTGCCTTCAGGGGTATTCATGACCGCAATACCCCGTTTGCTGGCCGCCTTGATGTCCACGTTGTCCAGGCCGATCCCGGCCCGGCCGACGACTTTCAGATTGTAGGCGGTCTCGATGATTTCGGCCGTGACCTTGGTAGCGCTGCGAATGGCCAAGCCATCATACTGGCCAATAATGGCTTTTAATTCTTCGGGTTTCAGGCCGGTTTTGACATCCACCGAAATACCCGGGGTTTCCCGGAATATCTTCAGACCTATTTCGGCAAGTGAATCGCTGACTAAGACTTTCATGGCTGTTCCTTTAAAAAGGATTAAAAAATACCGTCAAGGAAATGAGTTTTCACCCGGAAATTCGAATTTCCGGAGGGAAACGAATTAGCCCAAAAACACCAATTCAATGTTCTTGATAGGGAGCCTATTACTTACTGCGGAAGCCTTGGAGGGGTCAAGAATGTTAATTTGGTTACAAATCGGTTAGTAAAATTAATCACTCATCCAGTGAAAGGAGGAAGGATCGTAGGTTGGCCCCTTTCTTTTTGAGGTCCAGTTTGCTGCGGATACGGAAGCGATGGGAGGAGATGGTGTTCAGGGAAGTGCCTAACAACTCGGCAATTTCCTTGTTCATCAAGCCTTCTTTGATCAGGGTGGCAATGCGAATTTCCATGGGGGTCAGGTTTAAGAAGGTCGATGAAAGTTTGGTTACCAGGGGGGAGACGATATTGTGCAAGTTTTTCTCGATCATTTCGGCCAGGATTTTTTGGTTGGTGCTTAAGGGCTCCTTCTTCAACCGGTTGAGATAAGGGACGACGGATTGTTTAATGTTGGTCAGGATATTTTCCTTATCCTCGCTTTTCTTTTCTTCCATCTGTTTAAGGACGGCCCTTAAGGCCCTTTCGGCATCTTTGCGTTCGGCGATTTCTTTTTGCAATTGTTCATTGATGTTGCGCAACCGTTCGGTCCGTTCATGGACCAGATCTTCCAGATGATCCCGGTGCCGGCGCAACTCGTCTTCGGCCTTTTTTCGTTCAGTGATATCGATCCCCAGGGCGAAGAAAAAATCGAGCTCCCCTTCAGTGTTAAGGACATGACGGCTATGCCATTCGACGAAAATATTTCGGCCGTCTTTGGTCATCATGCGGGCTACGGTGACCGCCGTCGCCCCCTTGGAAGGAATGGTTTCAAATATCCTAGCCAGATTGGATCGGTCTTTTTCGGGCACAAAAGTACTGAGATAATTTTTCCCGATCACTTCATGTTGGGTATATCCCAGGGCCTTAACCATAGCCTCATTGACCAGAAGGATTTGACCGCTGGCGGCAATGGCCACGAAGAGGGCCGGGGAGGTTTTGATCAGGGTGGCGTTGAATTCCTTTTCTTTTTCCAGGGCCTCCTGCATCCGTTTGTAATCGGTCATGTCTCGACTGACCACAGCCACCCGGGCTACCTTCCCCTGGGCGTTATGGACCGGATCGATGGTCGTATCCATGCAGCGATCGTCGCGCATATCTTCATAACGCAGGGATTTTCCTGTACGGACCACCTGATCGTGATAGGCCTTTCTTTCTTGGGCCGACTGGGGAGGGATCAAGTCAAAGGCATTTAGGCCGATTAATTCCCCAATGGTCCGGCCGAGACCCTTGGCCGCCGTTTTATTTAGAGCCAAAATCCGACCGTCTGTATCCAGGAGCAAGGCCCGATCATCCGGGGCGTTCAACAAGGCCCGGACGGTCTCTTCGCTTTTCAGCAGTTCGTCTTCTAATCGCTTACGCTGGAAGAATTCCGGGACATCAATCGACCCATAGATGGGCGGTTTATTGCCTGAATGATATCCGTATTTTTCGATATAGCCTTCAATCTTGGAGGGCGGGGCCATCAGAAAGCGGCAATGTTCATCTCCCTTAGCCCGGCATTTGATTTCGACGGCTACCAAGGGGATGCCGAAACTTTCCTCGCACCAGCCCGAGGAATAGCCGGCACTCATGATGCAGACCGAGAAATCCGTCTTTTCCCCGCTTTTCATCCAAGTATTGGCCTCGAAGGAATAGGGATGGTCGTATATCAGGAAATAGTTTTCGTCCGGAGTGGGATTGGACTCCGGAAAAATCTGGACAAAGGCCCAGCCCGTGTGGGCGAAATGGATCGGCCCGGCAGAGAGTTTGTCGAGAGGGTTGCTGACGCCCATCTTGGTATAGAAACTCCTGGCATCGGCTTTGCCGATGGCGTGGGCCATATCGAAGAGAAAGCCGAAGGCTACGGTGCGGGCTTCTTTTTCGCCCCGATCCTGATATAGTGAGGTCACCAGGTCCAGAAATTCCTTGGACATGGAGGCGGCCCGGACCAACACATAGCGTTCGCCGGAAATCTCGATCTGTCCCTGATTGGGGTTCTCCTGACGGTTTTGAAAATAGCGGGCCACATAGTCCTGGGCCTTGAGGAAGATCGGTTTCAGAGATTCCGGGACGGTCACCGTGTTCAAACGCTGACTGGTACGGGCTGCTAATTTATTGCGGTTGTCCTGAACGAGCGGCCGGCGGAGTTGATCTTGGCTTCTTTTGGAGTTGGTGCTCCTTGCCTTTCCTTTTTCATAGCCTTTCATAAAACGTCCTCGATCCCTGCATTCCCTGGGGCCCTTTTCAGCCCCAGGTCTTATCGCTTTGAGCTATCTCATAACGGAAGCCCCAAGGAGTGTCAAGATTAAATCGATGAGAGATCGGTGAAGGAATTTAACCGGTATAAACTCTCGAACTGGAAACTTGGATCATAGGCAACACTCTTTTTCGGGAAAGCGGAACAATCGTCTGGCAAGGCTGGGGGAGAGAGGTCTTGTCTTTCCCCTTTTTTTCAGGTAAATAATATCATAAATTCGAAACAATATCCTCGAACTTGATCTCTTTAGTCCGAATCATGTCTTCCTCTGCTTCTCCTGAAATAAAAGCATTAAGCCATAATCGCTCACTCCTGCTCTTCTGGTTTGCCCGTTTAACCAGCATCGTGGGCGGTCAGATGATGGCCGTGGCCGTAGGCTGGCAGATTTATGCCTTGACCAACAGCCCTTTTTATCTGGGTTTGGTGGGTTTAGTTCATTTTCTGCCCATGTTTCTACTGACGCTGATCGTCGGGCAGACCGCCGATCGCTATGAACGGAAAAAAATTCTGGGGGTCTGTCTTTTTGTGCAAGGGGTGGGGGTCTATATTTTGGCAGCGGGCAGTACCGGGGGTTGGTTAACCGAGGAAGGTATCTTGATTATCGTTTTCCTCTCTGGTGCAGCCCGGGCTTTTGAACATCCCACCGGCCAAGCCTTCATGCCTCTTCTGGTTTCAAGAGAACTCCTTCCGCGGGCCATTGCCTGGTCTACTTCTTTTGCCCAATGCGCCTTTATCGTTGGTCCGGCCCTCGGAGGTTTTCTTTATTTGACCGGGGCGGTTACGGCCTATACGGTTATTGGAAGTCTTTTTTGGGTAGCCGGTCTGTTTATTTTATCCATCCGGTCTCCTTCATCCTTGTCTGTCAGGGACGTTTCCGGTTTGCAATCCCATTTTGCCGGTATTGCCTTCATCCGCAGCAAACCGGAGATTCTTGGGGCCATCTCTTTGGATCTTGTTGCTGTCCTTCTGGGTGGGGCCACGGCTCTACTGCCCATCTATGCTCGAGAGATTCTTTTTGTCGGACCTGGGGGCCTGGGGATTCTTCGCTCGGCTCCGGGCCTAGGGGCCCTGGCTATGTCCATCTATTTAGGCCGTCATCCATTACGAAGGAAAATAGGCCGAACCATGTTTGTAGCCGTCTTAATCTTCGGGGCAGCTACTGTGGGATTTGCTGTCTCGACTTCCTTTGCCTTATCCTTGGGACTGTTGACGATCCTGGGTGGAGCTGATGTCATCAGCGTGGTCATCAGACAGTCTCTGGTCCAGATGCGTACACCCGATGCCATGCGCGGGAGGGTCAGCGCCGTCAATTCTCTGTTTATCGGTACATCCAATCAGTTGGGAGAATTCGAGTCCGGTCTGACCGCAGCCTGGTTCGGGGTTGTTCCAGCCGTGCTTATCGGCGGTTTGGGTACGATCGTGGTGACCCTTCTCTGGATGCGCTTATTCCCCGCCCTACTGCGGGCCGATACCCCGGGAGAGTTTAGCTCGGACCAATAAACGAAATAGAACGTACTGATTTTAAAAGGGCAATACGCCCAAGAGATCCAGCCCTTCTTTCAGCAAGAGGACGGCAAAGACTGCCAGGAGGAGGCCCAGGAGGCGCATGATGGTCCGATAGAGCCTGTCGCTCAAGAGATGACGGGATTTTCCGGAGACGACCGCCAGGAGGACTTTAGAACCAACCAGACAGGTGAAGAAGGTGACCACAAACATGAATGATCCAATCCAACCTTCACCAATGGCCTTCAGAATTAAAGGTGTCCCGACCGTCATCCAAAAAATATACGGATGGGGGCTGAGGGCATTGACCAGGATACCTTTGCTGATCGATTGGGCTGTCACATCTCGGGACGGTTCGTCTAGCTTTTTTATCTTGAGACTTCCATAGGCTAAATGCAAGATGAATAGCCCCCCGAGAAGAGAGATCACACCCAAGATCGGCTTGAAATTGGATAATCTGGTCAGAATCAGAAGAGACAAGAGGATGATGGGGAAATCGGTCAGGAGCGGGGCCAGGGCCACCTTAATCCCCTCTCTAATGCCATAGCGGAGGGTTTGGGCGATTACCATAGTGGAAAGCGGACCGGGAGAAAAACCGGCAGAGAGGCCCAGGACAAGGCCGGCGCTCAGAAAGGTTATCATATTGGGTTGACCATTTAAAGAAAAGCTACGGTTTGATCGCTGGGAATTTCAAAGCGGCGCCGGCATCGGGGATTAGGACAGGAGAGAAAATCATCTACCCGAACCAAATAATCGCGGGCCTTGGCAAATTTAGCCAGGTCGAGTTGGCTGGCCCCGGGTGGCGGGGCCTTCTTTTTGGTCCGCCGCAACCAGCGAACGGAAAACTCGGTCGTTTGGCGGCAGAGAGGGCAGGTGTAAACGGCTTTTTTGGACAGGGGACTCTCCGTGTAAAAATCTCTTTCGTTCATAGCCAGCCTCTTGATGATTTGCCCGGAAATATGGCCAGCCTATCACAGCCAAAGATCAACTTCAAGGTTCAATTAGAGGGAAGAATTATCTTGACAGGCCCTACCGGTGAACTATAATTGAATCAGAATGCACACCAGAAAGGAGGTGCATCGTCATGAACCTGGAATTAAGCGTTCCCGAAGGCAACCTGCTGAAGAGGGTCCTCCCATCCTTCCTGTCAGAGCTGAGACTCGAAATCCGCGAAACAAAAGGAGACAAAACATCACTTCGTGAGGAAGAACTCCTCGTAAAAGGACTTATGGAAAAAATCTCCGAACTGATCCCGGAAAAATGAGACCTCCCTTGCTCTGAAGCTCCCCGAAAGGACCGGGGAGCTTCAGAATCACTCCTGACTTTTTCCTGTAAAGGCATTCGATCCTTAATTCAAAATTTCTGGGCTGTTTCTATTCCTCGGAGGATAATTTTGAGGGTGGACCGCTTATCCTAAGGCCGGCAAGCTTAACGGCACTCCGGTGGTATCCGTCCGGAAATAAACGTTCGAGTTCATCCATGTCGATCTCATTGGCTTCGCAGGTTTCATAAATGGTGGGGACTTCTTTAAACTTCTGAAAACTTTCTCGAAGAAATTTTATGATTTTCCAATGCTGGTCGGTTAGTTTCCCTCCGTGAATCTTCATTTCATAAGCCCGATAGACTGCATAATATTCATCCCATTCCTCCGGGTTGACCAGAAATCCGCGGACATCTATCTCGTACGTTTTATTATAGGCTTCCAGAAAGGGCTTTGCTTCTGGGAGGTTTACCGGATGGAATCCTGGGCCGAGAGGTCCTCCCCAAGAGATCAAGCCGGCCAATTTACAAGCCCCGCGCCAATATCCGGTGGGAAAAAGTTTTTTTAGTTCTGAAATACGCAACCCGCAAATTCGACAGGTTTCATAGACATTGGGACAAGCCCCATTTTCCTGAAAATAGGTGCGAATGGCCCTAAGGACTTCCCAATGCTCCTTGGTCAAACCCGGAAGAATACCTAAGTGGGGGGCCAATCCTTCGGCAAAATTCTCATCCCAGTCATTAAAATTGGTTAGAAAGTTCATTGGATCAACTTCGTAATTTTTCCCTTTATACGAAAAAGTCTCCATGACCTTGCTCCTTCTTTGCCCTTTTTTGTGATATCCGGGGAAGGCCCTCCTCCCTCCCCAAGCCAAGGGAATCCCCGTTACCGGGTGAGGGTGGTTCCAACTCACTTCTAAAAATGTATTTTTTTAAGGTCCTTAAATGTTACCTCAAAAAAAGGAAATAAAAAAGAAGATATTGTTTAATTCAGGGCAAAATCCAATGTTCACCTGAGCTTCGGCAACAGCCATTTTCGGACTTGGATCTCCACTTCTTTAAGACTTTTTCCCTGCTCAAGGGCCATTTTTTTCAGATCATCATATTCAAGGGAAAAGTCCTCATTCCCCTTGGAATTCTGCCCAAACCGGGTAATCTTTTTTATGCGTAGAGGCCCCCAGGGTGTTTTCAGAGAGTCCACGGTTCGAGGTAAAGAGAAGCGGTCCACCTCAAAGCATCGGACACCAAGGGTGGTGGTTTCTCGCAAGAGAATATCTCTTAATTGGGTCTGGGTTTCCGGTTTGGATAAAACCTGGAGCAATACGGCTGGACGATTTTTTTTCATCTGACAGGGGATCAGCAGGCAGTCTAGGGCCCCGGAGGCAAAAAGGTGCTCCAACACCTGATCGTACCATTGGGGATTCATATCATCGATATTGGTTTCCAGTACGACCATTTTTTCGGTCTTCAAGTCAGGGAATTTTTCGCCCAACCAAATGCGGAGGGCATTAGGACGGTCTGGGAAACTGGCCTGTCCCAAACCATAGCCTACTCCCCTTAAAGTCATGGCCGGAGGCGGGCCGAAAGAATCGGCAAAGTGGGTCAAGATGGCGGCGCCGGTGGGAGTAACTAATTCCTTATCCGAGCCCGAGGGAATCACGGCCGCCTTTTTCAATAACGCCAAGGTGGCCGGTGCCGGCAGGGGAAGGGTCCCGTGCCCGCTTTGAATCCATCCCCGGCCCAGGGGCAAGGGAGAAGAAATGACCTCCTCAATCTGAAAATAATGACGGGCCAGGGCAGCCCCGACGATATCCACCAACGTATCCAAGGCCCCGATTTCATGGAAGTGGACCTTTTCCAAAGCAATTCCATGAATTTTGCTTTCTACCTGGCCCAAGCGTTTAAGGATGGCTAAACTGTCTTCCTTAATTTCCGGTTCCAGTTTGCTTTTTTCCAAGAGTTTTTTGATGGATTGATAATGTCGCACCAAGCCTTCCCTGGCTTGGCCTTGGACCCGAAGGGTGTAGCCAGTCAGGGCCTGCCTTTCCTCCCGTTTAATGATTAGGCGGAGTTCGGGTAAAGGGAGATCTTTCAGGGATTGGCGTAGAAGCTTTTGAGGAAGCCCAAGATCCACAAAGGCCCCCAGGATCATGTCGCCGCTTATCCCGGAAAAACAATCGAAATAAGCCAGTTTCATTATTAAGCTATCTTTCTGCTCATAAAGAGCTTGTTGATTTTCTTTTTCGGGGCCAGGAGGGCCAGATCAATAATTTCGTCAATATCTTTGACTAAAACGATCTCAATCCGGCGACGGATCGATAAGGGGATCTCCATTAAATCTTTTTTGTTCTGCTCGGGGATGATCAGGGTTTTTATTTTGGCCCGGATGGCGGCCAAGGTTTTTTCCTTTAACCCCCCTATGGGCAGGACCTTGCCCCGTAAGGTGATTTCTCCGGTCATGGCGATATCCTTATTGACCGGTGTCTTGGTCAGGGCGGAAATCAAAGAGGTCACTAGGGTCACGCCGGCTGAAGGTCCGTCTTTTGGGATGGCGCCGGCCGGGATATGGATATGGATGTCATAATATTCATAGAAGTTATCTTTTAAGTTGAAACGGTCGGATCGGGAACGGGCATAGCTCAAAGCAGCTTGGGCCGATTCTTTCATCACCTCGCCCAATTGGCCGGTCAGGGTAAAGTTCCCTTTCCCCTTCATAATCATGGTTTCGATATAAAGGACTTCTCCTCCGGTTTGGGTCCAGGCCAGCCCCGTGGCCACACCCACTTCATTCTGATGGCGGATTTCCTCAGGAAGAAAGGGAGGCGGCCCCAGAAACCGTGTCAAATTTCTTTTGAAAAGGGTGAAAGGCCCTTTTTCTCCTTCAGCCAGACGACGGGCGATTTTCCGGCAGATCGTCCCCAATTCCTTTTCCAAATTTCGAAGCCCGGCTTCATCGGTATATTCGTTGATAATACTTAGGATGGTTTCCGGAGAGATTTTCAGTTGCCCCGGTTTCAGGCCATTTTCCTTCAATTGGCGGGGCAGGAGATAAGACCGGGCGATTTTTAATTTTTCGTCATCGGTATAGCCGGACAACTCTATAATTTCCATCCGATCTTTGAGGGCCGAGGGAATAGGATCGGTGGAGTTGGCCGTAGTGATAAACATGACCGACGAGAGGTCGAAGGGGATATTTAAATAATGATCGCTGAAAGAGAAATTTTGCTCCGGATCCAGCACTTCCAACAAAGCGGCAGCCGGATTCCCCCGGAAATCCGAGCCGATTTTGTCCACCTCATCCATCATGAATACCGGATTGCTACTGCCTACCTGTTTAAGTCCCTGGAGAATTCTCCCCGGTAAGGCCCCAATATAGGTTCGACGATGTCCTCGAATCTCCGCTTCATCCCGGACCCCTCCTAAAGAGATGCGGATAAATTTTCTGCCCATGGCCCGGGCGATGGATCGGCCTAAAGAGGTTTTACCGACTCCCGGAGGGCCAACAAAGCAGAGGATCGGGCCTTTCATTTTTGGATTCAGCTTGCGGACGCTTAAAAATTCCAAAATCCGCTCTTTGACTTTTTTCAGATTATAATGGTCCTGATCGAGGATTTTTTGGGCCTCTTTAACTTTGATCTTGTCGCGGGTTTTTTTGTCCCAAGGAAGGGATACAATCCAGTCCAGATAGGTCCGGATAATGGAAGTCTCGGCCGTATCGGGGTGCATCTGTTCCAGTCGGGAAACCTGCTTTAAGGCTTCTTCCTTGGCCTCCTTGGGCATCTGCATCTGTTTTAATTTCGATTTGTATTCTTTTAATTCGGCATTTCTTTCTTCATATTCTCCCAGTTCCCGGCGAATGGCCCGAAGCTGTTCCCGGAGATAGTATTCCCGTTGTCCTCGCCCCATTTCTTCCTTGGCTTCCGATTGAATGCGGGCCTGAACCGTAGAAACCTCCAATTCTTTAGCTAAATGTTCATTGATTCGTTGAAGGCGGGCCAAGGAATCGGACAATGCCAAAATTTCCTGGCAGGATTCAATTTTCAGCTTCAAATTTGAAGCGACGAGATCGGCCAACTGGCCCGGTTCTTCAATACTATTCAGAATGGCGATTATATCCGCCGAGAGCAGACCTTTTAAAGAAAGGATCTTTTCACTTTGTTCACGAACGTTGCGCATTAAGGCTTCCAATTCGACCTGATCAATCTCCTGGGAGGGATCGGCCAGGGGTTCGAAGCGAACCTGAAAATAAGGCTGCTGACCTTCGTATTCCAGGATCCTGGCCCTGGAAATACCCTGGACCAAGATTTTTATACTCCCGTCCATAATTTTCAGGGTCCTTAAGATGATCGCCACTGTACCCAGAGAATGGAGGTCTTCCGGTTTCGGATCTTCGGTCAAGGGATCCTTTTGGGCGGTCAGAAGGACCAGCCGATCCTGGGATACCGCTTTTTCCACGGCCAAAATGGAACCCTCCCTCCCTACCTGCAAAGGTAGGATCATGTCGGGAAATACAACCACGTCCCGGACCGGAATAAGGGGAAGTACCGGAGGAAAAGAAAGCTCTTTAAAGGGATCGCCGATAATTTTTTCTGTTTCAAAATCAATATCTTGATAAGCCATAACTTTTGCCTAACTTATAAATATATTTGATTAAATTAGTATGAAGCGGATTTGCTTTCCTGCTTTTATCGTAAATTTTAAATTGAAGATAGTCAAGGAATTAAACGGGAAGCCTATCATATTTCCCTTGATTTTTTTTTTACCTCTATGATAAAAGTTTCACTTTACTCTACTTATTGGTGATTGGTGACCGGGATGAAAGAGAGCAAAAAAAAGACGGTCCTGACTGCCGAAGGAATCCAGGAGGCCCTGGATCAAATGGTCGCCAAGATTCTGGGAGATTTCCCGGAATCGGACCGTCTGGTGTTGATCGGTATCCGTACCGGGGGCGCTTATTTAGCCAATCGGATCAGAGAGTTGATCAGAGCTAAAAAAGGAGACCTTATCCAAACCGGGGCTTTGGATATCACCTTATATCGAGACGATTGGACCCGGATCAACCACAAACCCATTGTCGGGAAAACGGAAGTCCCGGTGTGCCTGGATAAAAAAAATATTATTCTGGTGGATGATGTGCTCTATACAGGTCGGACGGTCAGGGCCGCCCTGGATGCCTTAATCGATTTTGGAAGACCCCGACGCATCGCTTTGGCTGTCTTAGTAGACCGGGGGGGGAGAGAGCTGCCCATCTGTGCCGATTATTTTGGAATTCGGTTGGAAACCAAAGCCCAAGAACGGGTTAACGTCTATCTTAAGGAATTGGGAAAGAACGATCAGGTCATCATTGAAGGCGGGAATTAGATTGTAGCAATCATGTCCCTTTGAGCGGACGACCGGAAAAGGGAGATCCCGCCGCTCGCCTCATCTATCGTTACAGGACTTCACGAAAATCAAATATTAAATGACAAAAGGGTATTTAAATTAAGGCTATAGTTGCCGAATGCTGATAGGAGTTCCAATGGCTTCAGAAAATGAAAAACATACAGGTACCAAAATCGGAGCGGTAATGGTTGTCGGTGGCGGAATTGCCGGGATGCAGGCTGCCCTGGACCTGGCCAATTCCGGTTATTATGTCTATTTAGTAGAAAAATCCCCCTCCATTGGAGGAGGAATGGCCCAACTGGATAAGACCTTTCCGACCAATGATTGCGCCATGTGAATTATCTCGCCTAAATTGGTCGAGGTCGGCCGACACATCAACATTGAATTGCTTACCTTAGCGGAAGTAACCTCTATTGCCGGAGAAGAAGGAAACTTCCAAATCCAGGTTCATCAAAAACCCCGCTACATAGACATGAATAAGTGTATAGCCTGCGGGCTGTGCGCTGAAAAATGCCCTAAAAAGGTCAAAGACGCTTACAACGAAGGGATCGGCACACGTAAAGCGGCCTATGTTAAATATGCCCAAGCCGTACCCCTCAAGTATGTCATTGACGAAGAAAACTGCATCTATTTTCAAAAAGGCAAATGCCGGGCTTGTGAAAAATTCTGCCCCACCAAGGCTGTGGATTTCCAGGAAAAACCCAAAGACCTGACCCTGGAGGTGGGGTCGATTATCCTGGCCGCCGGATTCAAATGTTATGATCCCACCCTCTATGAACCCTATTCCTATTCCAAGATGCCCAATGTGATAACTTCCATGGAACTGGAACGGATTCTATCCGCCTCCGGTCCGTTCATGGGACATCTGGTACGTCCTTCGGATCATAAAGAGCCTAAGAAGATGGCTTGGCTGCAGTGTGTCGGTTCCCGGGATGTCAATCATTGCGATCACGGATATTGTTCGGCCGTTTGTTGTATGTATGCTATTAAGGAATCCATTATCGCCAAGGAACATAGTAAAAACGGTCTGGATTGCGCCGTCTTTTATATGGACATCCGATCTTACGGCAAGGATTTTGAGAGATATTACAACAAGGCTAAGGATCAGGGCATCCGCTTTGTCCGGTCTCGCATCCATTCCATTGATCCGGTTGTCGGAAGCGATGACCTGCGAATCACCTATGTTACCGAAAAAGGAGAGGTCGTCAGCGAAGAGTTTGACCTGGTGGTCCTCTCCGTGGGGCTAGAGATATCCCAAGAAACGGTGGAGCAAAGCCGGAAATTAGGTCTGGCTTTGGATCATTATAATTTCGTCCAAAGCAGCAGTTTTACTCCGGTAGCCTCGTCTGTCCCGGGTATTTACGGCTGCGGGGTCATTACCGGTCCGAAGGATATTCCTCAATCGGTCATGGAGGCCAGTGCGGCAGCCTGTGCCGCGGCCCGCAATCTTTCCAGTGTCCGAAAGACTATGGTCAAGGAAAAACAATTACCCAAGGTCCGGAATGTGACCGGAATCCGTCCGAGGATCGGAGTCTTTGTCTGCGATTGCGGCATCAACATTGCCGGCGTGGTCCGGGTTCCGGAAGTAGTTGAATTCGCTAAAACCCTGCCTTATGTCGAATACGTGGAAGAAAATCTCTTTGCCTGTTCTCAGGACACGCAGGACAAGATCCGGGAGATTATCCGGGATCATCAATTAAACCGGATCGTTGTGGCCGCCTGTACCCCTCGGACCCATGAGCCCTTGTTTCAGGAGACCTTGGTCGAGGGAGGCTTGAATAAATATCTTTTTGAAATGGCCAACATCCGTAACCAAAATTCCTGGGTCCATGCCAACGATCCGGATGCCGCCACGGTCAAAGCCAAAGACCTGGTGCGGATGGCCATTGCCAAGGCCGCTCTTTTGGAGCCGCTCCAGGATACCGAGGTGGCGGTGAACCAGTCCGCCTTGGTCGTCGGTGGCGGGGTCTCGGGCATGACGGCTGCCCTGGAAATGGCCGAACAAGGGTACCCGGTCTTTCTGGTGGAGAAATCAGCTCAATTAGGCGGACAGGCCTTGAAACTGAATACGACCTGGCGGGGTGAGGATATCCAAGCCTACTTAAAGGGATTGGTTCGATCCGTGGAAGAACACCCTCATATCAAGGTCTATTTAGAACATCAGGTGAAGGAAGGCGAAGGCTTTGTGGGCCAGTTTAAAACCCGACTGGTCCGGACGAATGATCCGTCCTCGGTAACCGAACTGGATCATGGCGTCGCTATTATCGCCTCCGGGGCCAAGGAGTTAAAGCCAAGCGAATATCTCTATGGTCAGGACTCCAGGATTTTGACTCATCTCGATTTTGATCAAAAGATGGCCCAAAAAGATCCCTTGTTGGAGAGAGCCCAATCCGTGGCTTTTATTCAATGTGTCGGCTCCCGGGAACCGGAACGGCCCTATTGCAGCAAGGTCTGTTGCACCCATTCGGTTCATTCGGCTCTGAAACTGAAGGAAGCCAATCCGGAAAGGGATGTGTATATCCTTTACCGTGACTTGAGGACCTTCGGGGAACGGGAGGATTTGTATAAGGAGGCCCGACTAGCCGGAATTCTGTTTATCCGCTATTCCGTAGATGAAAAGCCGACCGTGGAAAAGAGCCAAGATGCCTTGGTGCTCAAGGTCAAGGACCATATTCTGGATCAGCAGATCCAGATTCAGGTCGATCTATTGACCCTGGCCGGGGCGATCATCTCCTCCAAAGATCATGAATTGGCCCAGATGTTCAAAGTACCGTTGAATGAAGACGGTTTTTTTGTCGAGGCTCATGCCAAATTAAGACCGGTCGATTTTGCCACCGACGGGGTCTTTTTGTGCGGTTTGGCCCATTATCCCAAACCCATTGAAGAGTCCATTGCTCAAGCCCAGGCAGCGGTGGCCCGGGCTATTACCCTGTTGTCCGGGTTGAAGATCCAGATCAGTGGCACCGTGGCCCAGACCAACCCCAGTTTGTGCAGCCAATGCGGGGTCTGTGTGGCCGTTTGTCCGTACTCCGCACCGGGATGGAACGAAAGGACAACCAAGGCCGAAATAAATCCGGCCACCTGTAAGGGCTGCGGCCTGTGTGTAGCCTCCTGCCGGTCCGGGGCCATCAATCTTAAAGGATTCGATCAAGGTCAAATCTTTGCCATGATCGAGGCAGCGTAATTTAAAAAGGGTTCCAGGGTTCCGGGATTCGAGGGTTCAAGTGGCTTTTTGACTTTTATCTTTCACTTGAATCCTTGACCCCTTGAATCCTTGACCCCTGATCATAAGGAGTTCCTAAATGAGCGAACCATTTGAACCAAAAATTATTACCTTTTTATGTAATTGGTGCAGTTACGGAGGGGCTGATCTGGCCGGAGTGAGCCGACTCCAGTATCCCCCCAATATACGAGTTGTCCGCATACCCTGTTCCGGTAGGTTGGATCCAAAGTTTATTTTGGCCTCCTTTCGCCGAGGGGCCGATGGCGTTTGGGTTTCCGGCTGTCATCCGGGAGATTGCCATTATATCGCCGGGAACTACTATGCCCGCCGTAAATTTGCCTTATTGAAAGGGCTCCTGGAGCATATGGGCATTGAGTCAGGGCGTTTGCACTTTTCCTGGGTTTCTTCAGCCGAAGCCACCAAGTTTCAGCAGGTGGTTACCGAAGTGACCGAGGCGGTCAAGGCCCTGGGGCCGGCCCAACATTTCATTAAGAAGATGCCTGAGGTGGCTTAGTATGGTGGATTATACAAAAGAGATACAAGAAAGAGCCAAACGGCTTTTGGAAGATAAGAAAGTGGATGCGGTGATTGGTTATCGTCAGGGCACCGTTCCCATGATGAATGAACCCATTTTGGTTCGCGAAACCGGCAAGACCGACCAGCTCTACTGGGATTCTTTCTGTGGGGTCAATTTAGCAAATTATTTAACCAAAAGGAAGGAACGCTTAGCGGTCGTGGCCAAAGGATGCGATTCCAGGAATATTATTATTCATCTCCAGGAAGGCCAAATTAAGAGAGAGCAACTCCATATCATCGGTGTGCCCTGTCTGGGCATGCTCGACCGACGTAAGGTTTGGGCCAAACTGGGGGATAAAGAACCGCTCTTGGTTCGAGAAGAGGGGGATCAACTTCTGGTCTCCGGAAGAGGATTTGAGGAAAGGTTAAAAAAGAGCGACTTTCTTCAAGATAATTGCGCCATCTGTATCCATCGTAATCCGGTCCTTTACGATGAATTAATTACCGATCCAGTGAAAGAACCGCAGAGGACTGACCGGTATGAAGATGTCCGGACCGTGGAAGCTATGGACTCAGGGGCTCGTTGGGAATATTTTGAAAAATTAATCGAACCCTGTATTCGATGTTATGCCTGCCGCAATGCCTGCCCCCTGTGCTACTGCCCGACTTGCTTTGTCGATGAGTCCAGACCTCAATGGGTAGGCAAAAGCCTTGATCCCACCGATGTGCGGACCTTCCACTATTTAAGGGCTTTTCATTGCGCCGGCCGTTGCACTGATTGCGGAGCCTGTGAACGGGCCTGTCCGGTGGGGATCAAGGTCCGGCAATTCACCAAGAAGTTGGAGAAGGATGTCTGGGAACTGTATCAGTTTGAGGCCGGGATGGTTTTAGAGGGAAGACCTCCTCTGGATGTCTTCCTACCCGATGACCCGGAACAATTTATAAAGTAACCATTAGCGGACAGCCTTCAGCGAATAGCAACCCATTGAACGCTGAATGTTTGTAGCTTAAAGAGAAGGTTTATCTATGATCGAAAAAATATTATCCAAAAAAGAATTCAACGATTGGTTGAAAGAGCTGAGAAAATCGTTTGAAATGATCGGGCCGAAGACTCAAGGAGAGCAAATAGACTTTGCTCCTTTAGCCGGGGACAGTGCTCCGGAGCTTTCTTTCCAAAACAGCCGTCTTTCTCCTAAAGGATTCGTTCAGCCGGCTTCGGAGAAGATGTTCCAATTCACCGTGAATCCGGAAGATCCGGAGGCCCATATCTTGAAAGAGATTCTCCAAGAAACGAGTTCCCGTTTGGTGGTGGGGATCCGGCCCTGCGATGCCCGGGCCTTTAATCTGGTGCAGCTTAATTTTGTCAATCCCGATATTCAGGACCCCTGGTGGAGACAAGGACGGGAGCGGTTGACCCTGATGGGTTTGGGCTGTTCCAACCCTTGTTCGACCTGTTTTTGCACTTCGGTGGGGGGGGGCCCATTTGACGGCAGCGGGTTGGACCTGCTGATGTTTGATCTGGACCAAGATTACTTGATTCAGGCCTGTTCAGAGAATGGTGAGGCGCTCTTAAAGGCCGGACCGGGAAAAACCTCTACCGAAGAAGATCAGAAAAAGGCCGCTCAGCTGAAGACCAAAGCCGAAGAGAGTATAGCCGCTCAAGTGTCCACCGATCACTTAAAAGATCAACCTCTTTTGGGCCTCTTCAATGCCCCTTTCTGGGATGAGGTTCAATTTGCCTGCATCAACTGTGGGACCTGCACCTATCTTTGCCCGACCTGTTGGTGTTTTGATATCCAAGATGAGGTCCATGGGTTGGAAGGGATTCGGATGCGGAACTGGGATTCCTGTATGTATCCATTGTTTACCCTCCACGGATCCGGTCATAATCCTAGGGGAGAAAAGGTCCAGAGGGTGCGGCAGCGCTTTATGCATAAACTTAAATACTATGTCGACAAATATGAAAATGGTGTGGCCTGCGTGGGTTGCGGACGGTGCGTCCAGTTTTGTCCGGTCAATATCGATATCCGACGCGTCTGTCAACTGATGAATGATTATAAGGCCAATTAGAGGGGGTGTTGTTGTGGAAAATCCGTATTTGCCCTATCCGGTCCGCATAGACCAAGTCATTACCGAAACCGAAGATCGAAACCTTAAAACCTTTAAATTCGTTTTTCTCAATCCGGAAGACGAAGAAAAATTCGCTTATCATCCCGGCCAGTTTGCTGAACTCTCCATTGCCGGGAAAGGGGAAATCCCTATCGGCATTGCCTCCTCTCCGACCGAAAAAGGGTTTCTGCTTTTTACGGTAAATAAAACAGGATTGGTAACCACCTTTTTGCATAATATGCGGGAAGGTGAGATTATGGGAGTCAGGGGTCCTTTAGGAAACTGGTATCCCCTGGATCAGATGGAAGGGAAAAACATCGTTATCGTCGCCGGCGGGTTTGCCTTTACGACCTTACGTTCGACCATAGTCTATCTGTTGAATCCGGCTAATCGCTCACGATTTAAAGATATTACGGTCATCTACGGGGCCAGGACTCCTGGGATGCTCATTTATAAGGACGAACTGGCTGCCTGGGAGGCCCGGGACGATATCAAGGTCCATATCACCGTGGACGGAACCGATGACCCGGACTGGAAATATAATATCGGGTTTGTCCCGGCCATTACCGAAAAGAAGGCCCCCAGTTCCCAGGATGCCTTTGCCCTGGTTTGCGGACCGCCGATCATGATCAAATTTACCCAGCCGGTCCTGGAAAAATTGGGTTTTTCCTCCGAACGAATCATCATGAGCCTGGAAAACCGGATGAAATGCGGGATTGGACTTTGCGGCCGGTGCAGCGTTGGCCCGGAATTTGTCTGTAAGGACGGACCGGTTTTTACTTTGGCCAAATTGAATACCCTCCCCAAGGAATATTAGTACTTGCTTTGGAGGGCAAAAATAGGTAAAATAAGAAAAAGATCAATAAAAAAGGAGTGAAATTATGGCCGAACCTTTAAAAGTCAACAAAAAGAATCGGAAATTGGCCGTGGATGCCAAAATGGCCGATGTTTGTTTCACCTGCGGCACCTGCGCTGGGGGCTGTCCGGTGACCGGAGTCGACGGCTATGATCCTCGAAAGGCCATCCGTATGGCGGCCTTGGGGTTGGACGATGAGCTCATCGAATCACGGTGGCCTTGGATTTGTACTCTATGTGCCCGCTGTGAGTTCCAATGCCCTATGGGGGTCAATTTGATGAAGACTTTCCGTAAGGCCAGGGGGTTGAGAGCACGGGACAAGGTCCCCGGACCGATCCATAAAGGGACCATGATGAATCTCCAGCGAGGAAATAACCTCGGGATTCCCAAAGACGATTTCCTTGGTCTCTTGGCCGACGTGGGACAGGAACTGGCCAATGATGAATGTCCTGGGTTTTATGTGCCGGTGGATAAAAAAGGGGCCAATGTCATCACCACCATCAATTCCAAAGAGCCCTTCGGCGAACCGGACGACATGAAGTTCTGGTGGAAGATTTTCTACGCCGCCAAAGAAGATTGGACCGTCTCTTCGGTTAATTGGGAAGGGGTCAATTGGGGTCTCTTCTCAGGAGATGACCCGTCCTGGAAAGAGCAGGTCGGACGAGTTCTGGAGAATGCCAGGAGGTTGGAATGTAAAACACTCCTCCTACCGGAGTGAGGC
>Ga0233425_10001604_pt1 | contig 49733 bp, 40 predicted proteins | sample Watercolumn_Towu_2_FD_181712 | JGI IMG/M metagenome (GOLD analysis project Ga0233425, IMG submission 181712) | Freshwater microbial communities from Lake Towuti, South Sulawesi, Indonesia - Watercolumn_Towuti2014_140_MG | ecosystem: Environmental > Aquatic > Freshwater > Lake | place...
CGTCTTCGACACAGACGGTCCGACAGAAGCTCCGTGCTGGTTCTGCAGGGGAGTATTTCGCGCCGGCCATGGACACCTCCACACGCACGCCTCGCAAAATGCATGCAAGATTCAGACCATCAGGCATGGTTCGGGCGGGTGCCCGCGGAACCGCCATTACCGGGCGAATGCTCGTGGCCGACCGCTTCGCTCGCGGTGTCAACACCTGGGCGTTGGGAAATTACTCCACACTGCCCCGATCCGGATGTCGTGTTCCCATTCCTCTTTTCCTTGACTTCCCTGCATGCATAAGCACTATGAGGAGCGCTGTCGCAGGGAGGTCGTCCGTCGATGTTGCAGCTCTTGCAGGACCTGTTCGCATTCTTCATGGACTTCGTGCTGCACCTGGACGTGCACCTGGAAGCCCTCGTGGCCGCATACGGACCCTGGGTCTACGGGCTCCTGTTCCTCATCGTCTTTTGCGAGACGGGGCTCGTGGTCACGCCGTTCCTGCCCGGCGATTCCCTGCTGTTCGTGGCCGGCACCCTGGCCGCGGTGGGCGGCATGAACGTGCTGGTCCTGCTGGGGTTGCTCATGGTCGCAGCCGTCGTGGGCGACACCGTGAACTACTGGGTGGGCCACTACCTGGGGCCCAGGGTCTTCCACTTCCCCGACTCGCGGTTCTTCAAAAAGGAATACCTCGAGAAGACCCACGCCTTCTACGAGAAGCACGGCGGCAAGACCATCATCATCGCACGCTTCATCCCCATCATCCGGACGTTTGCTCCGTTCGTGGCCGGCATCGGCCGCATGACCTACGGCCGCTTCATCACCTACAACGTGGTGGGCGGGGTCGCGTGGGTCCTCGCCTTCGTGCTGGGCGGCTACTTCTTCGGCAATATCCCGATCATCAAGAAGAACCTCTCCATCGTGGTGATCGGGATCATCATCCTCTCCATCATGCCAGGGGTCATCGAGTACATGAAGCACCGTGCCGCAGCCCGGAGGAACCGGTAGGCATGCATCCGCTCTCACTCTCCCTGGCCGCCACCGCACTGCTGTGCGGAGTCTCCCTGTCCGGTGCAGGCCTGTTGGCGCTGGGAGACAAGCGGCTCAAGCCGCTGCTGTTCGCCATGGTCGCATTTGCTGCCGGAGCGCTCATTGCAGCCAGCCTCTTCCACCTCCTCCCGGAAGCCTTCGACCAAGCGGGGCCAACCGTTGCCGGCCTCACGGTCGTGGCAGGGTTCGTCTCGTTCTTCTTCCTCGAGCGCCTGCTCCACTGGCGCCACTGCCACAAGGGGCACTGCGATGCACACCCCTACACCGCACTGTCTCTGGCCGGCGGCGCGATCCACAACTTCGTCGACGGCGTCATCATCGCGGGAGCCTTCCTCGTCAACGTCCACACCGGGATCACTGCCACCCTCGTCATCCTGGCCCATGCCCTGCCGCAGGAGCTCGGGGACTTCGCCATCCTCGTCCACGGCGGCTACCCCTACCGCAAGGCGCTGCTGTTCAACCTGCTGTCCAGCGCCTCGTCCCTGCTCGGCGCGGTCACCTGCTACTTCGGCCTGGTCGAGCACCTGCAGCTCGTGCCCTACCTGATGGCCTTTGCCGCGGGCAACTTCCTCTACGTGGGAAGCTCCGACCTGGTGCCCGAGCTGCACAAGCAGGTCGGGTTGCGCAAGGCCCTCATCGCCATGGCGCTCTTCCTGTTGGCCGTCGCGGTGGTTGCCGGTATCGGCGAGATCTCGGGCGGTCACCACTACTAGACGCTACTAGACGCGGCCGGACCGGCCGGCCAGCGCATGGGTACGCAGCTCCCGCGCGTGGGACAGCGCGGTGGCCGAGTCCGCGAGCCCGGAGAGCATGCGGGCCAGCTCCCCCACCACCGCGTCCTCCGAATCCAGCCGGGCCACGGTGGCGCGGGTCCTTCCGCCCTTCTCGGTCTTCGACACCACGAGGTGGTGGTCCGCAAACGCCGCAAGCTGCGCGGTGTGAGTGATGCACAGCACCTGCTGCTCCCGGGCCATCTCGGCAAGAAGCCGTCCCACCGCGAGCGCTGTCTTCCCCCCGATGCCCGCGTCGATCTCGTCGAACACGTACGTGGGAACCGGGTACGCATCCGCCAGCACCGCCTTGAACGCAAGCAGCACACGGGACAGCTCGCCCCCCGAAGCGATCTTCTGCAACGGCCGCGGCTCCTCTCCTCGATTCGCGGAAAAGAGGAACTCGACCCGGTCCGCTCCCGTGCCCGACAGCAGCGCCTCGTCCATCTCCAGCGGGATCCGGAACGCTGCCTTCCCCATTTCCAGCTCCACCAGCGTCCGTGCGATGCTCCTCTCCAGCTTCCCCGCTGCCTTCGCACGAGACGCATGCAGCGCTCGGGCCGCGTCGAGCGCTGCCCCTCGGGCCTCGGCAAGAGCGCCCTCCAACTCCTCCAGCGAGTCGGTCAGCCGCTCCAGCCGCACAACCTCCCCCGCAGTCGCCTCCCGGAGGCGCACGAGGTCCTCCACGGTCCCCGCCTCGAACCGGCGCTTCAGCTTCTGTACGCGGCTGAGCTTCTGCTGGAGATGGTCCAGCATACCGGGGTCCGCCTCCACCCGGCCCAGCAACGACCGGAGACTCTCCGCCACGTCCGCGACCTCCGCTCCGGCCGCGGCCAGGCGGTCCCCTGCCGCCCCAAGACCCGGCTCGAACCGGGCCGCGGCAGCAAGCCGCCGGCGGACGGACTCCAGCCGCGACACCACCGCGTCGTCGTCTTCGTACAGCCCTGCAATGGCCTGCTGCACCGCCTCCCCTGTTTCCGCTGCATGCGCAAGCCTCGAGATGTCCGCCTGCAGTTCCTCCTCCATCCCGGGCACGAGCCCCGCTCCGTCCAGCTCCTTCCGGTCCTGCCGGAGCCGCTCCAGCTTCGCATCCCGGTCCCGTGCCTCGGCCCGAACCGCTTGCACGCGGTCGTCAAGAAGGCTGAGCGCCGCGTGGCGCTCCGCCATGCGCTCCACCAGCGCCCGGTGCCCGGCAAAACGATCCAAGATGCCCAGGTGCTCCGACCTCTTCAGCAGCCGGATGTACTCGTGCTGGCTCGAGATGTTGACCAGGTCCGCAGCCAGCTCCTGCATCCGGGACACCGTGCAGAGCCGGTCCGCAACCACGAGCCGATCCTTGCGCGCACCGTCCGCATACCGCACCGTGCGCCGGATCATCACCTCGTCCGGCACCGACTCCGCATCCACCAGCCGCGCCGGGTGCAGCTCCCCGGGCCTCCCCTGCCACAGCGCTTCCACCACCAGCTCGCTCTCGCCCGAGCGGAGCGCATCCTTCTCAACCCTGCCGCCCAGCAGCAGGAGCAGCGCATTGAGCAGCATGGACTTCCCCGCACCCGTCTCACCCGTCACAACGGTAAGCCCGGGACCGAGCTCCAACTCCACGCGGTCGAACACGGCCAGGTTGGACACCGCCAGATAAGTCAGCACCGCCCCCTCCTGCCGCTGGAAACTAGCACACCGTGCGACCAAGAGCAAAGCCCATCCCCACGCACGTCGAAACGCGCTCCCCTCACGCGAGCTGGGGCGGCTGTGCGGCAGGGATGACGCGGTTGCGGCCCGTCTGCTTGGCCGCGTACAGGGCCTGGTCCGCAGCCCGGACCAGGGACGCCGGGTCCTGGCCGTGCACCGGGAAGCTCGCAACCCCCGCAGACAAGGTGACCCGGATGGTCCGGTCGTCGTGCAACACCGACCGGTCCTCGATCTTCATGCGCAAGCGCTCTGCAACCGCTGCCGCACCGGTCAGGTCCGTCTCGGGAAGAATGATCGCAAACTCCTCGCCGCCGTACCGCGCCGCGATGTCCGACGCGTCGCGCACGGTCTCCCGGATGCACGCAGCCACGGTTCGCAGCACTGCGTCGCCGGCCGGGTGCCCGTAGGTGTCGTTCACCGCCTTGAAGAAGTCCACGTCCGCCATCACCACCGACACCGCGCGGCCGTACCGGGCAGCGGACCTGCATTCCTGGCGCAGGCGCTGGCCGAAGTACCGCGCAACGTGAAGGCCCGTCAGCCCGTCGGTGATGGACGCCTCGTACAGCTGGGCACGCTCCACGCACCGCGCCGCCTGCGCCGCAAGTCCGGCCGCCAGCTCCTCGTCCTCGAGGGAGAAGCTGCCCGACTCCCGTCCCAGCGTCATGGCCCCGACGGCCTTGCCTTCCACGATGAGGGGGAGATTGAGCTGGCCCCCGGTGCCCGCCACTCCCGCACACAACCCTTCCACTCGCATCGTCTCCTGCCGGACGATCGCAAGGTGCGCCTGCTCCAGCATCGCATCCAGACGGGGGTTCTGCCGGGCATTCCGGTCCACCCCCCGGGAGGACACCACGCGCAGACGTCCCGGCTCCGGGTCGTCCGCCAACGCCAGCAGCCCGAAGTCCGCAGCCAGCGAGTCCACCGCAGACTCGAGGATCAGATCCAGCATCCCCTCGGAGTAGTCGCCCGCGTTCATCGCCTCGCTGATGCTGTAGAGGAGCGAGATGTCCCGTACCTTGCGGTCCAGGAGCGCACCGCTGCGCTCGAGCCGGTCCACGTGCTTGCGCAACGCCAGCCGCATCCGCTCGAACGCATCGGCCAGCTCCTCCATCTCCGTGGGACCGAACCGCCCTTCCACCGCATGGTCAAGGTTCCCGGCCGCAATGCTCCAGGCTCCGTCGGTCAGCCGGCGCAGAGGGCGTGAGACCCGGTACGCGAACAGCGCGGCCAGCCCGATCCCGGTCAGCACCGACGCAAAGAAGATCAACACTGCCGTCCCGAGGAAACGGTTCACCTTGCGCTCCATGCGCCCGTGCGAAACGCCTGCCCACGCCGTACCCAGCGGCTGAGACCCCCCGGGACTCACAGGCTCCGCCGCCAGGAATCCGACCCGGTGGTAGGCGTCCTCCATCATTCGCGTCCCCACGTAGTCGGGGTCCGAGTGCGCCAGGATACGCCCCGATGGGTCCGTCACGATGGCCACGTCCAGCTGCGACGCGGCCACCATCTGGACCGCCAGGGTCTGAAGGTCCGCATAGTCACGCTGCCGCAGCGCATCGAAGGCCGCGTTCGCCAGACCCGACGCACCGATGCGCGCCTCGCGTGTGTATCCGACGGTCATCTCCTCCTGGAACGTGATTACCGCGAACCACGCCAGTGGCACCGCGGCCAGCAGCGCCAGGCACACCAGCACCCCAAGGAGCCGGAAGAAGAAGGAGTTGAGCCGGCTGCGATCCATGCCGCCCCTCCTACAGTTTCCCGGCCCCGGCGCCGGAGGTCCTGACCGCGTCGTAGTCCTCGTCGTTGGCCGGCTCGAACGCAAAGAAGTCCGACAGCATCGGGTGGCTCACCCGCTCCTGGCGCACGGCAAGGAATGCCTGCTTGATCGCCTCCGCAAGCTCCGGCTCCAGGCGGGCCGACGCCACGATGGGCTCTCCGGGGATGGGCTCGGTCGACGCCAGCACGCGCAGCCGGACCCTCTTTCCCCGGTCGGCCATCGCAGTGAACGCACGCTCGAACACCGCTCCCGCATCGTATTCCCCCAGCAGCACCGCAACCAGTACCGCATCGTGGGAGCCGAGGTAGTCCACGGTCGCAAAGTCCTTCGGCACGGAAAGTCCGTGCTCCCCAAGCAGAAGCGCCGGGTAGACCGCGCCCGAAGCGCTCTCACGGTCCACCAGTGCCAGCCGCTTGCCGCGCAGCTCCTCCACACGCGAGATCCCCGTCTCCTCCACCGTGAAGATCACACCGCGGTAGTTCGTGTTGCCCTCCCACACCGGCCGCACCAGCGGAGTCATGGGCACCTTGTCGCGGCTCTGGACGAAGGTCGATGTGCCGAGCCAGGCCACGTCGACCTCCCCCCGGGCCAGCATGTCCACGCAGGCCCCATAGTCGGGCGCAAGCACCAGCTCGAACGTGCAGCACGGCAAGTTCTCCTCAACCAGACTGAGAAAGACCGAGTAGACTTCGTAGGCCTTTCTTGCCGATACCGTGGGTGTCTTCCCGAACCGCAGAACCCGCTTGGCAGGTCCCGCATCCGGAACCGCAGCAGACACGGGCGCTGCCTCGTGTCGCGCCAGGGCAACGACCAGCAACGCCCCAAGCGCACACAGCACGCCCGCGGATAGCAGCACCGCCAGACCGCCTCGCGAATCACCACTGCCGGCCGCCACGCGATCCTCCCCCGCTCTCCCCGGAACACGCCACCCCGCCCATCGCCATGAAACTACCTCCTTCTTCGCGCACGCGCCGCGGTTTGTCAAACCCGCGAGATCGGCCCTTGCATTCGGGCATTGTTTGGAGCAACATCCACCAAGCCGCCCCTTTGGGGCCACCAGACTTGACACAGGGGGCCTTCGATGTTCGGTCTTCTGCTCGATCCCATCTTCGAGAGGCACGACACCGGGACCCATCCGGAGCGACCGGCCCGGCTCCAGGCAATCCGCGAAGGCTTCGCCGCCTTCCCGGACCTCAAGCTGACTCCGTTGCAGCCCGTGCTTGGCGAGATCCACGTCATCGCACGCATCCACGACGAAAAGTACATCCTCGAGGTGAAGCAGCGCATCGAAGACGGGGCACTCCGTCTCGACATGGACACAGCCGTCAGCGCGGAGAGCTTCGACGTGGCGCTCAAAGCCGTCGGAAGCTCCATCGCAGGGATCGACGCGATCATGGACGGGCGCCTCACCCAGGCCTTCTTCGCCGTGCGCCCGCCAGGGCACCACGCGGAGCGCTCGGCAGCCATGGGCTTCTGCCTGTTCAACAACGTGGCCATCGCAGCCGCTCACCTCGTCAAGCACCACAAGCTCGACAGGGTGGCCATCTTCGATTTCGACGTCCACCACGGCAACGGGACCATGCACAGCTTCTACGACGACCCCTCCGTCTTCTATGCATCGGTCCATCAGTGGCCCCTCTACCCTGGCACCGGCAGACAGGACGAGACCGGGGTCGGAAGAGGACTCGGAACGACCCTCAATTTCCCCCTCCCGGCAGGCGCAGGCGACGACGACTACGAAACCGCAGTGCTGCAGTTCGCCGCAGCCATGGACAAGTACAAGCCCCAGTTCCTGCTCCTGTCCGCAGGGTTCGATGGTCACTGGTCCGACCCGCTGGCCGGCCACCAGGTCACCGAGCGCGGCTATGCCCGAATCGCGGAACTCTTCTCCGCCATTGCGGCTTCACACTGCGGCAACCGGCTCGCACTGCTGCTGGAAGGTGGGTACAACCTCGCAGCGCTCAGAAACTGCGTTCCGGCAGTGGTCAAGACCCTCGCATCGCGGCTTGCCAGCGCACAGGGAACCTAGCGCCTGCAGCATCCCCGGAGCGTCCGTCAGGTCCGCTCCACCAGCACGCGTCTGGCCCCCGCCTTGCGCAGAGCGACGGCCAGCCCGTCGGCACGCTCCGCAGTCGTCACTGCCAGCACGAATCCCCCCATGCCCGCACCCGTCAGCTTGCAGCCGAAAGCCCCGTGCGCCAGGGCCTGGCCCCGCAGCATGTCCAGCCCGGGCGTCGAAAGCCCCATCGCAGACAACAGGTAGTGGTTCTCGTTGAGCATCAGCCCCACGTACTCGAAATCACCCTTGCGAAGCGCGTTGGCCGTCTGAAGCGCAATGGCTTCCGCTACCCCGGTGAACCGGGCCAGCACCGTGTCCCCCTTCGGCTGCCGCGCAAACGCCGCAATCTGTCGCACCACCGCTCCCGTCGCCCGCCTCCCCCCGCTGTCCGCCAGGACGAACGCACCTCCGGAAGCCACGTCGATGAATCCGGCGCGGGGACCCTCCTGCTCCCGCGGCGTGTCCACGACGAACCGGTCCCCGGTCTTCACATAGCACGGCGTCTCGAACGCGATCGTCGTGGAATCGATGCCGCTGGCGTGCTCGTGGAAAACCCGCTCCATCTCCAGGGCCGTCTGCGCCACGACGTCCTCGTCGGGCGGCTTGCCGGAAAGCGAAAGCCAGGCCCGCACAAAGGCCACGCTGAACGCCGCACTCGACCCGAGCCCCGCGGAGTGCGGGAAATTGCTCCGCACCGAGACCGTCACCGCAGCCGGTCCAGGCCTCCGCAGGACGCGGCTGCACTCCCGGCAGGCCTTCGCAAGCTGGTCGTCGCTTCCCGTCGGCAGCGCAAACCGGCTGCGCGAATCTGCGGACGCGACCAGACTCACCGTCAACCGCGATGACCGTACGGGAATCGCCAGCGCCGTGCCTCCCCACACCACGAAGTGCTCTCCCACCAGAATGGCCTTGCCGCACGCGGACCCACGTGCCTTCTCCGCTGTCCCACGCAAGCGCATGGCTCTCCCGGCAGACGTGCCCCGTGAAGTGTCCCTCATTTCCCTCCCCCTCGCGGCACCCTCCGCGACGTGCTGCGCCCCTTGCTCCGCGGTTGCCGCCCTCCCAACATCACGCCTTCCGACTTGCGCCGATGGAGCCGCATGTGACCCGCGGCAATCCCTTCCGTCGCTATGGCAAGCAGCGCCGCCAGGTTCTGGAGCAGCCCTACCGCGGCCCCGACCTGCGCCAGTTCCTCGCTTCGGCCCACCCGCATCATCTCCAGGAACGCACCCGTGGTCGCGGCATGCACGGACGTGCCACCCCTGAGGCCACACGGCAGGGTTCCGCCAAACTCCCCCACCAGCAAATCACCCCGCCGGCTCCACGTCGCCAGCGGTCGCCCCGACGCCAGCAACGACGCGGCCAGTGCCCGAGTGTCCTGGTAGAGCGCTGCCCACACCCCGATGATCCCGTTCAGTATCCCCTTGTTGTGCGTTGCCCTCCGCAGCGGATCCCACCCAGCCCATTCTGACAGCAGCGCGACGCGATCGGCCAGGTCCGAACGGTCGCTGAAAGAGTCTGCCGGCAACGAATCCACCGGAATACGCACCGTCGCAGTTGTGGCCCCCGCCACCGGGAAATTGGTCACGATGGCCCCCAGCACGTCGATCCCTTGCTGCCGCAGCAAAGAAGCAAGTACCTCCGCCGCATCGTTTGCCAGGTTGGCTCCCATGGCTTCCCCGGGAACCAAGTCGACCCGAAGAACCCGGACCCCTGCCGGGCGGTCGACCGCAACCTGCTCCCGTATGCTCTCGACCCCGCCACCGGCAGCGGCTACCCGTGGATGCATTTCTGCAAACCGCCTCGCGACCTCCGGAAGCATCCCTTCCAGCGCGGCCCGCAGACCGTTTCCACCAGCCCTCCAAGCGGACTCGAAGCTCCCGTCACCAGCCCCCTCTCTCGCCCGCGCCCGCGCCTGCGACTCGCGCGTGCGAGGCCCTCCGTCCCCGGGACCCTGCCCTCCGTCCCCGGGACCCTGCCCTCCGTCCCCGGGACTTTTCGCCCGCGCCTGCGCCCGCGCCCGCGCCTGCGACTCGCGCGTGCGAGGCCCTCCGTCCCCGGGACCCTGCCCTCCGTCCCCGGGACTTTTCGCCCGCGCCTGCGCCTGCGACTCGCGCGTGCGAGGCCCTCCGTCCCCGGGACCCTGCCCTCCGTCCCCGGGACCCTGCCCGTGGTCGGGGGAGGAAGCGGGAAGCCGTGCCAGGACCTGGCCCGCAGCCCATGTGCGACCGCCCGCGGCCTCCACGCCACCGCAGGTCCTGGCCAGCAGTGCGGCCTTGCTGCACCCCGCGACGATGGAAGGCTCCTCCGTGGCCACGGGGACCAACCGCTCCACTCCGTTGACCACGAGGTTGGTGACGAGTCCGACCGGAAGCCGGATGTGCCCCACGACGTTTTCCGTGACCGCGTCCAGCACAGCCCGCGGAAGACCCCCGGATGCCAGGTCTTCAAGGAGTTGAGGGGTCAGTATTCCCTCGGTCACCAGCAGCTTGCGCCGCCGGGTCGGCGTGAGACGGTGGAAGCCTGGAAGCCGTGACGTCGCCATGCCGTTCCTAGAACGTGAAGAACGCCCACACCACGGGCGCCGCGAACAGCAGCCCGTCGATGCGGTCCAGCATCCCGCCATGACCGGGCAGCAGGTTGCCGGAGTCCTTGATGCCCACGCAGCGCTTGAGCACGGACTCGGACAGGTCGCCGGCCTGCTCGATGGCGCCTCCTGCAAGACCGAGGAGCACCAGGCTCAACGGGGACAGCCCCGTGGGCACCAGCGCGTCCACCAGGAGCGCTCCGCCGACGCTTCCGGCCAGCCCCGCGACCGAGCCTTCAAGGGTCTTCTTCGGACTCACCGCAGGGTAGAGCTTGTGCCTTCCCAGCGCCTTGCCGCCGAAGTACGCAAGCGTGTCTCCCATCCACACCACGACGAAAAGCGTGAGGAGCGCGGCAGTCCCCCGGCCCGGGATCACGGTCAGCGCCGCCGCGCTCGACATGAGCCCGCCCACGTACAGGACACCCATGCCCATGACCGCGCTCTGCCCAAAGGCTTCCGGAATGCGGGCGGGCATGAGCAGGAACATCCCCAGCGCCAGCAGCGGAGTCGCGAACAGGTACGCGGCGAAGAACTCCGGGGCCAGCCGCATGAGGGCAGGACCCGCCATGGTCCACAGCACCATGAACCAGCGGGCAGGGCCCGGGATCTTCGGTGACCACATCCCCAGGTACTCCCGTGCTGCCAGCCCTGTCGCCAGCACCACCAGCCCGGCCCCTGCAGTGTCCGGAGCAAACCACACCGCGGCAACGACCACCGGCGTCAGCACCAGCCCCGTGATGATCCTCGTCCACATGGCGTCCTCCTTCGTCCAACGCTTCGAGTCCCCGAACCCCCTGGCTCTCGCCCCCCGTTTCAGAACGGGCTCTCCGGGTGCTCGGGCGTCTCACCTGCAACCGAGGAAGTCACCCCCCTCCGGGTCAGCTCCTGCACGAAGTACCCCCCGGTCATCGCGTCCAGCAGCGCGGTCATCTCCTCGAGCCGCAGCTCCTTGGACAGCCGCGTCCCCTCGTCGTCCGGCGGGTTGAGGACGAGGTCGAGCTGCAGTCTGCGCCGCATGTAGTAGAGCCGGGTCACCTCCTTCAGCACCGTCTGCACGAGCCCGGCCAGCGACGCGACATCCAGCTCCTCCGCGTTGAACGCCAGCTGCGGGAGGTTCCACGTGAGCTTGCCCTGGGTCTCCCACCCCCGCCCTCCCGCTGCCTTGGTGAGCCACTGGCCGCCGTAGTCCACGCTGTCCGTGGTCTCGTCCAGGTCCGACCGGATGTACCCCCCCGACACCTCGACCACCGGAAGCGCTGCCTTGTTGGAAGCGCCGGACCGGAACTCCTCGACGGCCTCGCGGTTGATCTTGAAGTAGGAAAGCGCTGCCTTCTGAACCTGGGGGCAGGTCGGCTCCCTCTTGATGCGGGCCAGCTCCGCGTCCTTGCTCTGGCAGTACGCGGCCCCGGGGCCGAGCGCCACCAGAACCGCCAGAATCACGGCGCAGCCAACGGGCGAGCGTGCGTTCAATCGACCTGTGCAAGCCATGGATAGCCTCCTTCCCGGATAGTTTCGAGCTGCCGGTCGTAGAGCCCGCCGGTCAGCGCATTGAGGTGCTCGGTCAGCTCCCGGAACCGCAACGACGCGTCCAGCCGCGCCATGAAGTCCTCGGGAGGATCCACGATGAGCAGGCGTATCAGCCGGACCCGCTCCTCGAAATACCGCGCGGCCTCGTACTTGAGCCGGCTCATCGTCTCCAGCGACGTCTCGAACACGCGTCCTGCCGCGACCAGCGTCTCATCGTACATCAGGCCGGACAGGTCCCACCAGAGCATGGCCGCGGCATACGGAGTCGCCATCCTGCCGCGCACGCCGAAGATCTCGTCCACGTTGTAGAGCTGCTTCAGCGGCTCGGTCGAGACCCCGGAGTCCCACGCGACGTCGAGGTACCCCCCGACCAGGTGCACCTGCGGGAGCAACGCAACGGTGCTTCCGCTCATCTGGAACTGGCTGCCCCGCTCCGGACCCACGCCCAGTGTCGCGAAGATCCGGGCAAACACCTGCGCTTCCGTCGGCTCCTTCCGCAGCACCTCGTCCAGCAGCCCCTCGCGCTGCCCGCGATCTTCAGGCCTGGAACGCGTGAGGCGCAGCACCTCAGCAGATGTCAGCACCCACACCGCCGCGGGGTCGCAAGGCGAAAGCGCGATGGTCCGCACGTACCAGTCCCCGTCGTCCATGTAGATATGCGACCACGTGCGCCCTCCGTCCCTGGACTCCAGCACGTTGCGCTCGGTGCACGCCAGCACGTGCTGCCCGTCGGACGGGTCCACCACCGCGCGGGGAACCAGTCTCCCGGAGAATTCGAGTTCACCCAGCCGCTGCCAGCTCCTTCCCCCGTCCCCGGTGCCGAACAAGCCGTCGTACGTCGTCAGCAGGATGTGGCCCGGGTCGTTCGGGTCGATGGCGGCAGAGCTTATCCAGCTGGCTTCGGGAAGGCTCTGGTAGAACACCTCGGTGAAGCTTGCTCCGCCGTCGGTGGACAGATAGGCCCCGTCCGCGGTGCCCGCGACCAGCAGGGTGGGCTTCCCCTTTCGGGCCAGGGGCTCGATCCAGGTGACGAACTCCTCCTCCAGCAGCGAGCCGGAGACCGCGGAGAATCGCTCCCCGCGGTTGACCGATAGGAAGAAGCCGCCCATGGTGGCCAGGTAGATCCGGTCCGGGTTGCCCGGGTCGAAGCGTACGTGCTGTGCGTCCCGCTCGTCCCGGTTCGTCCCGCCGAAGAGAGGCACCCAGGAGATGCCGTGGTCCTCGGTCGAGAACAGTCCCATGGAGGTCGCGGCCAGCGCGACGGCCGGGTTGCTGGGATGCACGTCCACGTAGTTGACGTACGTGGGCTCCACGCCCATCTCCACGAGGAGCTGCTGGAGGTTCATTCCCACACTGTCGGCTCCTTCGCCCCGCAGCATCTGCTTGAGCCGTGGTGCGGTGTCGCCAAGGGCCACTCCGAGAGCGGAGTCGTCGCCGGCCTCGCCACCGCGGGCCTGGTCCCGGACCGTGAAGTCGCCGACCCCGCCGAGGCCTGGCAGCACCGCGGCATCGTACGCGGTCGGGTAGGGGCTCGCATCGAGGTAGTCCATGTCCGTGGTGTCGTAGTCGAACGTCATGCTGTCGGACAGCTGCGACGACCCGACCCCCGTGTCCAGCACGCGGCCGAGCGTGTCGGAGGCAGAGATCGCAACGCCCGAGACGCCGGGCTGGGCGCGGATCGCACCAAAGTACGGCCACGCGTCCACTATCAGCCGCGCCTCGTTCCACGACAGCCCCCGGTTCCCCGTCGCGAACGCATACCCCTCGGTGGAGCCCAGGTAGATCGTGGAAGGGTCCGACGGCGACAGCGCCATGACCTGGAGTATCGCGTCCCGCATGCCGAACGACAGGTTCTCCCGGTACCACGTCGCGGCAGTGAGAACGTGGGCTGACAACGCCAGGAGAAGGACCTTTCGCATGGGACGCCACACTCCACTTGGGCCCGCATTACAGGCCGATGCCATGCTACCGCGCGGCCAAGGAGTGTCAAAAAAGGGGCGGGATCATCCCCACAGACCCGGAACCGGGTTGCTGCAGTCCGGGCAGAGGCCCCCCGCGGTGACCCGCAACGCGGTCACCCGGTAGCGGTTGCGCCCGACCAGCAGACCGCGGCAGGAAGGGCAGCGGGTGTCCTCCGCACCGGGAATCGAGAGGTTGCCCGCATACACGTAGGCAAGCCCGGCCCTTCTGCCCGCGTCCAGCGCGCGGGAGAGGGTCGCCGCAGGGGTCGCAGGCCGGTCCCGCATCCGGAAGTCGGGATGGAACGCGCTCACGTGCCACGGGATGCTTCGCGATACCGAGGCAAGGAACGACGCGATGTCGGCAAGCTCCGCATCGCTGTCGTTCAACCCCGGCACCACCAGCGTGGTCACCTCCACCCACACCCCGGCCCTGACCATCCGGGCGATGGTGTCCAGCACCGGCTGGAGATGCCCCCCGCACACCTCCTTGTAGGTCTTCTCCGAGAACGACTTCAGGTCCACGTTGGCCCCGTCCAGCAGGCCTGTCAGCATCGCCAGCGGCTCAGCCAGGATGTACCCGTTGGTGACGAACACGTTGCGGATGCCCAGCGCCCTGGCCGCGGTCGCAACGTCGAGCGCATACTCGAAGTACACCGTGGGCTCGCTGTACGTGTGCGCGACGAGCGCACACCCGTTGTCCGCCGCCTCCCGGGCCAGCGCTTCCGCAGGCACTGCCGGCCCCGGCCGCGGCTCGTGCCCCGCCTGCGAGATGGAGTGGTTCTGGCAGAACGAGCACGCCAGGTTGCAGCCCTGCGTCGCGTAGCTGAAAGCAGAGGAGCCCGGCAGGAAGTGGAACAGCGGCTTCTTCTCCACCGGGTCCACCGCCATGGCGCAGGGCCGCCCGTAGCTCAGGCTCCAGAGGGTGCCCCCAACGGTCTTGCGCACCCCGCAGATGCCGGTCTTCCCTTCCGCCACGATGCACTGGTGGGGACACAGGCGGCAGCGCGTTCCCGAATCGTGCTTCTCCTGGAACAGCCCGGCACGGCTGGGGGGCAAGGCGCCGGGCGCCACGGCCTAGCCCTCCTTCCTCGCAGGGTTCAGCCGCTGGCGCAGCTCGAGGCTCGGCTTGAAGTGGGGCAAGCGCTTGTTGCCGACGAAAACCTTGTCCCCGGACTTGGGGTTCCTCCCCACGTACGACCCGTAGGTTCGCACCGAGAAGTTGCCGAAGTGGCGAAGCTCCACCCGCTGCCCCTCGGCAAGGCACTTTGCCAGAGCGGTGAAAAACGTCTCCACCACGACCTGGGCCTTCTGACGGTTGATGTCCGCACGCCTGGCAAACGCGTCAATCAGTTCGGAACGTGTCATTTCACGGGCCCCCGCTCCCTGAATACCCCGCTATTCTAGGCCCGATGGGTTGCCGCCGTCAAGCACGACATGCAGGCCGTTCCTCCGCGCACAGACTTCGCATTGGACAGCCGCTGCGTTTGGTGTTACCTATCATGCAGTTCTGTAACTACTTGACACAGGAGCCGACAAGATGAGCAAGAAGGTGCTGGCCAATACGATTCAGAGGTGCCGGGACAAGAACGTCATCATCCCCACCTACGAGGAGATGAAGCACCCCGAGAAGATCCCGCCCAGGATCCGAAAAGCGTTGAAGGGCATCGGGCTGTGGGACCTGAACCCCTTGAACCTCTTCCGCATCACCTGGAAGAACGACGTCGAGACCGGTGGGTTCGGCCGCGTGAACTTCATCGAGTTCCCGCCGGAAATCACCGGGGTGAAGGCACGTATCTTCGCACTGGTCGGCAAGTTCTTCCCCACCGGCGCCCACAAGGTCGGCGCGACCTTCGGTCCGCTCGTGTCGCGGTTGGTCAAGGGAGAGTTCGACCCCACCCGCCAGAAGGCGGTGTGGCCCTCCACCGGCAACTACTGCCGTGGAGGAGCGTACGACTCCTATCTCCTCGGCTGCCATGCCATCGCGATCCTGCCCCAGGGCATGAGCCGCGAGCGGTTCGAGTGGCTCAAGACCGTGGGCGCGGAGGTCATCGCAACCCCCGGCACCGAGAGCAACGTCAAGGAGATCTACGACAAGTGCTGGGAGCTCAAGAAGACCCGCGGGGACGAGGTCGTGGTGCTCAACCAGTTCGAAGAATTCGGCAACCCGATCTGGCACTACGAAGTCACCTCGGCCGCGATGCTCGAGGTGCTCGAGCAGGAGCTCAAGCCCGGCCAGCGCCTCGCAGGCGTCGGTCTCTCCACCGGCTCGGCAGGCACCATCGGGTGCGCGGACGCACTGCGCAAGAAGTTCCCCACCCTCAAGGTGGCAGCGTCCGAGGCGCTCGAGTGCCCGACCCTGCTCTACAACGGCTACGGCGCACACCGCATCGAGGGCATCGGAGACAAGCACATCCCCTGGATCCACAACGTCAAGAACACCGACGTCACCGTGGGAATCAAGGACGAGGACACCATCCGCATCATCCGCCTCTTCAACGAGCCCGCGGGCAAGGCGTGGCTTGCCAGGAAGGGCGTCTCCCCCAAGATCATCGAGAAGCTCGCACTCATGGGCATCTCGTCGGTCTGCAACCTGCTGACCGCGGTGAAGCTGGCCAAGTACTACGAGATGAACGGCAACGACGCGGTGTTCACCATCTGCACCGACTCCATCGAGATGTACCGCTCCCGCCTCAAGGAGCTCAACGAGGAGCGCGGCAAGTACACCGAGCACCATGCGGCCGGTGACTACGAGGCATGCCTCATGGCCCAGCACATCGACCACATGCAGGAGCTCTCCTACTGGGACCGCCGCCGGGTCCACAACCTCAAGTACTTCACCTGGGTCGAGCAGCAGGGCAAGACCGCGGAAGAGCTGGACGCACAGTGGTTCGACGAGAAGTACTGGGACAACGCTCTGGGGCAGGCCCGCAAGTGGGACCGCGCCATCGGCGAGTTCAACGACAAGACCGGCGTCGCCAAGAAGTACAAGTAGGCCCGCACGTCACCCGGCCGCCCCATCCGCCAACCAGGCCGGCGCACCGGCAACCGTCGCCCATCGCCCATCGCCCATCGACCATCGACCGTCGACCATCGACCATCGACCATCGACCATCGACCATCGACCATCCGGGACGAACGCCGCACTACCCGATCACGGCTAGAAGGGGAAGTCGTCCTCGGCCGGCATGTCCGGGCTGTGCTCCTTCTCCTCGCCGCCCTCGGCATCGCTTCCCATCTCCCGGTCTCCCGTCGCGGAGCCGAGGAACTGGATCGTGCCCGCCACCACCTCGGTGGTGTACCGCTTGTTGCCGTCCTTGTCCGGCCAGCTGCGCGTGCGGAGCCGTCCCTCGACATAGATCTGGCGCCCCTTCTTCAGGAACTCGCTGCACCGCTCGGCAAGCTTGCCCCACACGACCACGCGGTGCCACTCGGTCCTCTCCTCCCGCTGCTCCCCGGTGCCGGCCCACTCGTTGGTCGCCACCCGGAGCGTCGCCACGGCCTGGCCGTTCGGCGTGCGGCGGATCTCGGGGTCCGCACCCAGGCGTCCTACCAGGATCACTTTGTTGACGGATGCTGCCATCTCTGCCCTCCCTCGTGAATGTCCCCGGGGCCGGTCCTGCCGTCCCCATATCCCTTATCGGGGTCCGCCCGAAAAAAGGTCACTCTTTCTTCATCCCCTCTTCAAGAACAGGTCGTGCGTGTCCTTCACCAGGTGGTCCACGTCCGACACGCTGACCAGCATGGTCACCGACAGCGGCGCGAAGAACACCTGGTGGATGAGCCCCGAGTGCTCCTCGAGGAACGCCGCGATGCGGGTGTGCGTGCCCGGGTCCTCCGCAATGCCCGCTCCCACCAGCGTCACGGTCCCGATGTCGGTGCGCACGTCCACCACGCCCGCAAAGCCGTCCGCCACGCGGCGCTTGAAGCTCCCCAGATCGTGGAAGTTCTCCATGGAGTACAGGAACGTCGCGCCCCGCGCACCCTGGAGACACACGTGCGACATGAACGGCATCACCGACTCGGAACCCGCGGCACTCATGCAGGAGAGGAAACCGGGACCGCTTCCGCGCGCAGTCTCCGTGAACTGCACGTATACCACGTCCTTCTTGCCCGCTACCGCGGTGAACAGCCGGTCGTCGGTCGCGGGGTTCTTGCGGATGATGGTGCCCGGCGAATCCGGGGTCTTGGTGCTCTTGGCGAACACCGCGATGTTCTTCTTTCGCGCATACTCCATGGCATCCGCAGCCATGACCTTGGCCCCGAACTTCGACAGGTGCATCATCTGGTCCAGGTCCACTTCCTCCAGCCGGAACGCCTCCGGGACGATGCGCGGATCCGCGGTGTAGACCCCGTCCACGTCGCTGTAGATCTCGGTCCGCTCCGCGTCCAGAGCCGCAGCCAGCGCTACGGCCGTGGTGTCCGAGCCCCCGCGGCCCAGCGTCGTGATCTCCCGGCTGTAGCTCGTCCCCTGGTAGCCCGCAACGATGACGATCTTCCCCCGGGCAAGCTCGTCCTGGATCCGGAACGGCCGCACCTCGATGATACGCGCATTGCTGTGGCTGTCCGTGGTGATGATGCCGCTTTGCGACCCGGTAAACGAGATCGCCTCCTGCCCCATCTTGTTCACCGCGATGGACAGGAGCGACATGGACACGCGCTCGCCGACCGTCAGCAGCATGTCCAGCTCCCGCCGCGCGGGCTCCGGGTCGATCTGCTTGGCCAGCTGCATCAACACGTCCGTCGTCTTCCCCATGGCGGAGACCACGACCACCACGCCGTAGCCCTGCCGCGCAGTGTTCACCACGTGCCGCGCCACGTTCTGGATCTTCTCGATGTCCGCGACCGACGACCCGCCATACTTCTGCACGACGACACGAGACACGACTATGCCCTCCTGATCTGTGCGCGCGGGCGGAGAATCGTTGCGGCCACGGCCATCGTCGCCAGCAACACCAGCAGCGCCAGCGGCCCGTGGCCCGGACCCGCGGCCACCGTGCAGCTTCCGGAGCTGCTGCCGCCGCCGCCCGTGTCGCCCGTAGCGTCGCCCGTGACATCGGGCTCGGCAGTCGCCGCACACTTCCCGGAACCGTCGCACGACAAGCCCTCGTCGCACTGGCCGCACACGCCGCCGCAGCCATCGTCCCCGCACTCCTTCCCCTCGCACTGCGCCGTGCATGGGACTTCGCACTTCCCCTCCGTGCACGTCCACCCCTTCTGGCACTCGCCGCACGATCCGTCGCAGCCGTCCGGCCCGCACTCCTTCCCCCCACAGTCCGGCGTGCACGTCACCACGCACGTGCCGTCCTCGCACGGCACACCGTCGTCACACTGCCCGCAGTCGCCGTCGCAGCCGTCCGGACCGCACTCCTTCCCGTCACACGCAGGGACGCACACCACCGCGCACTTCACGCCGTTGCACACCGAGCCTTCGGGGCACTCGCCACAGTTGCCGCCGCAGCCGTCGTCGCCGCACTGCTTCCCCGCACAGCTCGGCGTGCAGTTCGAGCACGCGAAGTTCAGGCAATAGAGCCCCATGGGGCACACTCCGCAGTTGCCGCCGCAGCCGTCCGAGCCGCACTCCTTGTCCGTGCAGTCGGGCTTGCAAACGAACTTGCACACCCCGGCAACGCACGTCTCGGTGGCGTCGCACTCGCCGCAGCTTCCGCCGCAACCGTCGGGCCCGCACTGCTTCCCCGCACAGTCCGGAACGCACTCCACGCACTGTCCCGACTTGCAGACCTTGCCCGCACCGCACTCGCCGCAGGACTGGCCGCACGGGTTGGGCCCGCACTCCTTGCTGCCGCACGTGTCTTCGCACGCGACGCACTGGTGCGCCACGCAAGCCTGGCCCGCCGCACACGAGCCACAGTCGCCGCCGCAGCCGTCGTTGCCGCACTCCTTGTCCTTGCAGCTCCCGGTGCACTCGGGGCACGCTATGGGGTAGGTCCCGGACGGGTCCCCGTCCGTGCTCACCGACCCTTCCGGACCGCAGTAGTAGCCGGCGGGAAGCTCCGAGTTGCCCGTGTACCAGCCGCACACTCCGCCCTGGAGCGTGCAGTCCGTCTGGGACACCTCGTCCTGCGCACACAGCACCAGCGCGTCTCCCATGCAACAGCCCTGCGGCCCGATGCCCAGCTCGCAGTAGTCCACCGCACACTGGCTCTGCACGCACGCCTGCAGCTCGCCGCACGGGCAGTCCTCGGGACAGGTCCCGCAGTCCTCCTTCTGGGCAGCGTTGCAGGCCCCGTCTCCGCACGAGTCGAGCTTGCCGCACCCGTCGCAGTCCAGGATGCACAGCTGCACGCAACCTTCGTCCCAGGCCGTCTTGCAGCAGTAGGAGTCGGAATCGCACACGCATGCCTGGCATGGACATCCGCCGCACCCGGGCGTGGATGTGACCGCACACCCGACGCCGCTATGACACTTGTAGTTCGCACACACGCCCACGTCGCACGCGGAACACGTGCCACCACACCCGTCCTCCCCGCATTCCTTGCCGGCGCAAGAGGGCTTGCAGCATTTCTTGGCAAAGCATACGTCCCCCGGCTTGCAGCTGCAGTCCGCGGGGCAGCTCTCGCAGTTCTCCCCTTCCTCGTTGCACGTCCCGTCTCCGCACGTGTACGAGGGCCCGCAGCCGCCGCACTGGCTCTGGCACTCGCTCACGCACAGACCGTCCCACGACACGCTGCAGCAGTAGCTGTCCATGCCGCACACGCACGCCTCGCACTTGCACCCGCCGCAAAACGGAAACGGGGTCGTCGTGCATCCGTCCCCGGGCTCCCCACCCCCCACGCACTCGCCGAACTGGCACCAGGTTCCGGGCTTACAGGGGCAGTCGTTGGGGCACACGTCGCAGTTCTCCCAGCCCGTGCACGCCCAGTCGCCGCAGATTTCGCCGCCGACGCATTGCCCGAACTCGCACCACCCGCCGTCAACGCACGGGCAGTCGCCCGGGCACGTCTCGCAGTTCTCCCCTCCCTCGCACATCCAGTTCCCGCAGCCCCCCATGCCGCAGTCCGCACCACAGTTCTGCCAGCACTCGCTGACGCAGATGCCGTCCCAGGAGTTGTTGCAGCAGAACGGGTCCATGTTGCACACGCACGCCTCGCACGGGCACCCGCCGCACCCCGTGTACGGGTGCGAGGTGCACCCCTCCCCGCCACCGCCACCGCAGAAGCCGTTGATGCAGTCCACCCCGGGAGGGCACCCGCAGTCCGCCGGGCACGCGGCGCAGTTCTCTCCGTTGGCGCACATCCCGTCGCCACAGACCGCAGGCTCGCAGCCCCCGCACTCGTTGACACACTCGTCCACGCAGATCGAATCCCACTGCACTTCGCAACAGTACGGGTCCATCCCGCAGACGCACTTCTCGCACGTACAGCCGCCGCACCCGGGAGTCCCGGCGGGCTCGCACCCTCCCCCCTGCTGGCCCTGGCACATGCCGCCGACGCACAGGTACCCGGGCTTGCACCCCCCGCAACTGCCGCCGCAGCCGTCCGGGCCGCACTGGATGCCGTCGCACTTGGGCACGCACGCGGGAACACACTGCCCCCCCGTGCACTCCATCCCCTTGTCACACTGGCCGCAGCTGCCGCCGCAGCCGTCCGGGCCGCACTGGATCCCATCGCAATCCGGCGTGCACACGTACCAGTCGCACGACAGCGTGCCGTCCGGCGACGGCTCGGGCACCCCCGCGGCACACCCGAAATACTGGAACACCCAGGAGCACGACCCGCCCTCCGCCCCGCAGTCCAACGCACACAGGCAGGACGCCATCCCGTCCGGGCACCCCTTCGTCGCCGCGCTCTCGCAGTAGTAGAGCGCCTTTCCCGCACAGCACCCCAGCGAGTCGACCCCGAAACAGTCCTGCGCCACCGCGACTCCGCCCAGAGGGCAACCGCCAAGCGCAGGGCCATCCAGGCAGACCCCGTTGGCGCATTCCTGCCACGGAGCGCAACCCACACACTCCTGTGCGCGGACGGAAGCCGAGAAGCTCAGCCATGCTGCCGCCGCAGCCACGGTCATGGCGCAGCGCATCCAGGGGGCGGGCAATCGATCGAGCATCACATTCACCTCATCTGCCCGAATCTATAAGCGGATGCTTGCCAATACAGCAATACATTCTTCAGATGTGTATAGGAATAATAGAACCGTGTCAATACCGAGAAGCCCGCACGCACCGGCAGTCCGTCCCGCTCGGGACCACCGCGCCGGCCCCCACGCGACAACGCCGCTTCCGCGAGCAGCAGCCAACGTCCCGCCACAGTCCTGACAGGCCATGACGCCGCGCGTTAAAAAGCTTTTGACAAACCCCGCACGCCGCTGCTAGGTTGACCGCCGTGGCTTTGATGGTGACGGTTTCACTCTGCAACAGGAGGAGAACGTGAAGATTCTGGTGAGTGCCAAGAGGGTCACGGACCCGGATGCCCGAATCAGGCTGAGGTCTGACCTGTCAGGCATCGAGGCTGAAGGGCTGGAGTTCAAGCTGAATCCGTTCTGCGAGAACGCCATCGAGGAAGCTCTGCGCATCCAGGAAACCCAGGGCGCAGAGGTGGTCGCCGTCTGCATCGGCGACGACAAGGCCAATGCAGAGCTCGTGCGCGCCATGGCCATGGGCGCGGACCGGAGCATCCGAGTCGAGGGCACGGACGCAGCACTCGACTCGGACCTCGTCGCACGCATCTTCGTCAAGCTGGCGGAGAAGGAGAAGCCCGACGTCATCCTGCTGGGCAAGCAGGCCGTGGACGGCGACTCCAACCAGGTCGGCCAGCTCCTGGCCGAGTACCTCGGCTGGGGCCTCGCCACGTTCGTCTCCCACCCCAAGGGCTCCGCGGGCATGACCTCGCCCGACCCGGGACTCCAGATCGCCGGCGGAAAGGTCAAGGCCATGCGCGAGGTGGACGGCGGGTCCGAGGTCGTGGAAGTCTCCCTGCCCGCAGTCGTCACCGCAGACCTGCGCCTCAACGAGCCCAGGCTGCCCAAGCTGCCCAACATCATCAAGGCCAAGCGCAAGCCGCTCGAGCAGATCTCCATGGCGGATCTCGGGGTGGACCCCACCCTCAAGGTCAAGACCGTCCGCTACGCCAACCCGCCGGAGCGCAAGGCCGGCATCAAGGTCAAGACGGTCGAGGAGCTCGTGGACAAACTGCTCAACGAAGCGAAAGTCCTGTAGGGACAAAGGGGGACTGCCATGGGAAACGTGCTCGTTCTGATTGAACACTCGGCAGGCCAGGTCAAGAAGGCCAGCCTCTGCGTCGTGACGTTCGCCAGGGCCGTGGCGGCCAAGGTGGGCGGCACTGTCGACTTCCTGGTCATGGGCAATGGAGCGTCCGCGGCGGCCGCAAAGGTCGCGGGCTACGGCGCGGGCAAGGTCCACGTCGTCGAGGGGCCCGCATTCGCCAGCTACACGTCGCAGGCCTACGCCCACGCCATCGCCGAAGTCGCGAAGGCCGGGGGCTACCAGGTCGTGGCGGCCGCAGCCACCTCCATCGGCAAGGAGAGCTTCCCCCGCGTGGCCGTGCGCCTCAACGCAGGCATGGCCAGCGAGGTCGTGGGGCTCGGCAACGGATCTCCCGTCAGCTACGTGCGCGCCATGTGGGCCGGGAACGTCATGGGCGAGGTCGAGGTCGCAACCCCCGTCCACGTCGTGACCGTGCGCTCCGCAGGATTCGACGCGGCGCAGCCCGCGGGCAGTGCTTCGCCCGTCGCTCCGTTCTCTTCCACCTTCGACGCAGCCGCGCTCAAGCAGCAGCTCGTCGAGTTCCGCCCCACCGTGTCCGCACGGCCGGACCTCACCGAGGCCAAGGTCGTGATCTCCGGCGGCCGCGGGCTCAAGGCGCGCGAGAACTTCAAGATGCTCGAAGACCTCGCAGACCTGCTCGGCGGCGCGGTCGGAGCAACTCGCGCAGCGGTCGACTCCGAGTACATCGCCAACGACTACCAGATCGGCCAGACCGGCAAGATCGTCGCTCCGGACCTGTACATGGGGTTCGGCGTGTCCGGGGCCATCCAGCATCTCGCAGGAATGAAGAACGCCAAGGTCATCGTGGCCGTCAACAAGGACGAGGAAGCGCCGATCTTCAGCGTCTCGGACTACGGGCTCGTGGCCGACCTGTTCAAGGTCCTGCCGGAGCTCTCCGAACGCCTCAAGGCCGTCAAGGGCAAGTAGCCCAGCCGCCATGGCCGGAATACCCGCGCCCACCTTCATCAGAACCCACGACGGAGAGCGCCTCGCCGTCTTCGAAATGGGACGCACGGACGGGCCCACCCTCCTGCTCGTCAACGGGCTGGGGGGCAACCTCGCAGCCTGGGTCCACATCATCCCCCGGTTCGCAGACCGCTTCCGCATCATCAGCTTCGACTATCGGGGGATGTACCAGTCGCCGCCCGCACTCAACCGCGACTACTCCATGAACGCTCACGCAGGTGACGCCATCGCGGTGCTCGACCACTTCCGCACTCGCAAGGCCGTGGTCATGGGCTGGAGCATGGGCGTCCAGGTCTGCTTGGAAGTCTATCGGAGGGCCGCCCGCCGGGTGGCCGCTCTCATCCTTGCCAACGGCGCCTACGGCCGCCCCATGGACCGAGGGGTGCCTGGCCTGAAGCAGGGAAGCCTGGCCGTCATGAAGGCCCTCGCCAGAACCCAGCACCTGTTGCGCCCCCTCGCCAGCCCCTTCCTGCGCAATACTCTGCCCGTGAAGGCCGCCAAGGCCGCAGGCCTGGTGTCGCAACGCCTCGACGAGCAGGTCTTCCTCGCACTGGCCGGCGATTTCATCCACCTCGACTTCGACGCCTACAGCCTCTGCGTCAACACGCTGCTCGACCACGATGCAACCGACGTGCTCGACACCATCACCGTCCCCACCCTCATCGTCTCGGGCGGCCGCGATGTCTTCACCCCGGCCGCCATGGCCGAAGAAATGGTACGTCGCATCCGCACCTGCTCCCACCTCCACCTGCCCGACGCATCTCATTACGCCGCGGTCGAGTACCCCGAGGAAATAGCAGGCGCCATGACGATTTTCCTTAACAAAGAGATCCACATGGATCATACTCCCCTCCCGGGTGCAGGCAAAAGGAGGGGAACACGATGAAATTCGTCTGTTCCGTGTGCAACTACGTGTACGATCCAGACGTGGGGGATCCTGAGTCAGGGGTGGAGCCGACCACCGATTTCGAAAGGCTTCCCGAGGACTGGGTCTGCCCCGACTGCGAAACCGGGCGGTTCCGGTTCCTCCCCAGCGAAGAACAGCGGGTCTAGTCATTCGTCGCCAACAGGAACGCCGTCCTGGAGGACCCGGCACGGTACGCCCATCATGAGCTTCCCTCGCGCACTCGGCCTCAGAATCGACGTGGACACAGCAGACGGCGCACGCCACGGCCTGCCCCCGCTCCTCCAATTGCTCTCACGATACCACGCCCGCGCCACCCTCTGCATCCCCGGCGGCCTCGACCGCAGCGCGCTCGCATTCTCCCGTCTCTTCACACAGAAAGGGTACGCGGAGAAGATCCTCCGAACCCGGGCCTGGCGCATCTACGCCCGCTCGGTCCTCACCTCTGCCCTCTCCTCCACTTCCGGCCGCGTCCTGGACGCCATCCCCAACCTCTCCGGCACCCTCGACTCCGGCCACGAGCTGGCCGCACATGGCTTCGGGCACACCTCCTGGCACAACGGCTATCACCGCATGTCACTCTCCCAGGTCCGCTCGGAAATGCAGATGGCGGTCGCCGCGCTCTCCGCTGCCCTGGCCCCGGGGACGGAGGCCCGTGTGCGCGCAGGTGACGCCATGTGCGCGGGTGACGCGTCGTGTGAGAGCGCGCAGCGTGCAGGCGCCCGAGGAGTGTTTGCGGCGGCCGCTCCCGGCTGGCAGGCAGGCTTTGCTGCGCTGGCCGTTGCAGACGAGCTGGGGTTTTCGTGGTGCTCCGACACGCGGGGTGTTGGTCCGTTCGTCCCGCGGTGCTGCGGCATCGTCTTTCGCACGCCGCAGGTGCCGACGACCCTCCCCACACTGGACGAACTGCCCTTGGGCCTCCCCCCCCGGGACCGAGACGTCGAGGACCTTCTCTCCGCGATGGAGTCCCAGCGTTTCCCCGTGTTCACCGCGCACGCGGAGTTGGAGGGCAAGCACTTCCCCGCTTTCCTGGAAAGACTTCTGACTCGGTGTACCGACAACGGCGTGGAGGTCATGCCGCTGGGGGACCTCCTTGCTCTACGGCATCAGGAAGGCGCTCTCCCCGTGTGCGACGTCGCCCAGGGCACGGTTCCGGGAAGGCCGGGGCTCGTAGCGGTTCAAGTTGCCTGATCCTCACGGGCTGACCCGCGCAGGACTTCGGCCACTTTGGGAGCCACCGCGGGAAGCGACCATGTGGCCACTCGGCCGCGCACCACGCGCAGGAAGAGGCGCAGCAGCCCGGTGCCCCGATATCGGCTCTCTCCGGAATTCCGTGCCTCGTGGGGGGTTTGGAACTCCGCGTAGGACTCAGCCAGATCGCCGAGCTGGAGGGGGAGGTAGTATGTCGGGCCGGTGGTGGAGAGGAACCTGTCCACCACCTCTTTCCGGTAGCCGCGCAGCATGCATCCCGGGTCGGACAGCGGATGGCGGGGCCGGAGAGCGGCGAACGCCTGCCGAAAGAGGAAGGACGCTGCCTTGCGAGAGAGGGAGTCCTGCCGCCCGGCCCGGACAGTACCCACGGCCTCGGCACCCACTGCGAGGCGGCGTACGACGGCCGGGACCGACTCCGGCGGGTTCTGCAGGTCCGCATCGAGCGTGACGACGAAAGGTGCGGTCACGAAGCGAAGCCCAACGGCAAGCGCGGTGTGCTGCCCCACGGTCCTGGCCAGCCTGACGACTACCAGCTCGGGGAAAGTCCGTGCGCGGGTCTTCAGCCATTCCATCGAGCCGTCGCTGCCCCCGTCCAGAACCACGACGAGCTCGAAGGGTATGTTTGCCGAGGTCATGGCGGACCGCAGCCGTTCCACCAGGACGGGAAGGTTCTTCTCTTCGTTGAGAGCAGGAACCAGGACCGCTGCCTCGGGTTCCCGTGTGGTGCGGCTCATCTCGGACCTCTCGTGCGGCGAAAGACGCAGCAGTCGGTCTCTTCCGCTCCCTCTTCCCCCGAGTCAGCGTCTGCGCTGTCCGCTGACGTGAAGCTCACGTCCACGAGGCGCAGGGGCACGGTCCCGGTTCCGACCAGTATCCCGCCGGCAGCGCTCGGCCCTCCGGCCGAAGGCACCATTTCGGCCGCGTCCGAAGGGCCGGCATGCTCTCCGGCGCGAGCGGGCAAGCCTTCCGGACCGCGCAGGCCCTCTCCCGAGAAGTGTCCGGGCGCAAGCGCATCGTGCCCGGGGGCTTCCTCCGCCCACCAGACGATCATCCTCCGCGCATCGGGGAGGTCAGCGAAGGCTCCCGGGAAAGGTCGGGTCACGGCCCGGACGAGGTTGATGATCTCCGACGCGGGTCTGGCCCAGTCGATGCGGCCGTCCTCCGGTGTTCGCCTTCCGAAGGTGCTCGGCTCGCCGGTCTGCGGGGTTGGTGAGCGATGGCCTGCAAGGTATGGCCCGAGGCATTCCGCGACGAGGGCGACTCCGGCGTCTTTGACCTTGAGCAGCACGTCGAAGGCGGTGTCCCGAGGCAGGATGGGGAAACGTTTCGCTCCGACCACGGGGCCGGTGTCCGGCTTGCGTGTCATCAGGTGGAGGGTCGCGCCGCCCTGTGTCTCCCCGTGCAGCACCATCCAGTTGACCGGGGCTCTTCCCCGGTATGCGGGCAGAAGCGATCCGTGGAGGTTGAGACCACCGCACCGTGCGGTGGTGAGAGCCGCCTCGGGCAGAACGTCTCGGTAGTAGAAGCTGAGGAGCACGTCCGCCCGCCACGAGGCCAGGAGCGCAATCTGCTCCGGGTCCCGGAGGTCCACGTCCACGAAGCAGGGGAGTCCCAGTCTCCGGGCCTCCGCGTCGAGCCCCTCCTGCCAGGTATCTGCTCCCTGGGCGTGCGTGTACACGGCCACGGGGCGCACGCCTGCTGCAAGGCATGCGTGCAGGCAGGCCTTCCCGACAAGCCCGTAGCCCAGGACCACTGCTTTCTGCCCGGCTGGCAGCGGCACTTCCGGCAGCCTTCGTACGGCTGACTCCATCTCCTGCCCCCGACCCGACTCTGTTCTAGCGCGAAATGGCGCGGGCGGCAACCAGCGAACTTTGTGTTGAAAGAAGGCGTGCGGTGGCATATCATTACGCCCCGTTTTTCGGACGGTTGGGACCGGCGGCGCAGGGAGGGCGGCATGGTGGAGCACGAGGGGAACGGCTCAGGCGGCACGCTGAGCGAGGACGACATCATCTACGACTGGAATGCGGTGAACAAGGTGTCGCCGCTGTCCCAGGGTGCGATCTTGTTCATGGACGAGACGCTGCGGGACGGGCTCCAGTCGCCGTCGGTGGTGGACCCGCTGGTCGCGGACAAGATCATGCTGGTTCACACCATGAACTCGCTGGGAATCCAGCATGCGGACATCGGCCTGCCGGGAGCCGGGCCGAGGGCGCAGCGCCACGTGGAAGCCATCGCCCAGGAGATCGCTCGAAGCCGGTTGGCCCTGAAGCCCGCGGCCGCCGCGCGCACGCTGGACAAGGACATCCAGCCCATCATCGATATCTCCCAGAAGGCGGGAATCGAGATAGAGGTTCTGGCCTTCATCGGCACCAGCCCCATCCGCCGCTACGTGGAGGAGTGGGACACATACAAGATGTACAAGCTGGTGCGCGAGTCGATCCGCATGGCGCGCAGCTACAACCTCCCGGTCTGCTTCGTCACCGAGGACACCACCCGGGCCAAGCCCGACATGCTCTATCCCCTCTACCACGTGGCCATCGAGGCCGGGGCCGAGCGGATCTGCCTGTGCGACACGGTGGGGCACGCGACTCCGGACGGTCTCAAGAACCTCATCAACTTCACGCGCAACATCATCGCGGGCATGGGCAAGAACATCGGCCTGGACTGGCACGGCCACAACGATCGCGGTCTGGGCATGGTCAACACGATTCACGCGATCGAGGCCGGAATCAGCCGCGTCCACGGCACCGCGCTCGGCATCGGTGAGCGGTGCGGCAACGCTCCCATGGACCAGATCCTCGTGAACCTGAAGCTCCTGGGAGCCATCGACAACGACCTCTCCAGCCTCCTGCTCTACTGCAAGCAGGCAGCGCTGGCCACCCGCTTCCGCATTCCGCCCAACTACCCGGTGGTGGGTCCGGACGCTTTCCGCACCTCCACGGGAGTCCACGCCGCGGCCATCCTCAAAGCGCGAAGGGCCGGTGCCGCCTGGCTTGCAGACCGGATCTACTCGGGCATCCCCGCGGGCATGTTCGGTCTGACGCAGCAGGTGGAGGTCAGCCACATGAGCGGCGACTCCAATGCCACCTACTGGCTGGAAGAGCACGGCGTCGTGCCGGAGCCCGACCTGGTCCACGAGATCATGGACGTCGCGAAGCAGGGAGACCGGGTCCTGGACGACCTCGAGATCCAGTTCATCATCAACCGCTGGCGCCTCAGGAAGGGCGCGGACCTCCAGGCCGCCAGGGCCGGAGGAGCGGCGGCACGGCCCGATCGGACGTTGGAGAAGGTGGATGGACCGGCTGAAGCGGCGGACGGACCGGCCGGGAACGTGGATGGACCGGCATCGAATGGAGAGCGAAGATGAGCAAGGCGTTCGACGAGATCCTCTCGGTCCGCATGCAGAAGGCGGCGGACCTGGAAGCCCGGGGGGTGAACCCCTATCCCAATGACTTCAAGCCGGATGCTTCCACGGCCGAGGTCCGGTCCGCAGGCGGCGACAAGCCGGCCGAGGATCTGGAGAAGCTGGGCCGGACCTTCCGGCTGGCGGGGCGCATCATGAGCCTTCGCAGCATGGGCAAGGCCACGTTCTTCCATGTCAAGGACCGCACGGGGACTCTCCAGGTCTATGCGCGGCGTGACCGGCTCGGCGAGGCTGCATGGGAGGCCTTCGAGCGCTTCGAGGTGGGCGACATCGTCGGTGTCTCCGGAAGCCTGATGCGAACCCGTACGGGGGAGCTCACCCTGCTGGCCCAACAGGTTCGCATCCTGTCAAAGAGTCTGCGCCCGCTCCCGGAGAAGTTCCACGGTCTGCAGGATGTGGAGCTGAGGTTCCGGCAACGGTACGTGGACCTCATCATGAACGACTGGGTGCGCGACCTGTTCGTTACCCGGACGCGCATCGTGAGCTACATCCGGCGATTCCTGGACGACCGCGGGTTCCTGGAGGTGGAGACTCCCATGATGCACCCGTTGGCCGGCGGCGCGGCAGCCCGCCCGTTCGTCACGCATCACAACGCGCTCGACATGGACCTGTTCCTGCGCATCGCTCCGGAGCTGTATCTCAAGCGGCTGCTGGTGGGTGGTCTGGAGAAGGTGTACGAGATCAACCGCAACTTCCGCAACGAGGGGCTCTCCCACAAGCACAACCCCGAGTTCACCATGCTCGAGTTCTACTGGGCCTACTCCAACTACGAGGAGTTGATGGCCCTGACCGAGGAGATGCTGTTCACGCTGTTTGCCGAACATCTCGGCAGGCCCACGGTCAAGATGGGCGAGCACGAGATCAGCCTGCTGCCGCCGTTCAGGCGGCTGGGCGTGGTGGAGTCGCTGACCTCAGTGGCCCAGATCCCGCCGGACAAGGCTGTCGACCGGGAGTTCCTCGTGGACTGGCTCCGTCGCCGCGAGGTGGACGCCCAGCCGTCGTGGGGGCTCGGGAAGCTGCAGATGGAGGCGTACGACGTGGGCGTCGAGCACCAGCTCATCCAGCCCACCTTCATCATGCACCACCCGACCGAGACGTCGCCGCTGTCGCGTCGCAACGAGAAGACCCCGGCCATCGTGGACCGGTTCGAGCTCGTCATCGGAGGCCGTGAGATGGCCAATGCGTTCTCCGAGCTGAACGATCCCCGCGACCAGCGCGGCCGCTTCGAGGACCAGATGAAGGCCCGGGAAGCCGGAGATGACGAGGCGCACCGGATCGACGAGGATTTCCTGCGTGCTCTCGAGTACGGCATGCCCCCCGCGGGAGGCGAGGGGATCGGAATCGACCGCCTGGTCATGCTGGCCGAGGGCGTGGACAACATCAAGGAAGTCATCCTGTTCCCGCTCCTGCGTCCCGAGCAGACCGAGTAGAACGATGCCATGAGGTACGCTCTGCCGGCCGGCCTCGCCCTCTTCGCCGCGCTGAGCGCCGTCGCCATTGCTGTGTTCGGCCTGCCGGCCGCTGCCGCGGCGGCCGCCGTGGTGACAGGCTACGGGCTGTGCCGCATGAGCGTCTGGCGCAAGCCGGCCGCGGCCGCGGCCGCCGCACTGGTGCTCCTGCCCGCGGCGGTCACAGGGGTCCATGCGCTGTCTCCCCGCGGGCGGTTCGACGCCACTCTGGCCGCGCTGGTCGCAGCCATGATCCTGGCCGCTGCCGCAGTGGCCTCGGTCGTCTCGTTGGCCCTGCTCAAGCTGTTCGAGCGCCTGGCGGTCTCCACCCTGGGATCCCGGCGTTTCGTCCCCATGATGGCATGGCGGTTCCTTCGCTCTCAACGGCAGGTGCCGACCTGGGGAACCCGTCGCGTGCGCGCCCTGCGAAAGCTCATCCCGTCGGGGCCTGACGAGCCGGCGGCCCGGGTGGTCGTCGAGGCTGCCATCGCGGCCGCACTGGTAGCAGCGGCATACGGGCTGGCCCCGGGCGACGACCTCCCGCGCTTCGCCGCACGGACCCTGCTGCCGGCCTGTGTCGCCGCGTGGCTTGCTGCCCGAAGCCTTGCGGGACCCGCCCGGTTCGCTCCGGTGCGCGGCATCGCCGCGATGATGGCAGGGGGCCTGTTCCTCTACGGAGTCACGGCATCCGGCCCCTTCCTGGCCATGCCCGAGGTGCTCCGGCATCTCGTGGTCCCTGTCGCGGCTGCCGGATTCGTGCCCGTCGCCGCACAGATCGCCCACCGCACGCTCCTCCTGCGCCGACGAAGGCGGGGCACGCTTCCGCCCGAGCTCGACCTCTCCCTCTCTCCCATCGAGCAGACCCGCCTCCGGCACGGCGTCGGAGCGTCGGTGTTCGTTTCCGTCGTGGGCGTCGCCATCGGGGTGTGGGCCCTTACCGTGGTCCTCTCGGTCATGGGAGGCTTCTCGGGAGAGCTGGAGCAACGCATCGTGAAGACCCGGGACCACGTGATGGTGAAGGCGTCCGACCCCGCTGCCGGCCTTGCCGACGCACTCGGACTCGCGCGCCGCATCGCCTCGCTTCCCGGCGTGGAGACCGCCTCTCCGTATGTCGAGGGCGAAGCCATGATGTCTTCCAGCGTCAACATCTCCGCGACGGTCACCGTTCGCGGCGTGGACCGCAGGCCGGACGCACTGCGCTTCCTCGAGCCCGTGCTCATCTCGGGAAGCACGGAGTTCTTCCGGCGGCCGGAGGAGCTCATTCCGTTCCCGGGGGTGCGTGAGGCGGAGGAAACGACCCTCCTGCCCGCGCTGTCCGCGATGCCTCCGTTGCCTGCACCTGCGCCCGGCGGCGTGTCGCCCATGCCTCCCATTGCCGCACCTGCCGCTGACGGCGTGTCGCCCATGCCTCCCATTGCCGCACCTGCCGCTGACGGCGTGTCGCCCATGCCTCCCATTGCCGCACCTGCCGCTGACGGCGTGTCGCCCATGCCTCCCATTGCTGCACCTGCGGCCGGCCATGCGACGCTGCGACCGGTGATCATCGGCCAGGAGCTGGCCCGTTCCCTCGCAGCCTCGGTGGGTTCGCGCATCACCGTCATCTCACCGGACGGTGACGTGGGTCCCATGGGTGTCCAGCCCAGGGCGCGGCCGTTCACCGTCGCGGCCATATTCGCCACGGGCATGTACGAGTATGACCTCAAGTTCGCATACATGTACCTGCCGGACGCCCAGGACTTCTTCAACCTTGGGGACACCGTGGACCATCTGGACGTCCGCCTCGCGGACCTGGCGGCCACGGACGCCGTCTGGCCGAGGGTCAGCGAGCTGGCCGGCCCCGGGGCCCAGGTGCTGACCTGGAAGGAGATGAACCGGAATCTCCTGTCGGCCCTGGAGCTGGAGCGCGTGGTGATGTTCGTCGTGCTCGGGTTCATCATCCTCATCGCGTCGTTCAACATCGTCACCTCGCTGGTCATTCTCATTCGCAGGCGCCTTTCCGCCATCGCGATCATGAAGACTTCGGGTGCGTCTTCGGGACAGGTGACGAGGGTCTTCTTCCTGCTCGGCTCCGCCATCGGGCTCATCGGGATCCTTTCCGGCATCATCATGGGGCTGTCCGCGTGCGCGGTGCTGTCGCACCTGGGCCTGACCCTCCCGAAGGAGTTCTACATCCGCCGCCTCCCGGTGCAGGTCGACCCGTGGCAGGTGGCGCTCATTGCCGCAGTGGCGCTGACCGTCATCGCACTGGCTTCCCTGTACCCCGGACGCCTTGCGGCCCGGGTCAGTGTCGTGGAGGGGCTCAAGGATGAACGATAGGCCTGTCGGACCGATCCTGGAGGTCGAGAACCTGCACAAGAGCTACCACCACATGGGAAGCCATGTGGAGGTGCTGACCGGCGCCAGCCTCACGGTACAGCCAGGGGACATGATCTCCATCGTGGGCAAGTCGGGCGTCGGCAAGTCCACGTTCCTGCACATCGCCGGCACCCTGGACCGCCCCACCAGCGGCACGGTGCGATACTGGGGGCGGGACGTGCTGGCGCTGAACGAATCGGACCTCGCCGCCTTCCGCAACCGCAATATCGGCTTCGTCTTCCAGTTCCACCACCTGCTGCCCGAGCTGACCGCGCTGGAGAACGTCATGGTGCCGGCTCTCATCGCACGCACGCCGTCGGCCCGGGCCGAGGCAAGGGCCGCGGACCTGCTCGGGCAGGTCGGGCTGTCCCACCGGGCCACGCACCGCCCCGGTGAGCTCTCCGGTGGCGAGCAGCAGCGCGTCGCAGTCGCCCGCTCACTGGTCATGAACCCGCACGTCGTCTTCGCGGACGAGCCGACCGGCAACCTCGACGAGAAGACGTCCGAGGATGTTCACGACCTGCTGTTCCGGCTCAACCGCGAGCTGGGCCTGGCCTTCGTCATAGCGACCCACAACTTCGCCCTGGCTCGCAGCATGCCCCGACGCCTCCTCATGACGCAGGGTCTCGTACAGGAGCTGGACCCGAAAGTCCTTGACGGTGCTGCACGATGAAGCAATACTTGGTCATTAGCTTGTAGAGGCCCATGCCAGAATCGCTGAAAGATATCGACGTAATCGGCAAGGCGCTGTTCGAGTCCAGCGACGTGGGGATCTTCACCGTCGGGCCCGACGGCCGGGTCCTCCGGGCCAACCAGGCCATGCTCCGCCTGCTGGGCAGCCCCAACGAGGAGACCACCGCGCTCTTCAATGTCCTGACCCTCCCCACCATTCCCGAGTCGGGCAGGCGAGTGTTCCGCAAAGCGCTCACGGACGGGAAGCCTGCGGAGATCTCCCTGGACTACGTTTCCATGCACGGCCGCAGGACGCATCTGCGCCTGTCCATGCTCCCGGTGGTCGGCCCGACAGGCGTCAAGGGCATCGTGTGCCAGGCGTTCGACATCGCCAGCCTGCGCCGGGCCGAGGAGCATATGCGCCGGTCGAGCAAGCTGGAGAGTCTCATGCTGCTGGCAGGCTCCCTGGCCCACGACCTCAACAACGTGTTCACCAGCCTCGTGGGCTACTCGTCGCTCCTGCGCAGCAACCGCAACATGCCCGAAGACCGAAGGCTCCGATCCCTTGAAACCATCGAGCAGGCAGCGGCCAGCGGGGCAAGGCTGGTGGAGCAGATGCTGTCGTTTACCAGTGAGCGCAGGGCGCACACCAGCGCGTGCGTCTTCTCCACTGCCGTCAGCCAGGCGATCAGCCTGTTCTCCTATGGGTTGGACAAGAACATCGTCTTGACCGTCGAGAACCCCTTTGCGCAGGAGGTGGTGCGGGGCAGTCCCAACAAGACCGAGCAGATGCTGCTCAACGTGCTGCTCAACGCGAGGGACGCCATCGGCAAGGCGCAGGGAAGCATCACTGTCAAGGCGTCCCGCGTGGACGCTCCGACGCAGGACGCACTGCTGGAACCGGTACCGGCCCCCCTCGGTTTCGTCGACCTCGCGGTGGCGGATACCGGCTGCGGTATCTCTCCCGAGAACCTCACCAGGGTGTTCGACCCGTACTTCACCACCAAGTCCGTGGGTCGCGGCACGGGCCTCGGCTTGAGCTCCGTCTGGGGTATCCTCAAGGAAATCGGAGGCTCGGTCGTGGTCGACTCCGTTGTCGGGAAGGGGACCACGTTCCACCTGTACCTGCCGCTGGCGACCGAGTCCGAGATCGCCGCGGTGGAGCGTGCGCCGGTGGTCCACTGCCTGGTCGGTCGCGGCGAGCGCATTCTCCTGGTCGAGTCGGAGGCAAGCGTCAGGGATCTCCTCGTGTGGCTATTGCTCAACAACGGATACAAGGCGCTGGCGGCCGAGAGTTGCGCGGAGGCTCACGAAATCCTGTCCTCCGGCGCCACGCCCGTGGACCTGATCGCGGTCGCCGAGGACATCGTGGACGCACGCATGATGGAAGCCTGCAGCAGGATTCTGGACGGCGGCATGCCCCTGCTGGCCCTGTCCGCAACCATGCGGCAGATCCTGCCGGCCTCACCGTCCATGGAGCGCCTCAAGAAGCCATTTTCACCAGAGCAGTTCCTTGAGGCCGTCGCCCGCTGCATTGCCAGGAACGCAAGGGACAAATAGTTCGCCGAAATGCGATCCGGCCGGCAAATAGCTCGGTGAGGAGGGGGTCATGATGACGGACCTCATGACCACCGATCGCAACCTGCTCGACCGCTTCAGGCAGGGGGAGAGGACGGCGCTCATGGCGGTTTGGCAACACTACTACCCGATGGTGAGGGCCCTGGCCGTCCGCATGCGGACCGGCATGACGGGTCAGGCTTCCCCCGCGGACGTCGAGGACGCAGTCTCCTCCACGTTTCTCAGCGCGTTCGAGCAAGGCTCCCGGCTCAGTTACGACGGCGTCACGCCCTACGGGGCCTTCCTGCTTGGAATCGGCCGTAACGTCATGCGCCGCCAGGTCCGCAAAGACTGCAGGGAGCCCGTGTTCGAGCCGACCGTCGCGGACCTGGACCCAGACCCTTCTTCGTCGCCCGAGGAGACGTTCCTGGGCCGGGAGCAGACCGCGGTGCTGGCCCGCTTCGCTGATGGACTGGCTCCGGAGGAGAGGGACGTGTTCTTCGGTTACTACCGGGACGGGCTGTCCGAGGAGACCCTGTCTGCTGCACTGTGTCGGACGCGGTACCGGGTGCGCAAGACCCTGGCTCGTGTTGAGAAGCGGCTCAGGAGGTTCCTGGCCGAGCGTGGCTTCGGCAGGTAGGAGGCGTAGTTGGCGCACGAGGAACGAACGGGCGGGGACGGAGGCGCGGGCCGGGACAGGGACGGCACCAGAGGCCGGGGCAGGGACGGAGGAGGCCGGGACAGGGACGGAGTAGGGCCGGCCTCGGCAGACCTCGCGGGCGCGGGCAGTGCGAAGGCCCCGTCCCCAGCCCCAACAGCAGACCTCGCGGGCGCGGGCTGCGCGAAGGCCCCGTCCCCAGCCCCAACAGCAGACCTCGCGGGCGCGGGCTGCGCGGAGACCCTGTCCCTGGCAGAGCGCCGGTTCTCCGTCCCCGGGCTCTCCGCTGTGCAGAGCCAGCGCATGCGTTCCCACCTTGCCGCGTGCCCGGAATGTCGGCAGGCATACGCCACGCTTCTGGCGGGGCGGCGCGCGGCCGCAGGCCTGAACCCTTCAACGCCTTCCGCTCTCGAGTCCAGGCTTCTCATGGAAGAGACGCTGGCCCGGCACGAGGAGCGATCACGACTTTCGCCCGTGGTGCGCACACGCGTCCTCGACCACCTGTTCTCGTGGCCCCGGGCAACCAGAGGCCTGGCTGCGGCTGCGCTGGTGGCGGTCCTCTCCCTCGCCTTCTGGCGCCTGACATCGACCGGCTCTGGCGAGGGACCTGGCGACGGGGGACGGGGGACGGACCCCGGCACCACGATCCTGAGCAGGGGGCAGGACGACGCACTCCCGCCGGTAGCCGTCGGGATCTCCGGAGTGGACGACGAGGGCCGAGAGTATGAAGCCGTGGACGGAGACGGCGTCTGCCTGGAGCACGCGCTCAAGTTCTACCTCGCCCTGCGGGAGCCTGCCTTCGACCATTATGCGATCCTCGGTCTCCAGGACGGGGCCCCCCTCTGGTACATCCCGGAGCCCGGCGAGAACCGCGACTACGTCGTCCCAAGGGACGTAGAGCTCCCGTACATGCTTCCCTGGGAGGTTGCTCTTGCCCCGCGACACCACGCCGGTCAGGCCCTGGTGGTGGCCGTGCTCTCCCGTAGCAGGGTGAACCCGTCAGACGTCGAAGCGGCCCTGCCGAAAGCGGCCTCCGCTGGCACAAGCTCCGGGGAGGTCGAAGCGCTGCTGGCCCGCGCCCTGGGACCCCGCTACAGGGTCAGCGCAGTTGCGTATACTGTCCGCTCGTGCGAGGTGGAAAGATGAAGACCGCAGACCTCGTCATGTGCCTCGTCCTTGCTGCCGCAGCAGCCGCGCCGCCAGGAACTGCGCAAGCCGGAGAGAGGTCACCGAGCACATACGGAATCGGGGTGATCGTGGGCAACAACACCTCCCTCGACCCAGACCTGGATCCCCTGGCCTACGCGGACGACGACGCGTTCAAGTACGGCTGGTTCCTTTCGTTCTTCCTCGACCAGACCACGCTCCTGGCAAGGCCCGATCGCGACACGGAAGCCCTCTGGCGCGGCACCCCTCACTCCCCCCCGACCCGCGACGCGGTCCTGGACGCGTTGGATGCCGCGGTGAGCAAGGCTGAAGAGCGGGCCGCGGCGGGCGACGACGTCGTCTTCTACCTCGTGTACAGCGGACATGGAAACTATGATCGCGAGGGCCGGGGCTTCCTGCACCTGGAGGACGGCAAGCTGACCACGCGGGACCTCTACTACCACGTCATCGGCAGGAGCGCCTCCTTCCACGTCATCCTCGTCATCGACGCTTGCAACGCCGGCTTCCTCGTCAGGAGCCGCGGAAGCTCGGACCGCCGGCCCGCAGGCGCCTCGGCGCTGGTGCTCGAAGACTACCGCAACGTAGGGCTCGTCCTGTCGTCGTCCAGCAACGGTGAGGTCAAGGAGTGGGGCAGGTACCTGTCCGGGATCTTCAGCCACCAGGTGCGCTCTGCTCTGGCAGGAGCCGCAGACGCAGACGAGGACGGCAAGGTCTCGTTTGGCGAGCTGGCAGCATTCACCGAGGCAGCGAACCGGCAGGTCGAGAACCCTGTGCTCAAGCTCACCCCATATATCCGACCACCGCTGGACAGGCCCGACCTTCCCCTGGTCGATCTGGCCCAACCCCGGCTCGGCCGTTTCGTCACCATGCAGTTCCCCGAGTCCACCAGGGTTTCCGTGGTGGACGACGACCTCGTCCCCTACGCGGACTTCAGGACGGAAAAGGACTTCCATGCACGCATCGCCCTGCCCGGGGACTCGGGGTTCCGCATCGTGGTGGAGGGCACTCGGGAGTACGCTGTCACGCCTGAGATGAGTGGCACCATCGGTCTCGAATCGCTCTCTCAGGAGAAGGAGGGACCCCTGGCTTCGCGGGGCAAGGACGAGTACTTCACCCGGAACCTCTTCCAGGTGCCCTACGGAGCAGAATTCGCATCGGGTTACCTGGCCGGCGAATACGAGGCGAGCCTCGTGTTCGTCCGACCCGTCGAGCGGCCGTGGTACGAGAACGGCTGGGGTTGGGCCGCCGCGGGCGCCGGTGTCGCGCTGTCCGGTGTTGCTGCCTACTACTACAGCCGGGCCTTGTCGGACCATGACGCCGCGGCCGGCGCCCGCTGGGCCGACGACATCGACGCGTACAACCGCTCTGCCCGAGAGAACCAGTGGATCGCCTTGGGAACGGGGATCGCAGGCTCCGCTGCGCTGGTCGGGGCCACGGCCCTCTTCCTGCTGGACCGGCCGGTGGAGGACGTGCAGATCGCTCCGAGGCTCGGCCCTGTCGGACTGGCCCCGGCTTCCGGGGGTGCCTTGCTGTCCATGACCTACTAGGGTATAGATGCTGTCATGGGTCTCGTTGCCATGCGCCTGGCCTTCTTCCTCTCAGCCGTCCTCGTGACCGCAGCCTGTGTGTCCGACGCCGCGGTCGAGGGAGCCGAGTGTGACACGAGCCACCTGTGCCCGGCCAGCTACCTGTGCGTTGACGGCGTGTGCCTGGAGAAAGGTCCCTCCGTGGGGCTCAAGTGCAGCAGTGACGACGACTGCCCTGCAGGCGTGTGCCTCACGGGCTCCCGCGTGTGCGTGGGGTGCATCGACCACGCGGACTGCGTGTCCCGGCTGTGCGAGAAGGTGACGCACATCTGCAAGGGATGCAAGGCCGACTACCAGTGCCCGTCCAAGGACTGTGACGAGGGTTCCGGAATCTGCGCAGAGGAAAGTTCGACGGAAGCAGGCGGCAGTGGCAATTGAGAATCAGGATGGGGAAGATGCGGCGCATGCCGTGAGGATAATGGAACGAACAAGGGAGGTGTTGAAATGAAGCGCAAGGGATTGCTGGGGGCGGTGGTCGTGGCGATGCTCCTGCTCGCCACGGGGTGCGATCTGTTCGGGGGGGCAGGTGTGGACACGGCCTGCGCTTCCGACAAGGACTGCAAGAACTCCTACTGCAACGTGGAAACGGGCCTGTGCGTGGACTGCGTTACGGACGAGCAGTGTCCGACCAACCGCTACTGCGAGCCGGAACAGAATGTCTGCGTAGCCTGCTACGAGGACGCCCAGTGCAAGGGCGACGTGTGCGACACCAGCAAGAACTACTGCGTGGAGTGCCTCGAGAACAGCCAGTGTCCGTCCGGGCAGTGTGACGAGGAGAAGGCCATCTGCATCGAGTGCGGCACCGACGCGGAGTGCACGGAGTTCGCTGGCCCCTGCTCCGCTGGCGTCTGCGTCGAAGGGCAGTGCGCCAAGGTCCAGCTTCCCGACGGGACCGCGTGCGAGGACAACGACAAGTGCACTCTGGGCGACACCTGCGCCGCAGGCAAGTGCGCTCCGGGCCCCAAGGATCCGGCATGCTCCACCGACCCCGGTTGCACGGGCAAGGAGGACGGAACCCCTTGCGACGACGCAAACGAGTGCACCGTGGACGACATGTGTCTCAAGGGAGTGTGCTCCGGAGAAGGGGTCCCGGGATGCGGCCTGGAGGACCTCGACAAGGACGGCTTCTCGGTGAAGGATGGCGACTGCAACGACGATGACCCGACCATATTCCCCGGAGCCAAGGAAGCCTGCGATGGCCTCGACAACGATTGTGACGGCGAGGTGGACGAGGGGTGCACGGTGGAATGCGTCAAGGAAGGACAGGCCTACACCGGGGAAACTCCGGACGAGAACCTCTGCTGCCCCGGCCTCAAGCCAGTGTCCGACGCAGAGGAGATCTTGATCAACGATTGCGAACCGAACGGTAACTGCGGCTCCGGCTTCGAGTGCCAGTTCCCCAAGTGCTTCTGCTTCGTCTGCGTGACGTGCGGCGACGGGAAGTGCGGGCCGGGCGAGAACCGGTGTAACTGCGAGAAGGACTGCCTGAGCACGAACCCGGATGACGTGGACGGCGACGGATTCCTCGCTCCGGAGGACTGCAACGACTTCGACGCGACGGTGTTCCCAGGAGCGCCCGAGGTGTGCGACGGCGTCGACAACGACTGCAACGGCTTGGTCGACGAGCTCGGTTGCGGCGGCGAATGCATCGTGACCGGCTGCAGCGGCCAGCTGTGTGCTCCGTTCCCCATGGACAGCACCTGCGAGTGGCTGCCCGAGTACGACTGCCTGAAGTACTCGAAGTGCGGCAACTTCGGACTCAACGGCGAGTGCGGCTGGCTGCAGACGCCGGAGTACCTCAAGTGCCTCCAGTCGGTGTGCGTGCCCGCACCCGAGGTGTGCGACGGCATCGACAACGACTGCAACGGATTGGTGGACGAGTTCGGCTGCGGCAACGAGTGCGGCGGCTTCATGGGACTACCCTGCCTGGACGGCCAGGTCTGCATCTTCCCGCCCGGCACCTGCAACTGGGCCGACATGATGGGAACCTGCTACGACGTCCCTTGGGGCTGCGAGAAGATCTACAAGCCGGTCTGCGGCTGCGACGGCGTCACGTATGACAACGAGTGCTTCATGACCCAGGCCGGCATGTCAATGGACTACACCGGACCGTGCCAGAACGGCGGCGAGTGCCAGACGACGTGCGACTGCTACGACATCTACGGCATGACGTTCAGCAACCCCTGCCCGCTGATGTGCGCCAACTGCGACAACTACTGGCAGTGCGTCGAGGGCAAGTGCCAGGAGAACTGCGGCTTCGTCCCGCCGGATGCACAGGAGTGCCTCAACCCGTGCCTGCCCGAGGAGAAGTGCTTCAACGGCCTCGACGACAACTGCAACGGGCTGATCGACGAGGGGTGCGAGAACTGCGTGAAGGAGACCGGAACATACCTCGGCTCCAGCTCCAACGACAACCAGTGCTGCCCCGGCTTGAAGCCCATGTGGGACTGCAAGGAGCAGCCCGTGGCCTGCATCCCGGAGGATCCCACCTGCGAAGGGTTCACCTGCTCCTGCCCCAAGTGCCTCTGCTACATCTGCGTCGCCTGCGGGGACGGGTTGTGCGGCCCCGGCGAGAACCAGTGCAACTGCCCGGACGACTGCGCCCCCCCGACCGGATGTCTCTCGGACACGGAGTGCGAGGACGGCGACATCTGCACAAAGGACTACTGCGACTTGGCCACCGGCTTGTGCGTAAGCGCCCTCATCCCCGGGTGCGTGGGCAGTTGCGCCTCGGACAAAGACTGCCAGTTCGGCTCGTACTGCCAGTTCCCGGACGGCTCCTGCAATGACCCCACCATGCCGGGCAAGGGGACCTGCGTGAAGAAGCCCACCATCTGCCCCGACCTCTACAAGCCGGTCTGCGGGTGCGACGGAAAGACCTATGGAAACTACTGCGAGATGCAGGCAGCGGGGGTCTCCATGTCCTTCGAGGGCGAGTGCACGCCGCCGTGTACGCCCGAAGGGCAGAACTTCATGGGTTCGGGCGAGTGCTGCCCCGGCTCCAAGCCCATCTCGCAGTGCTCCATGGACATTGTCTGCGATCCGGCGACCGGCAAGTGCACGCCTCAGTGCGCATGCCTCAAGTGCCTCTGCTTCACGTGCGCCAACTGCGGCAACGGCATCTGCGGGCCGGGCGAGAACTTCTGCAACTGCGCTGCGGACTGCAAGCCGCCGGAGTGCACGGGCGACGCCAATTGCAGCGACGGCAACGCGTGTACCGTGGACGCCTGCGTCAACGGCCTGTGCGTGCACAAGACCCCTCCCGAGCTGTGTGGCGACGGCAAGGACAACGATTGCGACGGCAAGATCGACGAGGACTGCGCTGCCGGCTGCGGCGGCATCGCGGGCCTGGGCTGCCCCGCAGGGCAGTACTGTTCCTACGCGGACGGCACCTGCGGCATTGCGGACCAACTGGGGGTGTGCGCTCCCGTGCCGCAAGTCTGCCCCCTGGTGTACGACCCGGTGTGCGGGTGTGACGGCAAGACCTACGAGAATTCCTGCGTGGCCGCCTCTGCCAAGGTATCGGTGAAGTACAAGGGCGCCTGCAAGTAGCCCCTCTTCCCCCGCCGGCCCGTGCCCGTGGTGGCCTTTTCCAAAACCGTTGACTCACGCAAAGTCGCCGTGATACGTTTACCTGTCGATTGAACGGGGGGTGGCGCCAGCATGAAACGCCTCATTCAGATTCTTCTTCCCGCAGCCGTCGCAGCAACGGTCCTTCTGCCGGGCTGTCTCCCGGAGGAGAGCTACGAGTCCTGCAAGTTCCAGGCAGACCAGGCCCAGGCTTGCAGCGCTGCGGTGGGTGACGAGGCCAAGAACAACTGCGTCGTGACCGAGCATCCCCAGTGTTCCGAGGGCGTCTGCATCAGCTACCGCAACTCAAGCCCATTCTGCACCATGGAGTGCGTGGATGACAGCGATTGCCCATCCGGCGGTCGCTGCCTCGACTTCGCGATGAAGTGCACCAAGCCGGAGGACCCCTCCACGTGCCTCCATCTGTGCGTCAAGAACAGCCTCATTCCCTGATTTCGGCCCCTGCCCAGCCTCTCGTTTTCTGCCTCGATTTGCTTGACAATGCCGGCCTCTGACTGTAAACACTGTCGTCGTTTGAAATGGGGTGAGGTGGCTCAGACGGTTAGAGCGGGGGTCTCATAAACCCCAGGTCGAGGGTTCGATTCCCTCCCTCACCACTCGACTCACACTCAAGTCTTGTCGGCCCGCGGCAATGCCCGCTGCAGGTCGGGTGTCCCCTTTGAGGCTCCGCACCGCACGGGGACGGGGGGCCGCACCGCACGGGGACGGGGGGCCGTGACGCCATCGAGTTCCCCCCCGTGCCCCGGCTGCCCGGAGATTTCGTGTCCGATTTCCGGGCGAACCCCGATACATGGTGTGTAGCCTCGGCGTCCAGGGGCAGGAAGCCCCGGCCCGGGCCTCTCTTCGCTCCAGCGGAGGACATCATGCGTTTGCCAAGGTCCTACACGTTGCCCGCCCAGTCGCTCTTCCACTTCATGTGGAGGGCCATAAACGGGGAGTTCTTCCTCTCCACGGACGACCGGAAGCGGGTGTTTCTGGACCGCTTCTTCAAGTTCTCGCACGTCGCTGGCGGAGCCGTTCTGGTCTACGCTTTCGTCGCGATGTCCAACCACTTCCACAAGGCTGGAGAGCTGCTCGGAGACAGCAACCCGTTGTCCCGGTGGGCCCGCTCTGCGCATGCCTCTTTTGCTCTCTGGCTCAACCGGAAGCTGGGCAGGCGGGGACCGGTTGCGCAGGACCGCCCGAAGACGGTCGTTGCGGAGGACCAGGAGCACTTGAAGCGGCTGATGTTCTACATCGACTGGAACCCTGTTCGGGCCGGGATGTGCCAGCATCCCTCCCAGTACGAGTTCTCCTCCTACCGCTACTATGCGTACGGCGAGGTCAACAAGTGGACGCAATGCCTGACGCCACCGCTCTGGTACGTGGAGCTTGGGAGCACGCCCGAAGAGCGCCAGGAGAGATACCGGCAGGAATGTGACCGGTACTTCCGTGAAGGACTCGTGCCAGACGATGCTTCGGTGGACGATCCGCCTGCGATGGGTTCACCGCAGTTCGTGAAGCGGCGGACAGTCCTGATGAAGGCCATCGGCAAGCTGCTGGTGGCGCACACCATGCTGCGTGAGGATATCGACTACCTCGTCCGGCTGGCCTTCGGTCCGGCAGCGGCGGTGCGCAGCGAAGATTCAATGAGGCCTGAGAACAGGCAATGCCCCGGCCCCCTGGTGGCCGAGGCCGGTCCGGCAGTTTCCTAGCCGGCTGCTCGGCAGTCCCTGTCCGGCGGTCCTTGAGCCGGACACGCGGCAGTCGCGTTCGGAGCGTCGCCTTCCGGGTACCTCCAATCGCTTCTTCCCCCGCGTTCCCCCGGGGGGAGGTGCGGCCATCCAGTTCCCCAACCGTCTCTTGACAGCCAGGGCTTCCGGCAGCGAAGATCCGCTCTCGCACCGAGGAGGCCAGGCATGGCGACTCTCCTACTCGAATGGCCGCTCTTCCTTCTGACCACCCTGGCTGCGGTGGCTTCGCCGGGCGAGCGGGCCGTCACTCATGCCGACACGGCAGTCTTCGCCGGCTTCGTCCTTTGGGACGGGAAGGCCGACGGCCAGTTGGAAGACGCGGCGATGGTAGTGTCCAAGGGCAAGATCGAGTGGATCGGTCAGAGGTCGAGCTTGGAGTCTCCAGCAGGGTGTCCCGTGGTCGATCTTGCCGGCACGTGGGTCATGCCGGGCCTCGTGGACGCGCACGTGCACTTCTTCCAGTCTGCCGGTCTCTACACGCGGCCCGACATCATCGATCTTCAGTCCGTGCGACCGTACGCCGAGGAACTGTCGGGCATCAAGGCCGCGCTCGATGACACGTTCCGGCGCTATCTGGCCTCGGGGGTTACCGCGGTTGTGGACATGGGCGGCCCGTTCTGGAACTTCGACGTCCGAGAGGCCGCCCGTCAAGCCTCGTTGGCGCCGCATGTCGCAGTAGCGGGACCGCTCATATCGACCGTGGCCAGGCCTCAGCTTGACCTCGGGGATCCTCCCATCGTCCGTGCCCGCACGCCCGAACATGCACGCGATCTGGCGGCAAAGCAGTTGGAGCAGAAACCGGACCTGACGAAAATCTGGTTCGTGGCGACTCCGGACCGGCCCATCGACGATGGAGCCGCCATGGTGGCCGAAGTCGCCAGGATCAGCCGTTCGGCAGGGGTTCGGCTCGCCGTGCATGCCACGGAGTTGGAGACCGCCAGGCTGGCTGTCGTCAACGGAGCGGACATCCTGGTGCACAGCGTTCAGGATGTACCTGTGGACTCCCGGTTCCTTGAACTCGTCCGCGAGCGAGCCGTCGTGTACGTACCCAATCTGGTTGTTCTCGAAGGATATGCTGAGGTGCTCGGCCGCGACCTTGACCTGTCGCCGGAAGAGCGCCGCTGGGGGGCTCCAGACGTGGTGGCGACCTGGAGGGAAATGCCGGGCCCGGAAGGCGGGACGGTCTCGGAAGAGGCCGGAAGACGTGCAGCGCTCTTCCGCTCCCGTCTGGCTGTCGCCAAAGCCAATCTGCCTTCCGTGCGTGCCGCGGGCGTCGCACTGGCAGTGGGCACGGACGCTGGCAACATAGGAACCCTGCCCGGTCCCTCGCTGCATAGGGAACTGCGTCTCATGGCCGATGCCGGGTTGAGTAATCTGGACGTTCTCCGGGCGGCAACCAGCGGAGCTGCAGGCGTCTTCTCTGCGGTGCCCCAGTTCGGGACACTGGAAGCGGGGAAGAACGCCGATTTCCTGGTCCTCGAAGCGGACCCACTGTCAGACGTCGGAAACGCAAGCCGCATCCGTTACGTTGCGCTTGCGGGAGTGCTGCGCTCGCCGGCCGCGATAGTCCCTCCGTCCCCGGAGTCCGTGGTCGAGGAGCAGCTGCAGGCCTACAACTCCAGGGACGCCGAGCGGTTCGCGTCGCAGTTCGCGGACCAAGCCGAGATCTTCCGACTTCCCAACGAGCCTCTCGCCCGGGGACGGGGGGACGAGCCTCTCGCCCTCGTCGCCCTCGTCGCCCGGGGACGGGGGGACATACGGGAGACCTACTCCGACCTGTTCCAGGCCAGCCCCGGGCTGAACTGCCGAGTCATTCAGCGAACCGTCATGGGCAGATACGTAGTTGACCAGGAGCTCGTTACCGGGCTCCGCGGGAGGTCAGCGGTCCGGGCGATCGCAGTCTACGAGGTGGTGGGTGGCCTGATACAGCGGTGTTGGCTGATGAAGGGAGAGTAGTGCCTCCGTCCCCGGTCCCCCCGTCCCCGTGCCACCGTCCCCGTGCCACCTTTTCCCCGTGCCACCTTTCTCTTGACTCGGCTGGGCTTGAAGCTCCATCATGACTTGCCGCTGCGGCTCTCGTCCGTAGGCAAGTGGAGGAGGATGGAACGCCGAACCCGGGGTCTGGTCGGGCAGTCCGGCTCTGCCGCGGCAGGCCGCGGCCGACGCGTGGCGGCCTGGGTTGCCGGGGTTGCGCTCCTCCTGCTGCTGCTGGCCGCGGGCGGGTTGGCATGGCTCGGCGCGTACCTGCGGGACCGCGGCCCTGCTAAGCTGGTCGCGTTCCGGCCCGACCTGCCCGGCGATCTGAGGCCCGGCATCTCGCTGAGCATCGAAGGGCACCGCATGCAGGAGTCGGGGGAGCTGGAGCCCTACTCCTTCACCGTCACGACCAACTCTCTCGGGTTTCGGGGGGGGGAGGTGACTCTGGGGCCGGAAAGCCGGGTGGTGATGACCATCGGCGACGGGTACGCGTTCGGCACGTCGGTGGACGGCAACAACACGCTGTGCGACGCGCTCAACCAGGATCTGCCGCGGCGTTTCCCCGGCCAGGGGCTCGCATGCGTCAACGCCGCGTTGCCCGGGATGAACCTGGTGGACGAGCAGCAGTACATGGAGGAGAAGGGGCGACGGCTTGCCCCCGAGCTGCTGGTGGTGGTGCTCTCCAAAGACGACGTATGGGAGATGGCGAGGCCGGTGCAGGTCCGCGAGGCCATGCGCTGCATGCCCGACTCCGCGTGGTGCTCCCTCCGCTTCCTGTTCTACCGGAGGTACTACCAGCTCTTCGCCACACGTGACCGGGTGATGCGGCTGTCGGACGACTCGCCCGAGCGGACGTATGCACCGCTGCTTGGGCAGTACCTCGAGCAGCTCGACCGGTTGGTCGCACTGGTGCGGGGGTGGGGAGGCCGGGTTCTCATCGTCACCGAGTCGTTCGAGTTCGAGTCCCTGAGGGAGGGTTTGTCTGCCGCGGGGATCCCCTATCTGGAGCTTTCCCCCCGTGACGCACCCCGGTCACTGGAGTTGGCTCCGGACGGGCACTGGGCGGCCGCGACGCACCGGGTGGCCGCGGGCCTCGTGGCCGCGTGGATGGAGGCGCAAGCCACGCCCGGGAGGCCGCGGTGAGTTCCGTGGGAAGAAGCGGCCTTGCCGGCCGGATGGCGTTGCCCTTGGCCGCTGCGGTTGTGTTCGGAGTGAGTGCGTACCAGTTCTCGGGGCCCACCGCGTACGACTACTATCCCGGCGTCATCGATCTCCCGACCGCGGCGCTGGCGGGCGATCGGGTGGAGTGCGAGCAGGTGCGGGAGCGCATGGCGCCGCTGCGCGGGGACCCCGCACAGTCGCTCCAGGGAGCGGCCGAGCCCTACTTCCTGGACCAGCGGCTGGGCCAGCCGATCCTGCTGGTCCCCTTCTACCTGCTCTTCGGGCAACTGGGATTCCGGATCGCGTTCGCGCTGCTGCGGGTCGGGATCCTGCTGGGAGCGTTCCACCTGTGCCTGGCCCTGTCGGGAGTCCGGTGGGTCTCCCTGGTCTGTGCGCTCCTGGTCGTTCTGAACCCGTACATGCTCTCGATACGGACCCTGGACCCCAACGTGCTGGCAGTGGCCCTGGTGATGTTCAGCTTCCTGTGTGTGCTGCAGGGGAGGGGGAGACGCTGGTCGGCTGCGGCCGCAGGGCTTGCGTGGGGCGTGCTGGCCCAGGTGGCCCACGTGTTCATGGCCGTTCTGGCGCTCCCCGCTCTGGTGGCCGGCCTGCTGGCCTGGACCGCGGGCATGAAGCCTCGGCTGGTGGTGCTCGGGGTCTTCTTCCTGGCCGCAGCGGGTCCCCTGGCGCTCAAGGCCGGCCTGGACTCCCGCCTGGTGGAAACCGCGCCTGCGACCCTGCACGTGTGCCTGGGAGACCTGGTGCTGGTGGACGCGTCGCAGGGGGGAACCAGGAGCCTGGTCCCGCAGGCCGAAGGGTGGGGCCCCGGGTCGGTCCCCGCCGGGCCGGACGCCAAGGACGCTCCGGGCCGGGCCGGAGGCGCCCCTCCGTCCCTGCGGCTGTGCTCCCAGACTCCACCCGGGTGGCATCTGCACGATCTGGGCCCGCTCCATGTCAACGTCTGGGGTATGCTGAACTGGCCGTTCCACGACTCGTGGATCCGCTCCGGGTTCCAGCCGCTTCCCTTTGCCCTGCTGATGCCGGCCAAGTTCCTGCACTTCTTCGGCGTGCTGTTCTCCGCGCTCTGCCTGCTGGGGTTACTCCTGGCACTGCGGCGGCCCGACCCCGGCAGCCCGGCGAGAGGGCTGGGCCTGTTCCTGCTGCTGGAGGCTTCCTTCCTCGCGGTCCAGGCCAACCTGGGCGGGCACAAGCTGGAGTTCGCGTTGTGGGTTCTGCTTCCCCTGGCCCTGTTTGCTGCTCCGGGCCTGGCCGCGCTGCGGGACCTTCGCCCGTGGCGCCCTTGGGCCCTGTTCGGGGGGCTGGTGCTTCTCCTGGCCTGGGGTGTCACGCTCCTGGGCCAAGCATATTTCCCCCTGGACGAGCGGTGGGTCACCCAGTTCGGTTGGAAGGGGTTCCGGGGGGACCTGGCCGCGGTCGATGCGCGGTCGGCCGAGCGGAGGCTCGAACTGCTGTCCCAGGTCCGCCTGCTGCCTTCCGGTGAGTACCTGGAGACCCAGCCCCGGCTGTCTCCCCCCGTCCCCAGGCAGGGGGCGCTGCTGGCCGAACTTGCCGGTCAGGATCACCCCAGCAGCACCCAGGCCTGGCGGACGTGGCAGTCGGTGGAGCTGACCCCTCCCGGAGCCCTGGTGCTCGTCAACCCGTACCTGGAGGTCTCCTCCCGGGTGCTGGGGCAGGAGGAGCGGTGCGTGGTCAAAGCCAAGGCCTTTGCGCCGGGCTACGACCGGCAGCTGACCGAGTGGATGGAGCAGGTGATCGAGGCTTACCCCGAAGCCCGGAAGGAGTTCTACCTGGTGGATTCGGTCCGGATGCCCATTCTGGGCCACATGAAAGGGTTCTCCGGGGAGACGGTGGGCTTCAGCGGCGACCAGAGGATGGTCCGGGTGACCCGGAGCGGGGAGTGACCGAGATGGAGTGGGTGATCCTGGTCGTGCTGTTCCTGACCGTGGACTGGCTCTGCGTGGAGTCGGTGAGAGGATATGCAGCGCTCGTCTTCCCGCGGCGGCCCGCTCCGACGGTGGCAGAGGCGCAGGGGGTCATGGTTCTGGGATTCCTGCTATGTGCCCTGGCGTGCCTGGCCGGGGTGGTGGTGTTCCGGGTTTCCCCCGATGCCACAGTGCTGCGGGTGGCCGTGTCTGCCCTCGTCTCCGGGGGGCTGGTTGCTCGCGTGGTCAGAGGCCCGGGCATCGGGCCGCTGCGCCGGGCCGCGTCCCGGGTGCGCTCGTGGCTCACGCAGCCCACGGGGGGGCCAGGATGAGCCGCACGCTGCCGCCGACTCTTGCGGAGATCGGGCCCCGGCTCGGCGCGGTTGGGCTGGCCGCCCTGATGCTGGTCGGCGCGGTGCTGGCCACCCGGCACGTGCCGGGGCTTGAGTCGAGCCGCAGGGACGGGGTGCTGTACGCTGCCCGGTCGATCTGGTATGCCCAGAGCTTCCGCCTTGCGCTGGAGGGGAGCTACTTCGACGAGGCCGACTTCCGGCCCGATGCGCACCCCACGGTGCTGGCCACAGCGGAGCGGGCAGGCTATGGAGAGCTGCACCTCCGGCGGTGGGAGGATCCTCCCCGCTGGGCGCTCCTCTTCCAGACGTCCGACCGGACCAACTGGGTGGCCGTAGGCCGCGACGAGCGGCTGACGCTCTACCGCACCCCGGGGGCC
>Ga0233425_10001605_pt1 | contig 49707 bp, 40 predicted proteins | sample Watercolumn_Towu_2_FD_181712 | JGI IMG/M metagenome (GOLD analysis project Ga0233425, IMG submission 181712) | Freshwater microbial communities from Lake Towuti, South Sulawesi, Indonesia - Watercolumn_Towuti2014_140_MG | ecosystem: Environmental > Aquatic > Freshwater > Lake | place...
GGCGACTGCAGTCCAAGGGCAACGGTAAACAGGGCGGTAGAGTCCATGGCGTTTCGTTCCTGCATCAAGTTCGGAGGGAGGTCAACAGTAGCGGATTTTCCACACTATTTCGAACAGCGCCGAAAAGCCGGCGGATGGCGACGACAAAGTCGCCGAAGTCATCGCTGCCGGTTTACGGGGTGACGTCTTCGCGACGCTGAACCTGACCGCTCGGCTGGAGTTCGGGGGCAAGGGGGCGGTCGAGGTCTTTCCCTCGCAAAACTACATCGAAGATAAACCCAAGGGCTTCGCCCGTTCTCTGTATTGCCTCGGCACACCGGAAAGGGCGGAAAAGACCGATGCCATGCGTGTTATGGGCCAGGCTGCGTTGCGCGATCAAAAGGTCTCCAACGCCCTGCGCACCATCGACACCTGGTATCCCGAATATGCCAGCTTCGGCCGGCCGATTCCGGTGGAACCCAACGGCGCCAATCTGGAATACCAGCGCTTCTTCCGCAACGGCAGACAGGCTTCCGCCTTTGAACTGGTCAAGAAATTGAACCTGCTCGATCCCGCGAGCCTCGAAGGCCTGTTCGTCACTGCCAGCCTCATCCGTGGCGGCGTGTTTTCGGAAGGCGGCAAATGATCCCGGCGCATTACGTGGATTTCAGCCTCGCCGTGCCCGAGCCGGAATCGCGCAGGGCGCAGGGTAGCGGGACCGGCCTTCCGGCACCGGTGGTGGCGGGGGCCATGCTCAAGGTTCTGCACGGAGTTTTCGGCAGGGAGCCCGGCCGTTATGCCTTGTGCCTGCCGAAACACGGTACGGCGCCCTTCGCGGCCTTGCGGGTGTTCGCGGCGGAGCGGGGCGATCTGGACGAGTTGGTGGAGAGTGTCGCCGACCATCCGGTGATCCGGGATTACGGCAGCATCGGCTATCCGCGCCGGGTTCCCGCGGGTTGGGACGGCGGCTGGGTGGAATTCCGCCGCTACCGCATTCCCAGCCGCAAGGCCGGACGCAAACCCGACGACACCTTGAGGCAGCGACGGATGGAACAGGCGGAGCAGCGGCGCTTGCCGTATTTCATCCTGCACAGCGCCAGCAATGGGCAGCAGTTCGGGCTCTATCTGCAAGTGCTGCCCGGAGGCGCGGCGACCGATTGCCGGCCTGACAGCTATGGCTTGTCGGTGTCGTCCCGGCCGTTCGCCTTGCCGGACCTGCCTTGAGGCGGCGGCGCGTGGTGGGTTACGACGCGCCCAAGGCTTTGCCGGACCTGCAAGGCTTCCCGGCTGCGCGTCTAACCCACCCGCTACGCCGCTCGAAGAGACCTATTCGGAGCGACACAGGCTATGCGGGTTTCTGTTTTTTCAATTAACAAACGCCACCAGGTATCTATGCCTCCTGGCAGCCGCTAGAAGCCATCAAATACGGTATTCAGAGTTGCGCGATCACGTTACTGCGGGGTGTTGTCCGCCGGATTCGTATCCGGTACCCCTTGTCATGTTGACGTCATCCTGGTTCTGCCCGAATATGAGCGTCGTTCTCGTCACTACGGTCGGGCGATTCGTGAATCGATGTCTGAGAACGTTGCGCCATTCGGGCTGATGGTGGCTAGGTCAGCCCGAGGCTCAATCAATGTTTTCTTCGTTCGTTAGCAGGAATTTAGCACGGAGACCAGCATGAAACTTTTTTCCAAGATCAAGCACAAGCTCGGGAGAGGGGGGGGCTAAATACACCGATGACGCTCCCGGAATTGCCCGATGACTTGCCCGATGACTTGCCCCCGGCATTTCCCATTTTTGATACAACCCCTTTGGGCTTCGCCCTGAAAGCTTGGATCGAAGGCACAAATCCTAAGATTGAGAACCCCGATGAAACCATGGTGCAAAGGTACGAGGATCTTAAAGGCAACGACGAAAAATACTACGGCAGCAGCTTCACCGCTACAATTGATCGAGTAGTATTCCAGAGGCTGTCAGATCGCCGTCAGATGGTCCTTAGTGTTTTCGCCAAAATTCGTCCAGGGTACAGTGAGATTTTCGAGGTCAGCGTCCGTGTGCGCGAGGGCTCCTTGGATGGGCAGCATATGATTAATGCATTTTCTAGTGGTAAGATCAAATGGGGACAATATTCAAGCGGAATGGGACTTACTGAAAAAAATTCCTTCGATAGAACGGCTCTGATAAAAGCTGGAATTAATCCGCAGAAGTTGGAGAATTGGATCGCTATGAACCCGCCTGCTCCCATTTGAGGTTCTGTCTCCCGCTGCGTCCGATTGGCCCACATTGCCAGGCATCGGGCGCAGCCAGGCAGGTTGGGTTACTCCTGTTCGTAACCCAACAGGAGCCCGCGGATGCGGCGGAATGCGTTGGGTCAATGAAGGAGCCATTGACCCAACCTACGGCAGTTCGCTGGTAAATTCCGATGAAACCCCAAATAAAGCCGCGTTCGCTGCTGCTTTCCAAGCGCGCCAACGTGTTCTATCTGGAACATGTGCGGGTGATGCAGAAGGACGAGCGGGTGGTTTACCTCACCGAAACCGGCGAGCCCATCGAGCGTTTCTTCAACATTCCGGAACGCAACACGGCCTTCATCCTGCTGGGCAAGGGAACCTCCATTACCGATGCGGCGGCGCGGCGGCTGGCCGATGCCAATGTGCTGGTGGGGTTCTGCGGGTCGGGGGGCTCGCCGCTGTTCTCGGTGACCGACATCGCCTTTCTATCGCCGCAAAGCGAATACCGGCCCACGGAGTACATGCAGGCTTGGGTCAAGGCCTGGTTCGACGAGCCGGCGCGCCTGGACAAGGCTAGGCGGATGTTGCGCCAGCGGCTGGAATGGACGCTGGAAACCTGGTCCGGCCATGGCGAACTGCTCAAGCGGGGCATTCGTATCGGCGACGATTTGGCGCGACGTTTCGAGGCCGACATCGAACGGGCTCAGGATAGCCAGTCGCTATTGCTGGCGGAAGCCCTATGGGCCAAGGCGCTCTATGCCTGCCTGGCGCGCGGCTTGAAGCTGGAGTTCAAGCGGGAAGAGGGCAAGGGCTCCCGCGAAACCACGGAAGATTTCATCAATGGCCTGCTGGACCACGGCAACTACATCGCTTACGGCTACGCGGCGACGGTGCTCAACGGGTTGGGAATCAGCTTCTCGCTGCCGCTGCTGCACGGCAAGACCCGCCGGGGTGCCTTGGTGTTCGATGTGGCCGACCTGGTCAAGGACGCCTACGTGATGCCCGCGGCATTCCTCGGAGGCACCCAGAGGGTAAAACAGCAGGACTTCAGGGCAGGGCTCATAGAAACCTGCCAGACCGAAGAAATCCTCGACCGGCTGTTTACCTTCATTTCGGAGTTGGCGGAAAAAAGATTGTAAAAACAGTGGTATAGGAAGGTGTGCTGAAGACGAAGCCAAACCAGGGATTATGGTGGTAACTCTTTGAAAAGGACTGATTATTTGAGCCTTGAAGTCCAGTATTCCGCCGAGTAGGCGGCTTAGAAACTGTCCAGGTCTTCTGACTTCCACCGGCTGACGTATTCCGCCGAGTAGGCGGCTTAGAAAATGGTGCGACACCAATGCGCCGGGGCGATGGGGTATTCCGCCGAGTAGGCGGCTTAGAAAGTGATCGGGTTGATCAGGCTGGTTACCATCTGGTATTCCGCCGAGTAGGCGGCTTAGAAAATGGCCCGGAGCGTCGTGTGCAGGATCAGGTCGTATTCCGCCGAGTAGGCGGCTTAGAAAAAATCCGTGCAGCGCCTGCTGTCCGACAACAAGTATTCCGCCGAGTAGGCGGCTTAGAAATTGGCGAAGGCCGAGCGGATCATCTGCGCCAAGTATTCCGCCGAGTAGGCGGCTTAGAAAGAGTCCGCCCCAGTCAAAGACTCCCCCGGCTCGTATTCCGCCGAGTAGGCGGCTTAGAAATGCCGGCGCTGGCACCGGTCGCCGGTCGCCGCGTATTCCGCCGAGTAGGCGGCTTAGAAAGTGCTGTCGCACGAATTCCAGCGCGTCACCCCGTATTCCGCCGAGTAGGCGGCTTAGAAATTTCAGCGACATGGGGCACCGTTTAGGTTGAGGTATTCCGCCGAGTAGGCGGCTTAGAAATCACGTAAGAGTGCCAAGCTGCGCGCACTTTGGTATTCCGCCGAGTAGGCGGCTTAGAAATACAGCGAGACAAGGAAGATACAGCGCAATGAGTATTCCGCCGAGTAGGCGGCTTAGAAATTCCCGAGCGCCCACGCCATGAAATTGATGACGTATTCCGCCGAGTAGGCGGCTTAGAAATGACCCATGGCACTGACCACGCTCGCCAGGGTGTATTCCGCCGAGTAGGCGGCTTAGAAAGACATCGACCCGGCCACCCGGGCGACCATTCAGTATTCCGCCGAGTAGGCGGCTTAGAAATCTACGCTCAAGGCCGTACCAAGCCGGGGAAGGTATTCCGCCGAGTAGGCGGCTTAGAAACGGCAGGTCGGCCACATCGAGATCACCGACGAGTATTCCGCCGAGTAGGCGGCTTAGAAAAACGCGAAAAGTTAATGTTTCAGAACACTAGGGTATTCCGCCGAGTAGGCGGCTTAGAAAGAACGTGATTCCGAACCAGGATTGCAGCTCCCGTATTCCGCCGAGTAGGCGGCTTAGAAATTCAGCAAATGGGCCGGGCGCTGAAACATGGCGTATTCCGCCGAGTAGGCGGCTTAGAAACCCAACCCGCGCCAAGTCACCCTGTACGCCCGGTATTCCGCCGAGTAGGCGGCTTAGAAAATTCGCTTTTGGAGGCCTTCGTGTCTGCGAACGTATTCCGCCGAGTAGGCGGCTTAGAAACAGAAGACAAGGAGTGGGCGGCCAGAGTCGTCGTATTCCGCCGAGTAGGCGGCTTAGAAACCAGGCGGCTCAGATAGCCGAGATTCGATTCTGTATTCCGCCGAGTAGGCGGCTTAGAAATTTCCCCGGAGGCCGGAAACATCACCCTGAAGGTATTCCGCCGAGTAGGCGGCTTAGAAAGACGAGTTCATCGGCCGGACGATTGATGGAGTGTATTCCGCCGAGTAGGCGGCTTAGAAAATGAGCAATGTAACAGATGTGATCGTAACGGTGTATTCCGCCGAGTAGGCGGCTTAGAAAGCGCAGGTTGGCTCCGCTCAGGTAGGCTTCGCGTATTCCGCCGAGTAGGCGGCTTAGAAACAGCCACAGAATATGCCGGCGTCAGCCAACTCTGCTTCCACGGCGTAAGCTCTGCTTGGCTATATTGGAGGAACACTGTGTCGTAGCGTGATTTCACGCCTTCAACGCTGAATTAGCACGGTATGCAGCACCTTCACGCGCGGGTCTACCGAATGGCGGTCGATGTAGCCGATCGCGCCGGGGGTGGTGGCGACGAAGCGGATGACGGCTTCCTCCGATCCCAGCACCTGGGGCGGGGGGATGCCCTGGAAGTATTGCTCGTTCCAGTAGGCTTCCATGTCTTCCGGAAACTGGTCGAACAGAGCCAGCGAGAATGCCCGCCGGATCGGATCGTGGACCGGCAGGTTGAGGGGAATCCAGCGGTTGCCGGCGGGGTCGATTTCCACCTTGCGCTTGAAGATCAGCTTGATGGCGGCGAGCGGCAGCTGGCTTTGGGGGTGGTCCGCGGCGGTGATGACCGCGATCTGATGGGGGCCGTCGTCGCCTCCCGATGGTAGCGCGGCGGCGAGCAGGATCAGAATGGCGGCGAGCCGGAGCAGCATGCTCAAAACAGCACCGCGAAGGAGGTGTAGAAACCGTCCGGGGCGGTTTGCTGGTTGTGCGTGCCCAACCGGTACTCGAACTTCACCACCAGCGGCGGCAGCGGCCGGTAGGCCAGGCCGAATACCCCGGCCTGGCCGGTACCCAAATCTCCGCGCTGCTCGAACAGCTCGTAGCGTCCTACCGCGTACCAGTCCCCGGCGATGGGCGCGACCCCCTGCGCGAAGCCCTGCCACAGGGAAGGCCCCTGATCTTGGGGAGTGCGATAGACCCACTCGGTGCTGAGCTCATAGCGGTGATGGCGCCAGATGGCTTCCAGACCCACCAGGTGCTGGCGCCGCCGGCGGTCGGCGTTGAGTTCGAAGCTGAGGTAGGAAGCGCCGATCTGCAGGCGCTCCGACAGGCCATACAGCGCGTGGACCCCGGCCGCGTTGTCGAAGGGATTTTCCGAACGGTGGGGGTCGAGGGAGCGGGTGAGGTCGGCGTAGACCTGGTATTCGAGCCGTCGCTCGAACAGCGGTAGGTTGCCGAACAGCATCAAGCCCGTTGCGTGCTTGGAGAACAGGTTTTCGGTGGCGACCGGACGGGTTGAGGTCCATACCAGGGGGTCGGCATGCAGCAGATTCCAGCGGCCGACGGGAGTGAGGAACTTGCCGAAGCGGATCGTTGCCGAGCCGTTGATCAGCAGGTCGCCGTAGAGCCGCTCCAGCTCGAAACGGGCCTCGTGCCCGCCGCTGCGGCCGCCCTCGGTGGCGGTGAAGGCATCGCCGGCTTCCAGTTCGGAGAAGAACCGCAGGCGGTCGTTGGCCTGCCAGGTGAGGAACAGGCTGAGGTCGCTGAGCTCAAAGCGCCAGGGTCCGTTGCGGGGGGCTTCGGCGTGCAGGCTGGTGTAACCGCCGATTCGCAGGCCGGTGGAATTGATCGGGTAACCCTGGCCGAGCCGATAACCCTCGGTCGGAATTTCATCGGCAGCGGCCAGGCAGGCCAGGCTCGATGCGGCCAGCCCGAGGAGGATTGCCCACACACGCCGGGCAATCAACATGATTGCCCGGTCTGGTGGTGAACTCGTCCCATCCGCGGACCTCCCGTCCGGCTCCGAATCACCCGGCGCTCGATGATCCCAATGCGCTCCCCATGCGGACCGGCGTTGCTTCGGTCAGCGACGGATCCCAGTGCACGGCATCGTTGCCGAACAGCACGATGATGGTGGAGCCCAGCCTGAAGCGGCCCATTTCGGCGCCGCGGTCGAGGAAGATGCTGTCGTTGGAGTAGTCCCACAGGCTGACGTCCTTGGCGGTCGGCGGGGTGACCACGCCGTGCCACACCGTCTCGATGCTGGCGACGATGATGGCACCCACCAGGACCAGGGCCATGGGGCCGGCCTCGGTGTCGAAGATCGCGGCGACCCGCTCGTTGCGGGCGAACAGATTGGGTACGGCGCGGGCGGTGCCGGCGTTGACGCTGAACAGCCGGCCCGGTACGTGGATCATCTGGCGCAATCGGCCGGCCACCGGCATGTGGAGCCGGTGGTAGTCGCGCGGCGACAGATAGACGGTGGCGAACGAACCGGTGGCGAACTGGGATTCCCGCGGGCCGTCGCCACCCAGCAGTTCGCCGACGCTGAAGTAGCGGCCCTTGGCCTGCAGCAGCCGGCCGCCGCGGATGCTCCCGATCTGGCTGATGACGCCGTCGGCTGGGCACAGCACCGCATCCTCCCGCTCCGCCACGGGGCGGGCGCCTTCCCGCAGGGAGCGGGTGAAGAAGGCGTTGAAGTTGGGGTAGGCGGCTGGGTCGGGCTGTTCCGCCTCCGCCATGTCGACCCGGTAATGGGCGATGAATTGGCGGATCAGCCAATCTTTAACCGCAGGATGCTCGCTTTCGGCCAGCCGCCCCACCAGCCGCGACAGCGGGTGGTGGGGCAAGCAATACTGGAACCCGGCGAACAGACGCTCCGACAGCGAGGCCACGGCCGGCTTCCTCAGTAGCCGTCGGCGACCAGCAGCCGCTGGGCCGCCTCGGTCGCGACGCCACGCTGGATCGGCGCGTTCTGCTCGGCCAGCACCGCTTCCAGGGTACTCAGGCAGTACACCACGTTCTTAGACGTCGCACTGGCGCCCATCAGCCCGATGCGCCAGACCTTGCCGGCCAGGGCGCCGAGGCCGGCACCGATCTCCAGGTTGTAGCGGTTCAGCAACGTGGTGCGCACCGCCGCGTCGTCGACCCCGGCGGGAATCGCGATGGCGTTGAGCTGGGGCAGGCGGGCTGCTTCCGGCACGATGAAACTCAGCCCCATGGCTTCGAGGCCGGCGCGCAGCGCCAGGTGCATGGAGCGGTGACGCTGCCAGGATTTTTCCAGGCCTTCCTCCTGCAGCATCACCAGGGCTTCGTGCAAGCCGTAGAGGGCGTTGATGGGCGCGGTGTGGTGGTAGGCGCGCTTGACTCCGCCGCCCCAGTAAGCCATGACCAGGCTGAGGTCGAGGAACCAGCTCTGCACCTTGGTCTTGCGGTTCTTGATGGTCTCCACCGCGCGCTCGCTGAAGCTGACCGGCGAAAGGCCCGGTGTGCAGGACAAACACTTCTGGGAGCCGGAATAGATGGCATCGATGTCCCACTCGTCGACCTTGAGGGGGGAACCGCCCAGGGAGGTGACCGCATCGACGATGACCAGGGCGCCGGCGGCGTGGGCCATCCTGGCGATGGCTTCCACGTCGGAACTGGCGCCGGTGGAGGTTTCCGCATGCACCACGGCCACCAGCTTGATGCCGGGGTTGGCCTTGATCGCCGCTTCCACCTTGTTCAGGTCGACCGGCTTGCCCCATTCGTCTTCCACCAGGATGGCGGTGGCGCCGCAGCGCTCGACGTTTTCCTTCATGCGCCCGCCGAACACGCCGTTGATGCACACGATGGCCTTGTCGCCGGGCTCCAGCAGGTTGACGAAGCAGGTCTCCATGCCGGCCGAACCGGGTGCCGACACCGACAGGGTCAGCGGGTTCCTGGTCTGGAACGCGTACTGCAGCAGCGCCTTCATCTGGTCCATCATGGTCACGAACTCGGGGTCGAGGTGGCCGATGGTGGGGCGCGACATGGCTTCCAGGATGCGCGGGTGGACGTCGGAGGGACCGGGTCCCATCAGGGTCCGGACGGGCGGATGAAACGAGGTGATGGACATGGTGGTTCTAGGGGTTGAGGTGGACTGAAGTGAATTGATGGTGTTCGTTGAGGTACAAAACCAGGTCGGCCCGTTCGGGCATCTCCTCCAGGGTGTGCCGGGTGATGCGTTCGTAGTGCATGACGAAGCGCTTCAATCCCGACGAATCCATGATCCGGTGGCGCTCGCCGGGAGCGGCTTCGAGCTTCTCTTCCTGCAGGTTGCGCCATTCGTAGACGCAGGCCATGTTGGGCACCTTGAGCATGACCAGCTTGTCGATCCGGGCGAATAGTTTGGCATAGTCGCCGGCCAGTTGGGCATTGACGTGGCGGCGCCAGGTTCCGCCGGCGTCGTCGCGCTGCTCCAGTTCGTTGATCGGGGCTTGCAGCGCGATGTCCGGCTGGAGTCTCGCGCCCACGCACCAGCCGTCCAGCAGCACCAGGTCCAGCGGGGTCTCTACCACCGGCCAGTCGGCCTGCGGCCTGCGGTCGTCGCGGGCCTTGTCGAAAGCGGGGATGGCCACTGCCGCGGTTTCCCGCACGGTGAGCCGGTCCAGCAAGTCCAGTCCCAGTGCCACGTCATGGGTGCCGGGCACGCCGCGGGTGGCCAGCAGCGGATGGACGTCATGGGCCAGTCGTTCCCGCTCGGCGTGGGTGCGATACAAATCGTCGATGGAAAGACCGGCGACTCGCAGCTTGAAGCATTCCCGCAGCGTCGGCTCCAGCAGGTGGCGCAAGGTGGTCTTGCCGGCGCCCTGGGCGCCGTTGATGCCCACCACCAGCGTTCGCTCGGCGGTCCGGTGATGATCCAGCCAGGCCGCCAGCGGGAGGATCATGCGGCAATAGGGTTCCAGCAGGGCCAGGTCCAGCCGCTCCCGGCGCAACAGTTCCAGCAGCAGGGGCCGGATGGCGTTGGCCATCTCCTGGTAGCGGGCGCCGTCCAGATAGGTCGCCTCGCTGGGCCAAAGCGAGGCCTGCATGGCGAGGCCGTAGCTCATCAGACCACCCGGTCCGGCAGAAGGTGGCCTTCGAACAAGGCGCAGACGTGATCGGTCACGGTCAATGTTGTTGAATTAAGCCCCCGCCCTCTGGGAGAGGGGTTGGGGTGAGGGTTTTTGCGCCACGGACATGCAACGAACTCATTGAATCATTGGGCGCTTCAGCCCTCACCCTGCCCTCTCCCAGAGGGAGAGGGTTCGCTATTTCAACAGCATTGTGGCTCTTTGCCGGCGTCCCGGCACCGTTGAGGCGGTTACACCGGTTGGAACCGTGTGCAGGCGGATGATGCCATAGCGGTTGTCGGGGCTTCAAGCGAGCGCAGCCGGGTGACACCGGCAGTTTTGCGCGGCCGGTATGGGAGGGGCTCTTTGGGGGGCGATACGGCTGGAGGAGCCAGGCATGATGTGGGTGTGCGTCAAATCACGCATCAGGTGTGTGAAATGACTCAGCCGTACGGGGATGGCAGCGCGTACCCGGAGCGTCCTCGTCCGCGGCTTCGGCGGGGAACAGTCGTCGCCTCAATACCAATCCGCCGATCCCGCACCTTTCGAAACGGCTTGTAGCCAGACATGGAGCGGGGCTGCCCCGCCGGCCGGGTTGCCGCACACCAGGGTGAGCTGCCGCTGGGCCGGTGGTGGAGCGGTGCGCGATGCGCCCCTCGGTGATGGCATGAATGATGTATGTATCACCCTGCCGCCTTGACGATCGAGGGCGCCAGTCTTGGAAGACGGCCATATGGCGTTGGACTGAGGGGCGGCACTCCCCCTCTGCTATTTCCGGTTCGCGCATCGCGGTCTTGAGGAAGTCCACCGGTTGCCGCAGCCATTCTCCGCCTCCATTCCCGGCTGGTCCGTTTCGTGCCGGAAGCGCCGGTCGCTGCTATGCTTCGCGTAGAACAAGAAGCTGGCACGCACTTGAGGGGTCTATGCCCGGATCGGGAGGTTTGCTGAAATCCTTTGGACGGCTCCACGTCAAGGGTAAGTTTTTGCTCCTGATGGTCGTGGTGCTGGTAACGGTGGTCGGCCTCAACCTGGTTGCGGTCGCCGCGGTGGACGATCCGGCGGCGTTGTGGCGCATGTGGCTGATGACGGCGGTCGCCGTTTCTGCCATCGGCGGGTTGGCCTATTACCTGGCGCGGCAAGTCATGGCGCAGCTGGGTGGCGATCCGGACGTCGTGGTCGAGGTGGTGAACCGTCTCGCCGAAGGAAATCTGGACATTCCCATCAAACTGGCCCGCAACGATTCCTCCAGCATCCTTCATGGCATCTCCCAGATGCAGAAGGAACTCCTCGCCATCGTTTCCCAAATCGAGCAGAACGCTCGCGACGTCAATGCCAGCGTGCAGCAGATGTCGGCCCAGTCCAACGAAATCAGCTTCGCCTCGCAGATGCAGGCGGGCTCCACCAGCCAGACCACCGACACCATCAACGAGATACGCGAACGTATCAACGACATGTCGTCCCTGGTGGGGGAGACCGAGCAGCACTCCAAGGAAGTGGTGACCTTGTCGGTGAGCGGCGCCGGTTCGCTGGCGGAGACCCTGGAAGGGATGGCCGCCATCAAGGCCATGATTCAGGAAACCGCCGGCAAGATCAGCCGGCTGCGGGAAGGTTCCAAGAAGATCAGCGCGGTCATCAACCTCATCAAGGGTATTGCCAACCAGACCAATTTGCTCGCCCTCAACGCGGCGATCGAAGCGGCTCGGGCCGGTAACCAGGGCCGCGGGTTCGCGGTGGTGGCCGAAGAGGTGCGCAAGCTGGCGGAACATACGGCCAGTGCGACGGTGGACGTTTCGTCCATGATCCTCGAGATTCAGAGCGAGACCGGCGCCGTGGTGAAGGCCATGGATGCGGTGCAGCCCTTGATCGACGCGGGCGTGGAGAAGTCGGAGACGGCGGCGGCGGCGCTCCGCCGGATCGAAGGGGAATCCGCCGAGACCCTGGAGAAGATCAATCGCATCGCCGGGGCGGTGGCCGACCAGATCAACCGTTCCGCCGACATCGTCGAGAATGTGCAACAAATCACCGAGATGTTGAAGATGACCGATGCCGCCGTGGAGTCTGCAACCCAGACGGCGGTGGCGCTGGAACGGTCGGTGGCGGGGCTTGACGGCGCCGTCAAGCGGTTCAAACACTAGACAGAGGGGGACAGACCAAAGTGACCGTGGGTTCTCGAATGACCAGCTTCATTTCCCAATAATCTCAAGCGCAGTATCGGAGGGCGACTATGTCATTACTTACTTGGTCGAGCGTATTCAGCGTCGGCGTCAAAGATATCGACGATCAGCACAAGAAGCTGGTCGATCTGGCCAACCAGCTCAACGATGCCATGCGGGCAGGTCATGGCAAGGAGGTGTTGGGTAAAGTGCTCAACGAATTGGTGGACTACACCGTCTACCACTTCGGATTCGAAGAAAAGCTGATGGACAAGCACCAGTACCCCAACCAGGCGGCCCACAAGGAGGAACACAAGAAACTGGTGGCGGAAGTGGCGGCGTTCAAGGGCAAGTTCGACAAGGGCGATGCGGCCCTGACGTCGGAGATCATGAATTTCCTGCGGGACTGGCTGACCAAACACATCCTGCAGACCGACAAGCTGTTCGGCAAGGACCTCAACGCCAAGGGCGTGCACTAGCCGCCAGGGCGATCGCCGCGGATCGGCCGGGGTCGATGCGCCCCGGCGATCGCGGCTTCTCTCAGCTTCATCAGGCCGTACACCGTCTCCAGGTGCGGGATGGGCACGCCCAGCCAATGCCCGGCGCGTACCGCGTTGCCCAGGATCGCCTCGGTCTCCATGGGCCGGCCCGCCTCGAAATCCAGCAGCATGCTGGTCTTGTAGGGCGGCATCGTGCGGGTGTGGTCGATGTTGCGCTCGATGATGTCGTCCGCCAGCGGATGGCCCGAAACCGTGGCGATCGCGCAGACTTCGGCCATGATGGCGCGGACCAGCGCTTCCTGGCCGGCCAGGATGTCCGAGGTGGGCAGGCCCCCCGACAGTACCGACAGGGGATTGAAAGGCGCGTTCCACACACATTTCTGCCAGCGTGCCGCGGTGATGTCCGCAGCCGGGCTGCAGTCGATCCGGGCCGCATCGAACAGCGAACACAGCTTCTGCACCTTGTCCGAAGCGCCTTGCGGATAGTTGCCCAGGGCCAGTTTGCCGTAGGCCTGGTGCCAGACGTGGCCGGGGGCGGTGCGGGTGACGCAGATGAACGCCAGGCCGCTGATCAACTCGCTGTCCGGAAACGCCGCGGCGATTTCCCTTTCGATGTCGATACCGTTGCATATCAGGACGATGGCGGTGCGCGGCCCGACGGCATCCCGCAGCAATCCCACCCGGTCGGCGGCCTCGACCACCTTGATGCACAACAGCACGTAGTCGGGCTTGCGCCAGAGCCGGGCCGCGTCACGCACCACCTGGTGCGGCCGGAAATGGTAGTTGCCGAGCGGGCTCACGATCTCGATGCCGTGTTCCCGAACCTGGTCGTAATCGGAGCGGGCGAGGACCGAAACTTCCACTCCTTGCTTGGCCAGAAGCGCGCCGTAAAAGCTGCCGACGGCGCCGCTACCGATCACCAGGACGTTCATGGGCGTTGTTCCAGATAGGCTTTGATGAAGGGAACGGTCAGCTTGCGCTGAGCCGCCAGGGTGGCCCGGTCGAGTTCCTGCAGCAGACGCCGCAAGCTGCCCAGGTCGCGCTCGCGGTGGGCCATCAGATAGCGTCCGGCCAAAGGCGGCAGGTCCAGGCCCATGGACCGGGCCTGCAGGTGCAGCGCCTGCAGCTTGTCGGCATCGGCCAGGGGCGCGAGGTGCAAGGTCAGGCCCCATTCCAGCCGGGTCTTGAGATCGGGCAGTGCCACCGGCAGTTGTGCAGGCGGCTGGCGGGCGGCGGTCAGCAGGCGCCGGCCGCGTTCCCGCAGGCCGTTGAACAGCGAGAACAGGCCTTGCTCCCAGGCCGGGTCGCCGGTGATTTCTTCCAGGTCGTCCAGACACACCAGGTCCAGCTGGTCCAGACCGTCCAGCATTTGCGTACCATGAAGCTTGAGGGTGGGCAACGGCAGGTAGGCGCAGCTGAAACCGCGGCGATGCGCGTCCCGGCAGCAGGCGTTGAGCAGATGGGTCTTACCCTGGGCGCCGCCGCCCCACAGGTAGATGAAGGGTTCCGGTCCCGCCGCCGCAAGGCTTTGCAGATGGGCGACCAACTCCGTGTTGGGGCCGGCGTGGAATTCCTCGAACCCCTGGAGCGGATCGAATCCTAGCGGGAGGGGCTGCTGTCGCACCGGGTTTCCCGCGCGCGCAGGCACAGCAGGCAGCCGCCGAACAGTGCCAGGCTCAGGACGATTTCCAGGCTGGCCGGCAGCCGTTCGGCCGCCACGGTCCAGGCGCCCACGCCGTGGATGAAATAGCCGAGGCTCAACATGCCGAGCCAGCCGTAGCTGCGCCGTTGCCGGTAGAGCAGGCCGCGCAGCGGCAGCAGCATGGGCAGGCTGGCCGCCAGCAGGGTCGGGGCGCGGGCTGGCGGCGGGTAGGGAGCCAGCACGGTGACCCAGGACAGCCACAGCGCGATCAATCCGAGGCAGCCCGTCGAGGCCAGCCCATGCCCCACCACGGCGGGCACCGTCATGGCGCTGCCTTGAGCGCCAGTGCGACCCGCGCCAGCCGGCTGCCGAAGGCTCGGCACAGTTTCTTCTCGTCGTCGGTCATGGCGTCGTCGCGGCCGGTGTGGCGGCTGGGGCCGTAGGGAGTGCCGCCGGAACGGGTTTGCAGCAGCGCCGGCTCGCTGCTGGGGATGCCCACCAGAATCATGCCATGGTGCAGCAGCGGCAGCAGCATGGTGAGGAGGGTGGTCTCCTGGCCGCCGTGCAGCGACGAGGTGGCGGTGAACACGCCCGCCGGCTTGCCGGCCAGAGTTCCGGCAAACCACTGGCTGCTGGTGCTGTCCAGGAAATATTTGAGCGGCGCGGCCATGTTGCCGAAATGGGTGGGGCTGCCCAGCGCCAGGCCGTCGCAGGTCTCCAAGTCCGCCGTGGTGGCGTATGCATGGCCGGAGGCGGGGATGATGTCCTCGACGGCTTCGCACACCGGGGAGACTTCCGGCACCGTCCGTATCTTGGCGCTGGCGCCGGCCACCTCCTCGACGCCGCGGGCAATCATATTGGCCATGTCGGCGGTGGAACCGTAGCGGCTGTAATAGACGATGAGGATTTCGGCGGACGGGGTGGTCATGGCGGCAGGGTCGGACGAGCTGAAAACCGGGAGCGCCGGTTCGGGCGGCGGGGCTACAGGATGTCCAGCACCTTTTCCGGCGGCCGGCCAATCGCCGCCTTGCCGTTGGCGACCACGATGGGCCGCTCGATCAAGATGGGATGGTCGACCATGGCCTGGATCAGGGTCTGCCGGTCGAGGCCGGGGTCATCCAGCCCCGCCTCCTTGTAGATCGCCTCGTTCTTGCGCATGAGTTCGCGCGGGTCCAGGCCCAGCCAGGCCAGCAGTTCTTCCAGTTCCGCGTAGTCCGGTCCAGCCTTCAGGTATTCGATGACGGTGGGCTCGATGCCGCGCTCGCGCAGCAGCTGGAGGGTGGAGCGGGACTTGCCGCAGCGCGGATTGTGATAAATGGTGACGGACATGGGACGGCTCGGGTGGAAGCGGATACGGCAGGTCTCAGCCGACGTTGCGCTGTGCCGTTTCCCGCTGCTGTTCGCGGTTCGACAGCTTGGCCAGCTGGCTCAGTTCCTCCGACAGCACTTCCAGCAGATCGTCGCTGCTGAGGATGCCGGCCAAAAGGCCCTTGTCGTCCACCACCGGCACCCGCCTGACACCCTTGACCCGCATGCGCTGCAAGGTTTCCCAGATGCTGTCGGTTTCCCAGGCCGTCAGCAGCTCGAAGCTCATGATGTCGCCGACGGTGACGTCGTCGGGGGTCAGTTCGGCGGCCAGGATTTCGACGACCAGGTCGCGGTCGGTGAGCACCCCCACCGGCTTGTTGCCGGCCCCGGTTTCCTCGACGATCACCAGGCAGCCCACGTGGTGATGGCGCATCAGCTGGGCGGCGGTGGCGATGGAGTCCTGCTTGGATGCGGTGACGACGGAACGTTTGCAGTAATAGCCGACGGACATGGGAGTTCTCCGTGAGGGAAGCGATGGCGGGGCATTCTACCCGGTTTTGGCCGGTGTGACTTGATCCGGCGGCGGATCGTCCGGGGATGAGGGTTGGGCTGCAGGCAGGCTGAACCGGAAGGTCGCCCCTACGCCGACGGCTCCTTCGGCGCTGACCCAGCCGCCGTGGCGGGAGACGACGCGCTTGACGATGGCCAGGCCGATGCCGGTGCCTTCGAATTCGTCCATCCCGTGCAGCCTGTGAAACACGCCGAACAGCTTGCCGGCATATTGCCGGTCGAATCCGACGCCGTTGTCCGTCACCCGGTAGACCGCTTCGCTGCCTTCGAGCCGGCCATCCACCTCGATCGCCGCGGCGGTCGTGGGCGCGGTGAATTTGACGGCATTGGAGACCAGGTTGACCACGACTTGCCGGACCATCGCCCGGTCGCCCCGGGCGGGCGGCAGTGTTCCCAGGCTTAGGTCGATGGAGCGGCTCGGCACCGTGGCGTGCACCTCTTCGAAGACATCGCGGAACAGCGCGGTCATGTCGATTTCGGTAAAACTCATCGCGCTGCGGGACATGCGGGAGAACTGGAGGATGTCATCGATCAATTGCGCCATCCGCAGCGTGTTGTCGCGCACCACCCGGATCAGCCGCCGGCCCTCCTCATCCAGCAGCGGTCCGTAGTTGCGGGCGAGTTTCTGGGAAAAGCCGTCGATGGCCCGCAACGGCGCGCGCAAGTCGTGGGAGATGGTATAGGAGAAGGACTCCTGTTCCTTGATGGCCTGCTCCAGTGCGGCGGTTCGTTCTTCCACCCTGCGCTCCAAGTCTTGGTTGAGCGTGCGGATTTCTTCCTCCGCCCGCTTGCGCTCACTGATGTCGCGGATGATCGCCTGCAGGTAGCGTTCGCCTTCGCTTTCGATCAATCGGGTGCTGACTTCCAGCAGCAGCGGGCTGCCGTCGGCACGGCGATGCACGGTTTCGTAAGGCTTGCCGTCGGAGCGGGTCCAGGCCTCGACGAAACTCCGCCCGGACGGCCCGCAAAGCCGGCGGGCATCCAGGCCGATCATCTCGGCGGGAGCGTAGCCGTAAGCTTCGAAAGCCCTGCGGTTGGCATCCAGGATGATGCCGGCGTCGGTCATCAGCAGAATGATGTCGTTGGCTTCCCGCAGCAGCGCGGCGAAGCGCAGTTCCAGGTCCGCCATCTTGGATTCGATGCGGACATTCGCCAGGGCCAGGGCGGTCAGCCGGCGCTGGTACCACTGCCAGAAGATCAGGCCGAACAGCCCGTTCAGGCTCAGGGTCAGGGTGGCTGCGATCCATCCGGCCCTGCGCACCGGCAGATAGATTTCGTCCAGATCCTGCTTGGCCACCATGATCCAGGGGGTGCCAGGTATTCGGCGGACATCCCCCAGCACGGCGACGCCGCGGTAATCGATCCCCTCCATCAGCCCAAGCTCTCCCCTCATGCCGCGTGCCGCGAGCACTTCGGAGGAGAGTAGTGCCCAGAATCCAAGCGCGGTGTTGTTCCGATGGCGCAGCGGGTTGAGGAACACGACCTGGTCGCCGTCCTGTTGCACCAGCAGGGTCTCGCCGGTGGCGCTGGGGGTCGGCCAGGACTGGATCAGCGGGAATAGAAATCTGGCCAGGTCGATGTGATAGGCCAGGGCGCCGACCGCCGTCACTGCGCCGTCCTTCTCGACGGTCAGCGGCGCGATCACGTCCACGTGGATTGCGCCGCCGTCCTGTCCTTCGGCGCGATGCACCGTGGTGATCCGGACGCCGTGTTCCTGCAGCGCCTGCATCGTGTCGGTGACGGCCGGGGGAGAGTTTTCCCGCCCGGACGTCATCACACCCCGGCCTTCCCGGTCGATCAGGTGCACCGAGGCCAGTTCGTTCACCGTACGGATGACCGCCAGGCGCTTGCGTATCCGGTCGGCGTCCTCGTTATCCGGCATCCCGTCCCGCAGCCAGCGTTCCACGGTATATGCCAGCAGACCCCCTGCGATCATCAGATCGGGGGTTTTCCGGAGATTCGTCATCCATTCGGTAATCTGGCGCTGCTTGAGGTCGGCGATGGACGACAGCGTCTGCTGCGCCAGTTCGACCTCATGGCGCTTGAACCAGCGGTAACCCAAGGCGGCGAGAGCCGACAAGGCCAGTACGAACACCAGGAACAGCAGGAGCGGGATACGCGAAGCGCGTACTGCGGGAGAACCGCGGGGTTCCGGTGCGACCGCGTCCTGGTTCATTTCCACGATCTCTTCCTCGCGGTGGGCAGAGCAATGGCAAGGTGTCGCGCCTTGGTCCGAGGTTGCCGGCGCGGCGGCGGCGACGCATGGATCGCTGGCTTCTTCGTCCGGTGGTCCTGCTTGGAGAACGGCCGATGGGGATTCGGGCGCCGTCCAATACTCTGAGAGTTTAGTCACAACACGGCGCGGCGGGTGTGCTACCGCGCGGATTCGAAAGGGGCAGGCGCTGTCCCATCTCCGAGGGGTTTTTCCACGACAGCCGCCGCACCAGGCAGTTCTCCTGCATGAACCCGGCGTCCGAATTCGCGGGGAGACCGATTGCTGCGTCGGGGGGGGCTTGAAGAAAACACAGGCCGTCCCCATCTCCCTCGCCGACGCCGGGACCGCCGGTTTCGGCTTGACAAGAGAGGCGCCGTGACTATGATTGGCACTCGCTTGTTGCGAGTGCTAACAGCGGCTCTCGCTAACGCTAGTTTCCATAACCCATAAGGAGTAACCGATGAAGATTCGTCCGCTACATGACCGTGTAATCGTTAAGCGCCTGGAAGAAGAGCGCACCACCGCAGGCGGTATCGTGATTCCCGATTCCGCAACCGAAAAGCCCATCCGCGGCGAAGTTCTGGCCGTCGGCACCGGCAAGGCGCTGGACAACGGTCAGGTTCGCGCCCTTCAGGTCAAGGTCGGCGACAAGGTGTTGTTCGGCAAATATTCCGGAACGGAAGTCAAGCTGGACGGCGAAGAGATCGTCGTGATGCGGGAAGAAGACATCATGGGCGTGCTCGAAGCCTGAGCGCTCCGGAACTTCCCGTAACCCCACAGATTCAAGACAGATAGAAGGTATACAAAATGGCAGCTAAAGAAGTGAAATTCGGCGACGACGCCCGTTCCCGCATGGTTCGTGGCGTCAACATCCTGGCCCACGCGGTGAAGGTGACCCTGGGTCCGAAGGGCCGCAATGTGGTTCTGGAAAAGAGCTTCGGCGCTCCCACCGTCACCAAGGACGGCGTTTCCGTCGCCAAGGAAGTCGAGCTGAAGGACAAGTTCGAGAACATGGGCGCCCAGATGGTGAAGGAAGTCGCTTCGCAGACTTCCGACGTGGCCGGCGACGGCACCACCACCGCTACCGTGCTGGCCCAGTCGATCCTGAACGAGGGTCTGAAGGCGGTCGCCGCCGGCATGAACCCCATGGACCTGAAGCGCGGCATCGACAAGGCGGTTTCCGCTGCCGTCGAGGCGATCCACGACATGTCGGTTCCCTGCACCGACAGCAACGCCATCGCCCAGGTCGGCTCGATTTCCGCCAATGCCGATGAGAGCATCGGCAAGATCATCGCCGATGCCATGGACAAGGTCGGCAAGGAAGGCGTCATCACCGTCGAAGACGGTTCCGGTCTGGAAAACCAGCTGGACATCGTGGAAGGCATGCAGTTCGACCGCGGCTATCTGTCGCCCTACTTCATCAACAATCAGCAGAGCATGAGCGCCGAGCTGGAGAACCCCTTCATCCTGCTGTACGAGAAGAAGATCTCCAACATCCGCGAGATGCTGCCGGTGCTGGAAGGCGTGGCCAAGTCCGGCCGTTCCCTGCTGATCATCGCCGAAGACGTCGAGGGCGAAGCCCTGGCCACCCTGGTGGTCAACACCATGCGCGGCATCGTCAAGGTGGCTGCGGTCAAGGCGCCGGGCTTCGGCGACCGCCGCAAGGCCATGCTGGAAGACATCGCCATCCTGACCGGCGGCACCGTGATCTCCGAAGACATCGGCCTGAGCCTGGAGAAGGCGACCCTGGCCGAACTGGGCACCGCCAAGAAGGTTCAGGTGAGCAAGGAAGACACCACCATCATCGACGGCGCCGGCAGCCACGACAAAATCACCGGCCGTGTCGCCCAGATCCGCAAGCAGATGGAAGACACCAGCTCCGACTATGACAAGGAGAAGCTGCAGGAGCGTCTGGCCAAGCTGGCTGGCGGCGTTGCGGTCATCAAGGTCGGTGCGGCCACCGAAGTCGAGATGAAGGAAAAGAAGGCCCGTGTCGAAGACGCGCTGCACGCGACCCGCGCAGCCGTTGAAGAAGGCATCGTTCCGGGCGGCGGCGTCGCCCTGATCCGTGCCCTGCAGAAGATCAAGGATCTGAAGGGCATCAACCACGACCAGGATGTCGGCATCAGCATCGCCCGCCGCTCCATGGAAGAACCGCTGCGCCAGATCGTCACCAACGCCGGCGACGAAGCCTCGGTCGTTTGCGCCAAGGTTACCGAAGGCACCGGCAACTTCGGCTACAACGCCGCCACCGGCGAATACGGCGACATGGTCGCCATGGGCATCCTGGATCCGGCCAAGGTCACCCGCAGCGCGCTGCAGAATGCCGCTTCGGTTGCCGGCCTGATGATCACCACCGAAGCCATGGTGGCGGAAGAGCCGAAGGACGAGAGCCCGATGCCGGGCGGCGGCATGGGCGGCATGGGCGGCATGGACGGGATGATGTAATCCCGCCGCGCGATCCGTTCGCCGGAGGCCCCGTCCCGCAAGGGACGGGGCCTTTTTTTGTCCTCTTCGGCATGCGCTACAATCCGCGCTCCTGATCTCCCGCCCGCACCCCCATGAAGATGACCGCCGCCGAGTTCCTCGCCTGGGACTCCAAATCCATCACCCTGCTGGGCATGTCCGGCGTGGGCAAGACCACCTTGGCCAACAAGCTGCCCAAGGCCACCTGGTTCCATTATTCCGGTGACTACCGGATCGGCACCAAGTATCTGGAGGAACCCATCCTCGACAACATCAAGCGGCAGGCCATGGACGTCCCGTTTCTTCGGGACCTGCTGCGCTCGGACTCCATCTATATCCGCAGCAACATCACGGTGGACAACCTGGCGCCGGTCTCCACCTTCCTCGGCAAGCTGGGCGATCCCCGTTTGGGCGGGTTGTCCCTGGAACAATTCAAACGGCGCCAGGACCTGCACCACCAGGCCGAGATCGCCGCCATGCGGGACGTGCCCCATTTCATCCACAAGGCCAGGGACATCTACGGCTATTGCAATTTTCTCAACGACGCCGGCGGCAGCGTGTGCGAGCTGGATGATCCGCCGACTTTGGAACTGTTGGCCGAGCACACCGTCATTCTGTACATCAAGACCAGCCCGGAACTGGAACAGACCCTCATCGAGCGCGCCGCCCGCGATCCCAAGCCGCTGTATTACCGGGAAGCCTTCCTCGACGAGCAACTGGCGGCCTACCTGGCCGAGAAGGGTTACCGCGGCGTCGAGGAAATACCGCCCGACGACTTCGTCACCTGGGTGTTCCCCAAGCTGTTCCGATCCCGCTTGCCGCGCTACCAGGCCATCGCCGACCGTCATGGCTATACCGTGGATGCCCGCGACATCGCCCGCATCGAAGGCGAAGCCGACTTGCTCGCGCTGATCGCCCGCGCCATGGAAACCGTTTGAGTTCGATACCACCATGCCACTCGTCGCCCATACCCCGCTGCCCACCTTCGACCGCCTGCGCGAGGAAGGCCAGGAAATCCTCACGGTCGAACGCGCCGCCCATCAGGACATCCGGGAGATGCACATCGGCCTGCTCAACATGATGCCCGATGCCGCCCTGGCCGCCACCGAACGCCAGTTCTTCCGGCTGGTGGGGGCCGCCAATCCCATCGTGCAGTTCCACATGCACCCCTTCACCATCGAAGGACTGCCGCGCAGCGCCGAGGCCAAGGACTACATCGGCCGCTACTACGAGAGTTTTCAGCAGATCAAGCGGGATGGACTCGACGGGCTGATCATCAGCGGCGCCAACGTGACCCATGCCAGGCTCACCGAGGAAGCCTTCTGGCAGCCCCTCAGCGAGGTGTTCGACTGGGCGCGCGACAACGTCGCCTCCATCCTGTGTTCCTGCCTGGCGACCCATGCGCTGATCCAGTATTGCTACGGCATCGAGCGCACCCACCGGGGCGCCAAGCGCTGGGGGGTCTATTCCCACCGGGTGGTGGACCCGCATCATCCGCTGGTGGCGGATATCAACACCCGCTTCGACGTGCCCCATTCCCGCTACAACGAGGTGTTCCGGGAAGACATGGAGCGGGTCGGTTTGAAGGTGTTGGTGGAGAGCGAAGAAGCCGGGGTGCATCTGGCGGTGAGTCCTGACCGGTTCCGGGTGGTGTACTTCCAGGGCCACCCGGAATACGACGTCATCAGCCTGATGAAGGAGTACAAGCGCGAGGTGATGCGCTATCACCGCGGCGAGGCGGAGGACTACCCGCCGTTCCCCGAGCACTATTTCAGCCTGGAGGTGAGGGGGTTGCTCAACGAATATGGCCAGCGCCTGCGCTCGGCCAGGCGGGCGGGCCAGCCGGCGCCGGAGTTTCCGGAAAGCGCGATCGTCAGCCACCTGGACAACACCTGGCGCGACACCGCCAAGGCGGTGTTCAACAACTGGCTGGGCAAGATCTACCAGATCACCGACCAGGACCGCCGCAAGCCCTTCATGGACCACGTCGATCCGGACAATCCGCTGGGGTTGGAGTTGGACCGCGACTGGGTCGAGGGCATCGTGCCGGGGGATTGAGGGCCTCATACCCCCTCGGCACGATGGGCGAGCATGTCCCACGGAATTGCTATGCTAACTAATCATGATCGGCCGACCGCTCGCCCCAGAGCATGAAAGCCGGCTTGGATATCTGTGATCCTTTGGGTCCGCTTGCTGGCCATGTCCCGCTTGAAGATGCTTTGAATCTTGCGGTATTCGCTCACGTTGCTTTCCACTCTTCGAAAATGTATAAAAAGCCAATCAAACCTGACCGCCCGCCGGCTTCGCTGTCGGTCTGCCGGTTCCGGCATTAGGCGGCGCAGACCCGCGTCGCTGGAGTGTTCGGGCGCTACCGGAGTACCATCTGGCCATGCAAGTCGTCAAAGGCACCGTCGTAGGCGGAAAGATCGTTCTGGACCGCGGTTCACTTCCTGAGGGGGCCGAGGTCGGGGTTTTCGTGGCTCGAGAAGAACGCTCCGTTCGCCTATCGCCAGTCCTCCAGAAAGAGCTTGAGGCTGCGCTGGATGAAGCGGACAGAGAAGTCGGCATCTCTGCCGAGGAACTGTTCGCTGAGCTGCGCAAGTACGGCTGATCTTGGCTCTCGTCGTCCAGGTCAAGTCTCGCGCGCGGCGCGAGATCCACGAGGCAGCAGCTTGGTGGAGCGAAAACCGGCTGTCGGCGCCAGGAGCTGTAGCTCACGACCTGAAGGAAGCGCTGGACCTTCTCGTTGAGTTCCCTGGCATTGGCACGAGGGTGGAGAACGCCAGGTCGCCCGAAACGCGTCGCTGGCTCCTGAAGCGTATCGGCTACCACATCTACTACAGGCCTCGCGAGCAACACCTCGAAGTTGTTGCATTCTGGGGTGCCGAGCGCGAGCACGGACCAGGTGTATAGACGCAGCGCGCCAACAAGCCAGTGCAGTCAGACGACCTTCGGTCGCCGCTGACCGGCTCTCTTCTTTCGTCGTGTGATCGCTCCGGTTTTACTGTTGGTGATTGGCGGGGAATTCAGAACGGACTTGAAGGGACCCTGGTTCCGGCGGGATGACGCCAGGAACGTAGCCGGGAAAGCCCGATCGGAGGAGCTCGGGACTCAGGGGCAATTCTGTTGAATTCAGGATTTTTCCGTTCCGCCCTGAGCTTGTCGAAGGGTGAATGGAGAAGTCCAACGATATGAAAAACAAGCCGTTCATGGTTCGACAAGCTCACCACGAACGGCTTGTTTCAACAGGTTGGGGACTCAGGGGTTGCCCTGTCCCGAGAGGAGGGCGAGTGTATAGGTCACGCGAGGGGCGTCCGACCGCCGTCTGAAGCGCAATCTCTCGACGATGCTCTGGCCGGGGGCGAGGACACCGTCAGAGAGGAAAACGCGACGATATGGTTCGCCGGTAGTTGTCACCCCGCTGCCATTCTCCATCCGGGTCCCGCTGGGGAGGCCCCGAGCGATCATGAGGAGGTGGGTGTCCACGATCGACGAACTCGTGTTCGTGATCCTGTAAACATCTTCCCGCCGGTGGTTGCCGAGTCGCTTCGAGTCAACCAGCACGAGCTTCACCTGCGAAGTCACGTCTACGAACTCAAGACCCATGTCGCGGCGGGAAAGGGCATCGTCGTTGTCCTGTGGCAGGCCGCTGGCCGGCCGGCCGTCAATGGCGCCCAGTGCCGCCAGATCCGGACGGTATCCCGAGTAGGTGAAATCACGCTCGTTCAACTGGAACGTCCTGGTCGAGGACTTGGGATCGTGGCGCAGGAACGCGGGATCGTAGAGGCCGTTCTCGAGGAAATCGGCGAGATCGTCCACTTGATCGTCGCCAAGCCCCAGGCCGGGAGCCGAGCCGGGTCCGCGCGGGTAGGCGAACCGCTCCGACAGCGTCCCCGAGGCGGCGGCGACCGCGTCCTGCGGGATGCCGGCGTTGAAGTACTGCACCACATCCTTCACCTTGGTGAACGTACCGTTGTGGAAGAACAGCCGGCCGTCCTTGAGCTGCCGCAGCGTCAACACGCGGAACTTGAAGGCGTCGTCATCGCGAGCCGTGATTTCCCTTCGTCCGTCATCGCGGAAACCGGGGTCGTTCCTGACCTCGCGATTCAATGCCTGGAGCGGGTGGTCGGCGAGCCCGAGGTTGAAGAAGTTCTCTTCGACGAACCGTCCGACACCGGCCACGTCGGGGTCATTCACCTGCTTGTTGAGCATGGGGCCGCTGTGGCAGGAGTAACAACCTGCTCCGCCTTCCTCGGCCTTGGTGAAGAACAGCTTGGCCCCTCGCCGCTGTTTCCCGTTCAGCGCGTGGTTGTCCCCGGCCAGGAACCGGTCCCACGGCGTGTTCCGGGTGACCACGGTACGCATGAAGGTCGCCGTCGCCCGCAGTGCGGTGATGTCGTTGATGAGGGGATCACAACTGCCGGGCAGAGGCGCCGCCTGCGGGGTGCAACCCGGCGCCTGGGCGGCCTCGTCGGGAAACGCTTCGGCGAACAGCTTCCGGTAGGCCGGGACCTTCTGCAGCTCGGCGGACTGGTCCTCCAGCATCCGGTGGGCGTCGAGCAACAGGAGAGCCACGCTTTCCTGTGCTTCGAAGTTAAAGGGGTTCAGGCCGCCGGGCGATGAGTCGGGCTCGCCCGCGAACCCGCCCAGCAGGAGGCGGTTGTTGAAGGCGGCTCCGATCACGCTGGGCGCATTGCGCCCGACGCTGTCCAGTCCGTCGAGCCGACCGGTTCGCAGCAGCGGCCCCGGATCCGGCAACTTGCGGCCCCGGGCCGGGCTGCCGATCGCGAACTCATAGACGTCCGTGAGCGTGGGCAGTTCGTCCACCAAGGCATCGCCCGGGAACAGAGGCGCGGTGCGCAGTTTCGGAAGGAGGTCCAGCCGCGGCCGACGGCGAGGGATGAAATTCCCCTTGGCGTCGGTGTAGCCGCGCCCTTCGCCACCGACTGCGAAGTTCAGCAGCGTGCCGGCTTTCGATGCCGCCTCGCCGAAATGACAGCTTCCGCAGGAGCCGGTCTGGCGGGTCTCGGGAACGCCGCCAAACTCCGTATGGATTCTGGCCGTCCGGACCGGGTCGTGAAAAAGCAGCTTCCCGAGGTAACGCTTCGCCTCTGTTGTCTGGAAACGCGGGTCAGGGCTGCCGTCGGGAAGCCGGGGCTGCGGAAGGTCGGCATCTTTCTCCGGAACCATCAATTTCTCGATGCCGCCGACCTGTCGGTCGATGAACTGGCGCAACGGGATAGGACCGTTGTCATGCGCGGAGGCGGCGCCGCCACAGAGCAGGGAGGCCGCCAGGGCTGCGCGCAAGTGCCCGTAGCGGGGTTTCTCGGCAGGGGCGAACTGCCTGGTGAACAGGAGATCTGGCGCTACCGCGCCGGCCATCGGTTCCAATGGCAGATGCCGGTCGCCCGGCGTCGGGGTGTCGCATGGCCGATCTACGAGCTCGGCAAACGGTTCGCTCCCGAAACTCATGCATGTGTCGTTCTTCATGTTCGTGGCCTCCACGGGTTGGTTGGTGGATGCGCGATCTCTGGACAGGGCGGGCCGCAACCGATCAGAGTCGATCATCGGCCGGATCTGGATAACCACAGGCGCATCCGGTTTCCAGCCTGTCGAGCGCTTGCACACCCGCTGCGCCTCCGCGGCAGGCGGCGACGGAGACGATGGCATCATTACAAGGGCCGTGCCAAACCCCTGGGTCAGGTATGGAATTGCTGCAGAATCAAACCGATATATGGATATAAGGAGCATATTCCGAGGCTCGGAAACCGCTGGGCCACGAAATCCTGCGGCGTAGCCTCAAATAGTTGCGGACAAAATGAAGGAAAAGCGGAACGGGCCGGTTTGCCGGGGTTCCCTTCACGCCATCCTGCCGTCGGGGTATTGTGATTTTGCAGCCGCGGTTGGCTGCCGATCTAGCCAGCGCGGGAGACGCCCGATGAGACCCGATGACGATGCTTCGAGCCGTGTCAACGCTCCCGCGGTTCAGGGGCCGATCGATGCCGAGGAGTTGGCGGCGTTGCGCGCCATCGTGGAGGGCACCGCGCAAGCCACAGGCGATGACTTCTTTCGTTCCCTGGTCCGCAACCTGTGCCTGGCGACCGCGGCCGGCAACGCCTTCGTCGCCGAATTCGCCGGCAACCAGTCGCGAGTCAGAACCTTGGCGTTCTGGACCGACGGTGGGTTCGCCGATAACCAGGAATGGGACTTGGCGGGAACTCCGTGCGAGGAAGTGCTACAGGGCCGTTTGTGCCATTACCCGGCAGGCGTCGAACAGCGGTTCCCCAAGGAGGCGGGGGTGGAAAGCTATTTGGGGGTTCCCTTGCACGATGCCGATGGCAGCATACTCGGACATCTCGCCATGTTCGACCGCCGGCCTATGCCTGAGGAACCGCGGCTGCTCTATACATTCCGGATATTTGCGGCCCGCGCCGCGGCAGAATTGGCACGTATCCGGGCCGTCGAGCAACTGCGTGCCAGTGAGGAGCGCTTTCGCGACCTGTTCGACGAGGCGCCCATCGCCTATGTCCACGAAGACCTGCAATCGCGCTTCATCCGGGCGAACCGCGCCGCCATGCACATTCTGGGCATCACCCCCGAACAGGTGGAAGGAACTGTCGGGATGTCGTTCGTGCCGCCGACCCCGGACGCCCAGCGCCGCGTGCAGGAGGCCTTCGCCTCCATCGGCCGCGGTACCGACACTAGCGGCGTGGTGCTGGAACTGCGCCGGCGAGATAACGGTGCGCCCATCTGGATTCAATGGTGGTCGCGTCCCGACCCGGGCGGACTCTACACCCGCACCATGTTTGTCGATATCACCAAGCGGGTCCTGATGGAACAGGAACAGGCACGCCTGCAGGCGCAGAACACCTATCTCCAGGAAGAAATCAAGTCGGCCCACAATTTCGAGGAAATCGTCGGACGCAGCGCCGCCATCCAGGCAGTCCTGAGCAACATTCGCCGGGTTGCGGTGACCGATGCTTCGGTGCTGATTCAGGGCGAATCCGGCACCGGGAAGGAACTGATCGCGCGAGCCATTCATTCGGCCAGCAATCGGCGTGACAAGCCATTGATCAAGGTCAATTGCGCCGCGCTGCCGACCGGCTTGGTCGAGAGCGAATTGTTCGGCCACGAGAAGGGGGCATTTACCGGCGCCATCGCCAGGCGCAACGGCCGCTTTGAACTGGCCGATGGCGGCACCATTTTCCTCGACGAGATCGGCGAGATTCCTCTGGATGTGCAGGTCAAGCTGCTGCGCGTGCTGCAGGAGCAGGAGTTTGACCGGGTCGGCGGCAAATCGCCCATCAAGGTGGACGTGCGGGTGATCGCGGCCACCAACCGCAACCTGCTGCAGGAGGTGGCCGACAAGGCGTTCCGCGAAGACTTGTACTATCGGCTCAACGTGTTCCCGGTCAATGTGCCGCCGCTGAGGGAACGGGTCGACGACATCCCCCTGCTCGCCAATTTCATGATCGAAAAATTCGGCGGGCGCCTGGGCCGGCGCTTCCAGGGCATCAGCACGTCCGCCATGCTGCGGCTGCAGGCCTACCGGTGGCCCGGCAACATACGGGAATTGGAGAATGTGATCGAACGGGCGATCATTCTGAGCGACGATCCCATCCTCGAGATCAGTCCGGAGATGCTGCCGGGTTCGATCGAACCGACCGGGGCCCCGCTTGCCGCAACGTCCGGACACACCCTTGAGGGCGTCGAACGGCACCATATCCATAAGGTGCTGGATCAGGCCGATTGGGTGATCGAAGGACCCAAGGGGGCTGCCCAACTCCTGGGGCTGCACCCGAGCACCCTGCGATACCGCATGAAGAAACTGGGACTGAAGCCGCGTCGCCGTTAATTGTGGAGGGAACCACCAATAGTGGCGGGACGTCGGCCCGCCAGGCTTTGCACCCGCTCCGTCGATTCCCGGAAAGCCCCCTGGTTGTTGGCCTCGCTAGAGTATTCCCGGCTGTTTGGCACGGCGCTTGTCTCTCTCCTTTTATCGTAGCTCTGCTGCGCCCTGGACGGAGAAAAACGGCCGTGTTGAAGATTACCCCATCAGAAGACGCCTCGGGGCATGTCCATTTGATGCTTGAAGGCAGTCTCACCGGGCCTTGGGTCACGGAACTGCAAACCCTGGTGGCGAATGCGGGGGAGCCATCCAGCCCGATGGTGCTGGATCTGGGCGGACTCCATTACATCGATGAAGAGGGTCTTTCACTGATCCGTAAGCTGCGAAAGCTGGGAGCAAACATCCACAACGCTTCACCATTCGTTCGGGCGCTGTTATTCGACTGAATGCAGGGTCCACGGTGCCCACCACGATCCGTGACCGAAGCCATGGTCGGCATCAGCGTTTCCCATCCGCCGCAGCCTTGCTGGAAAACAAAGACCAGCCGCAACCGGCGGCCAAGGCATGAAACCTGCTGGACGATTACTGAGACAGGACAGACTCCACTCAAGGTCGAGACGTCAATGAATCACTGTGCGAGATCTGCCATGAACACACGACTAGCGGCTGAGGCCGCCCCGACGGTCGAGCGGGAACTTGAAACCGATACGCTGGCGACGGTGCTGAAATACGCTCTTTGCATTCTTCGCAGCCATTATCAAGCCATCGTATTGGCGGCGGACACTCCAGCAGCCAGGCTGCGGTCGAGCAGTGAGACCGCACTCTGACGTCATCTCACACGCGAGCGTGGGCGGAACCCTGCGCCGGAACGATGCTCGACAGGGTGCGGTGCAGATCTTCCGTGCCGCCGCAAAGCAGGGGGCAAAGCCGACGAAGCGTGACCGATTGATGGTATAACTGACTGAAAGGGCGCTCGATCCGTTGCATGGCGGCGGCATGGCAGACGGTGAGACCGCCCAACTCGTCCGATGCAGCATCGTTTACCCTTGGAGCCAAAACCCATGCGGCGATACACCTCCCTGCTGTTTTCCATGGTCGCCGGCGCATTGTTGGCCGGCTGTGCCAGCCATGCCTTGGTGCAGATCACCCCCAACGGCTATCTGGTGAGGAAAGAGGCCTATGATGGCCCGTTGGCGCCGGACAACGGCGGGCTGAAGCAGGAGGCCGTCGCCGAAGCGGATGCTTTCGCCAGGGAGCGCGGCAAGGTGGCGGTACCGGTGGCGGGCGACCGCCACTCCACCGGGATGTGGCGCCACTACGTTTCCTACGAATACCAGTTCCGGCTGGCCGATCCGAACCTGCCGCGTTGAATCCCGGTTCGGCTCAGGCCTCGTCGCCGGAGCGGCTGTCGGAACGCAGGAAGCCTTGGATGTGAAACGCCAGGATGTGTCGGGCGTATTTGCACAGCGCCAGCAACGGGCTTTCGGCCAGTTCCCTTTCGATGAATGAGGTGCCCATGATGCCTCCGGTGTACTTCGGCTGGGGTGGGTTGGATGGCGCTCCGTTTGGACGGGTCCCTATCGTAGTACAAGCATCATGCATGCCTTATTCTGAAAGTTAGGGTAATCAGTCGGTTGAATTCCGCTGCGGGGGGCGGGTGTCAAAAATCCCAACACCCGGCAAGGGCCGTCCCCGTCAAGCGATCGGCGGTGTTTCGCCGGACAGCGTGCGCAGTTGCCAGCCCCCCTGCTCGTCGAGTTCGAGGATCTGGACGAAGTGTTCCGGGTATTTGTCCACCTTGCCGATCAGCACATAGCCGATACCGGACTCGGCCAGAACCCGCAGCACCAAGACGGTCTGTTCGCGGGTGAGGGCGCTGGTGGCGCGGTTGAGGAACAGCATCCGCGGGCGCGCCAGGGTGACTGCGGACAGGGCCAGCAACTGCTGTTGCGCCAGGGTTAGGGTGGCACTCCAGTCGCGCTCTTCATCGAGGCCGCCGGACTGGTCCAGCAACGCATCGAGCCCGAACGCCTTGACCGACCCGATCAGGGTGGAATCGGTCAGTTCACCCGTTTCCCCTTCCAAGACTTGGCGCAGGCTTCCCGGCGGCAAATAAGGCCGTTCGGTGAGGAACTGCATGGCGCGTCCGGTAGGACGCAGAATCCGGCCCCAGCCGGCGATGCCCAGGTCGGCGGTCGCCTTGAACAAGGCTTCCTTGGCGCGCTCATGGGATCCGCCGATACCGACCCGCAGTGGTTCCGCGAAGACCGCGCTGAGGTCGCGGATCAGCGGCGGCTCGTCTCCGCCGCCTGCCAAGGTCAGCTCGTGAAATTCCAGCCCGCGCTCGCAGGATTCGATGCGCACCTGCGAGCGGCCGGCACAGGGGGGCGATTCGATGACCTGTCCGAGGGAGCCCAGCCGGGCGATCACCGCGGCAAACGAGGAAATGGACTGGAACTGGTTGACGATCAAGGAGAAGGCGCCCACCAGATGGGCGAAAGCCATGGCGGATTGGGTGATGACGCCGAATTCCACTTGGCCGGACAGATACAGCGGTGCCACCACCAGCGCCGGCAGGATCTGGATCAGGTAGTTGTAGCCGGTGGTGAAGAAACCCAGGTTGCGGTGGACGCCGATGATCCTGCCGGCGGTCGCAGTCAGGTCATCGACCCGTTTATAGAGCCGCCGCCTGAAGTGTTCCTCGCGCTGGCCGACCGCCACGGCCTCGGCGTTTTCCCACAGGTGGATCAGCCCCGTGCGCAGATTGGCCTCGCGATCCAGCAGGCTGTAGTTGAGGCCGATCAGCGGCCGTCCCAGTTTGATGGCCAGATAGGAGCCGGCCGCCGAATACGCCAGGGTGACGGCGAACAGCAGCGGGCTGATGGTCCAGATCACGCCGGAGAAGGCGACGATGGTGATCGAGCCGTTGATGATCAGCAACAGAAAGGACAGAGTGGTGGCGGTAAAGCTCTTGACGTCCTCGGCGATGCGTTCGTCGGGATTTTCGATGGCTTCCTGCTGTTTGAGGCAGTGATAGTTGCGGTCCTTGAGGAAGGAATCGATCAACAGCCGGGTCAGCCAGCTGCGCCAGATCAGGCCGAGGCGTTCTTCGGTGTAGCGGTAGAAGACTGCCACGACGGTGGAGGCGGCGAACACCGCCAGGTAGATGCCGGCCTCGACGATGAAGCGGTCGGTCTGGCGTTCCGCCAAGGCGGTGATGAAGTCGCGGCCGACGTAGCTGTTGACCACGTTGAGGCCGTTGACCCCGAGCACCAGCACCAGCAGGCTCAGCACCAGCCACAGGCCGCGCCGGCCTTGGTCGGAGGCCGCAAAACGTATCAGGACCTCGCGCAGGCGCGGCCAGGTCAGGCTTAGGTCGGGATTGGGGGGGGCGCTCATCGGCGGGTTTGTAATTATTGTCGGTAGCCGCGCCGCGCATTGTGGACCGCCTTCCGGCTGCGGGCAATCCGGAGGCGGGGTTGCGAAAGCCCGCGGCGGGTGCCGGGATTAGGGCCGGTCCAGTATTTCGACGCTGACGTGGGGCAACAATGGCTCCACGTCGCCCGGCGTTATGGTCGCGACCTCCGGATGGCAGGCGTTGGCGCTGCCCGCCGCGGCGGCATAGCGGAGCCGCCGTTCCGTGTCCCAGCCCTCCAGCCAGCCGTGGGCCAAACCGGCCAGGTAGCAATCACCCGAGCCGATGGGGTTGATCTGGCGGATGGCGGGCGGCGCGACACGCCAGTGGCCGCCCGTCCGGCTGTCGACTAGGATGGTCCCGGCCCCGTCGGTGATGTGCATCTCCTCCACCCGGTCCCAACGGAAACCGGGCTGGTGTTCCTGCCGGTTGGGCTTGGCCAGGGTCGGGGCGACCGGTCCTTCCAATGCCCGCCGCATGGCCGGGCCGTAGGCGTCGAGCCAGCAGGGCAGTCCGCGCCGGTGGCACAGCTCCAGCAATTCGGCATAAAGCCCTTCCGTGACCGGATCGGGAACCGAACCACTGGCGATCACCAGCCGTACCGAAGCCGACCAGGCTTCGATGCGCTCCAGCAAGGCGTGATATTCGTCCGTGGTAACGGCAAAGCCGCTGGGGAAGACGGTAGTGGGATGATTCAGGTCGCAAGCGGTCGCCATGAAGCCAACCCGGACCGGGGCGGTGGTCGGGACGCAGTCTTCGGCGATGCCGTCGGCGCGGATCAGGTCGCGTAGCCATGCCCCGCTATGGCCGCCGGCAAATCCGGTCAGCACTACCGAGTGTCCATGCCGGGCCAGCACCCGCGCCACGTTGACGCCCTTGCCCTCGGCGGTCATGGCCGTGGCGTCGACCCGGTTGACGCTGCCGGGGGTGAAACGGCCGCGGTAAACCAGGTTCAGGAGTGGATTGGCGTTAACCACCAGGACATCGATATTCGCGAGCGGGAGGTCTCCATCAGCGGGGACGAATGGGCAGTGGCGGGATGGCTGCATGTGGGAGGCTGGTCGAGCGGCTCGGTTGAGCCGGGGTTTAGTGGGGGAGTTTCGAAGGCTGATGTTCAGTCACGGTGAACGGATACCGGATGATTGTAAGCTGATTGGGCGAAGACGGCGTTGGCAGCGAAACTCCGGCAGGCTCCTAGCCGAAAACTGTGATGCAGATCACACCAACATCGTGGTTGCCGGCTAAGCTCAATCACGAGCTTTGATCCTCCTTGAAGCCGGAATGGGCGGCTTGATCGGCTCTTGATTCTTCATGGGTATGAAACCCGACACAGGAACTAAGGATGTCGGGGACCGCATTCGGTTATGGGAAACGGGGATTTAGTTTCCGCCGCGCCCGGACGTGTTGACGTCCGGGCGTTTTTATTTGTGCCCGTTCGGATCGACGCGCGCTCAATGCAGCTTGATCTTGGGGCGCAGCCGGCGCCGGAAGAAATGCGCGACCATGAGCAGTGCCACCCGTAACGGCCCGAACAGCGCCAACTGGTGCATCTTGTAGAGGGACAGATAGACCAGCCGAGCCAGCAGTCCTTCGATCATCACCGTTCCCAGCAGATTTCCCATCAAGTTGCCCACCGTGCTGTATTTGCCCAGGGATACCAGGGAGCCGTAGTCGCGATAGCGGAACATCGTAAGCTCGCGTCCAGCGAGCTTCAGCCGAATATTGGAAAAGATCACGTCGGCCATCTGGTGGGCCGATTGAGCCCGCGGCGGAACGAAGGCCTGTGGGGCTTTTTCGGGCCAGGGGCAGGCGGCGCAGTCGCCGAGCGCAAAGATGTCGTCGTCCAATGTGGTCTGCAGGGTCGGTTTCACCAATAGCTGATTGATGCGGTTGGTTTCCAGGCCGCCGGCCTGCTTCAGCCAGTCGGGTGCCTTGATGCCCGCCGCCCACACCTTGAGAGCCGCCGGGATGAATAATCCGGTTTGGGTCTTGATGCCTTCGGGGGTGATTTCGACCACGCGTTCTCCCAGGTGAGTCGCCACCCCCAGCGCATTGAGCTGCGCCCGGGTCGCTTCCGACAAGCGCTGCGGCAGTTCCGGCAGGAGCTTGGGAGCGGCTTCGATCAGGTGCAGGCGGATGTCGGAGGGCCGCACATTGTCGAGACCGTAGGCGTGCAGCAATCGGGTGGCCTGGTGCAGTTGCGCCGACAGTTCGATGCCGGTGGCGCCGCCGCCCACGATGGCCACGTCCAGTTCGCCGGAGATGTGGGCGCCACCGTGCGCATGGGCCCTGAGGTAAGCCTCGATCAGCCGGGTCTGGAATTGCTTGGCCTGTTCGGTGGTGTCGAGGAACAAGCAGTTCTCGGCCACGCCGGGAATGCCGAAGTCATTGCACACGCTACCCACGGCGATGACCAGGATGTCGTAGGACTGGCGGCGGGCGGGAACGACTTCGACGCCGTCGCGGTTGACGATGGGGGCAATGGAGACGGTCTTGTCCTGCCGGTTCAAGCCGTCCATTCGGCCCAGGGCGAATCGGAAATGATGGCGGCGGGCGTGGGCCAGATAGGACAACTCGTCGTCATTGCAGTCCAGGGTGCCGGCGGCCACTTCGTGCAGCAAGGGTTTCCAGATGTGGCTGTGGCTGCAGTCGATCAGTATGATCTCGGCCTGGTGCCGCTTTCCCAGGTTGTTTCCCAATCGGGTCGCCAGTTCCAGTCCGCCGGCACCGCCGCCGACGATGACGATGCGCGGCGACGGGCCGGTCGTATCTTGATTCATGCAATCTCTCTCCGAATGGCTTGTTATCATTATGGAAGCGCCAGATTGGCTCAGGCTCTGGTTTCGGGCAACTGGTCCGGCGCCCCTTCGGCAGACGGCTCGGCGGGACGGAACAGGGAACGGTATTCAGTCTGATGATCCTCCGAGGCGAACGCCCGGAAGCGCTTGCAAAATTCTCCCCGCAATTGGCTCTCGTGGTGGTCCAGCCGGCCCAGCAGGGCGCCCATGGCCAGCAGGGTGTCGGTAGGAACCGCGGATTGCTTGCGCATGATCTGCCCGAGCTCGTGAACCTTGTAGATTTGTACCTGAGCGTCCTGGAATTCCCCCAGATAGTCCTGCAGCCGCTTCAGCAACTTGATGGCATGGCAGATCTCCGCCTGCGGGTAGAGGTGGCGGAACAACTCCAGGAGATAGCGCAGTTTCTTGCAGGTCTTGCGCAGCTCGTGCAGGCTCTCCGCCGGTGATCGGTTCTTGATGGCGCGGCCCTGCTTGAGCGCGCGCCGGTAAAGTTTCCAGATGCGCCGCCCCGCCAGTTCGGCGATGGGGGTCAGCGCTTCCGGCGCGCGCGGACGGACTGGCGGCGGCGTCTCCAGAAATCGCCGCCAGTCGCCCATGAAGCGGTGGTAGGCGCTCGATCCCAGGTAGCGGAACAGGCTTGCATACGCCCAGTCGGCCTGTTGGGCGAGCACGCCGCGCAACAGCTCCAGGGGGGCCTGGAATTGGCGGGGAACCGCTCCCTTGAGGGCATCGAAGCCGAGCAAGTGCACGTCCAGGTCTCTGGCCGGCGTGGTGATCCTCCCGAGGGTGACCAAGCGGGGAGTGAAGCGGGCGGCGATCGCAGGCGGGAAACATTCCCGCAGCTGGCTCAGCGCCGAGCGGCTGCGGCGCACCGCAATGCGGTAATCGTGCAGGCATTCCTCGTCGCTGCGCTGCAATACCCCGGATTCATGACGCTCCATCACGGCCAGGAGCTCCAGCAGGACGGCCTTGGCGGCCTGGTCGGAGCGTTCCATGCCGTCGAACTTAGGGGCGGAACCCGGGTCCGAGGGGGCGGTTGGCGGCATTTCCGGTGCGCTAATCATGGAAGCGATTCTGCCATAATTCCTTGTGGTTCACTCGAATCGTCAGGCGCCGAGGCAGGCAACAGCAACCAGCCGATTTTCGGTAAAATTCGGACCGGCCGCAGCCATACCGGCCCTTGCCGGACGCTACGGCCGTCCTTACCCACAGCGATGAAGCATTCCCTCTACCAATCCGACATTTCGCTGCAATCCCACGAGCACCTGCTGGAGCGGCTTTGTGCCGGCTTCGCCGAGGCCGAGCGCAAGCGCCTGGAAGTGGCTTTGCGAGTCGCGGTGGATGCACGCGACCGGGATACTCTGGTGCGCCCGCGCGGCATCGATGTCGCCAACATCCTGTTGGGGCTGCGGGCCGATCCCCATACCCTGGAAGCGGCCCTTCTAAGCGACCCCTGGGTGCGCGACAACCTGGGCGACGGCTTCGTGCGGGAGCGTTTCGACGAGGATGTCGCCGGGCTGGTGCAGAAGATCAACTGGCTCAACACCTTCAACGAATACTGTGAAGAGGTGCATGAGGCGGAACAGGCGGAACTGTTGCGGCGGATGCTGCTGGCGGTGGTCAACGACGTGCGTGCGGTACTGGTGAAGCTGGCCTATCGGGTGCAGCGCCTGCGGTTGCTGAAGTACGAGGAGCAGGAGGCGGTCAGTTACCGGATCGCACGGGAAACCCTGGATATTTTCGCCCCCCTGGCTAACCGGCTCGGTCTCGGTCAATTGAAATGGGAGCTGGAAGACCTGTCATTCCGTTACATCGAGCCCGAGGAGTACCGGACCCTGGCCAAGTCTCTGGCGAGCAACCGGGGCGAGCGGGAATCCTATGTCCATCGCTTCATCAACCTGCTGGAAAAGGCTCTGGCGGATCAGGAGGTGAAGGCCAGGGTCTACGGCCGGCCCAAGCATTTGTACAGCATCTGGAGCAAGATGCGGCGCAAGCACGTGGGGGTGGAGGACTTGTACGACTTGCTGGCGGTGCGGGTGATCGTCGACAAGCCGGCGACCTGCTACGCAGTGCTGGGGGTGGTACACGGAGAATGGTTGCACATTCCCAAGGAGTTCGACGACTACATCGCCAATCCCAAGGAAAACGGCTACCAGTCCTTGCACACCGTGGTGGTGGGACCGGAAGGCCGGCCGGTGGAGATCCAGATCCGGACCCACGAGATGCATGCCTTCGCCGAATACGGCGTGGCCGCCCACTGGCGCTACAAGGAGGGCGGTGGCCGCGACAGTGCTCTGGAAAACAGCATCAACTCGTTGCGCCGGTTGTTGGAGAGCAAGGACGACGATCGCCGCCTGCTGGAAGATTTCCGTTCGGAACTGTTCGCCGACCAGATCTTCGTGTTGACCCCGAAAGGCCAGGTGGTGCGCCTGAAAAAGGGCGCGACGCCGCTGGACTTCGCCTATGCCATTCATTCCGAGGTGGGCCACCGTTGTCGCGGCGCCAAGGTCAACGGCAGCATCGTGCCTCTCACCCATGCCTTGAAGTCGGGGGAGAAGGTGGAAATCCTCACGGTCAAGACCGGTGGCCCCAGCCTGGGCTGGCTCGATCCCCACATGGGCTATGTCCAGACCGGCCATGCGCGCTCCAAGATTCGCCAGTGGTTCAAGCAGCAGGATCACGACAAGCATCTGAAGAGCGGCAAGGCGTTGCTGGAACGGGAGCGCCACAAGCTGGGGCTGGGCGCCCTCAAGGAAGCGGAACTGTCTGAACTGGCCCACCACTTCCGCTTGCAGCGGGTGGATGATCTGTTGCTGGCGCTGGGGCGGGGCGACATTGGCGCGGCCCAGTTGGCCACCACCCTCAAGGTGCCGGGTTTCCACCCGCCGGTGGTTCAGCACGCGCCTCAAGCCAGGCACGAAACCGGTATCCACGAAGGAGAGCAGGTCACCGTACAGGGCATCCGCAATTTGATGATGCATTTCGCCCATTGTTGCGATCCGGTGCCGCGGGTTCCCATCGTCGGCTACGTTACGGTCGGGCGCGGGGTCGCCATCCACCGAGCCGATTGTCCCAACATCGTTGGGCTGCCGCCCCGCAGAAAGCAGCGCCTGATCGAGGTCCAATGGGGCAGCGGGCCAGTATCGGCGCCGGCCGAGATCGAGGTGCGGGCCATCGACCGCAAGGGTCTGCTGAAGGACGTGACCCAGGTACTGGCCAATGAACACATCAACATCATCCGGACCCAAACCAACACCGACCGCGAGGACCGCTCGGTGACCATGGACATCGCGGTGGAAGTGTACGACGTGGGCCGGTTGAGTATCGCGCTGGACAAACTGTGCCAGGTCAACAGCGTGATCCATGCCGGCCGCAAAGGCCATTGAGGCGGCCGGTCTGGTTCGGCGAGCCCGGAAAACCCATCAGGGGGACATCATGATGCGACGGCGAATCACGTTTCTCGTTCTCGGACTCGCGCTGCTGCTCGGCGGTGGCACGGTCATGTCCGGGCTGCACGATTTTCTGGCGATCACCCGGACGGTAGACGCAAACGTCCTGGTCGTCGAAGGCTGGATCTGGGAGTCGCCGTCCATGGCGGAGGCGGCCGACGAGTTCGGCAACGGGCGTTACCGTTGGGTACTGACGGTGGGCGGCCCGGTGGACGAAAGCGCCGAGGAAGGCACCTCGCCGACCGGGGCGGACCTTGCCGCCGCCAAGCTCAAGGAGTTGGGGTTGCCGGCCGGCGCCGTGATTGCCTTGCCCGACACCACCCCGAATCCTCATCGGACCTACAGCTCGGCCTTGCGGGTGCGAGACTGGCTGAACCGCAATCAGGCGGCGACCGGCGTCAACGTCTTCACCAGCGGCACCCACGCCCGCAAGAGCCTGGTGCTGTTTCGGCGCGCCCTCGGCTCAGAGCATCCGCTCGGCGTCATCGCCGGCACCGATCACACCTTCGATGCCCGGCGCTGGTGGCTCTCCGGCCGCGGCATCCATGTGCTGGCGCGCAAGACCGCGGGTTATCTGTACGCGGTTCTGTGGCCGCTGCCCAATACGGCGGACTGAGCGGTCCCCGCATGGGGCGCGGATGACCGCGCTACGAGTGCCCTTAAGACCTTGCTATCATTGTTGAGAATTGAAGCATGGGCGGGCCGGCAAGACCTAGCTGCGGCGTGACCTCACCAATCCAAGGGCAGAATCCAAACGAAGCGTTGTGGCGGCGAATATGACGGATGGGCGGGTCTGCATCGGCGTGTTTCCCGATGTCTGGTACGACAGGCAGGGGAAGTTGTTGGCCGCGCTGCAAGACCTCGCCCATGTGCGCTTCCAGTCGGGGCGGGACGCCGCGATCGAGGATTTCCGGTTCGTCATCCTCGCCAACCCTGCCGACGAACTGCTGGAACGGGCGAGCCGATGTGGCATCCGTGCGCTGGTGTATGGCGGCGCGGGTGGACCGGTTGCCGGGGAGGCCGGCGTCATGGCATTCGCCGACCGGGAAGAAATCGACCGCAGCCTCCGTGGCGAGCAGTTCGCGGAACCAGGCGGGGTCGACCAGTGCATCTTGCGGTGCTACCCTGGCGATGCCGTCTTAGCGACCCGCGCAGGGGCGCCGGTGTGGGTTCGACGATATACCGACGGGGCGATGTCGGATCGGGTGGCCATCGAGCCGCGGCCGCTTGGGGACGGTGAATTGCTGCGCGAGCGGCTTCGCGCCAATGCGGTTTCCGAACTGGTTCCACTGATCCAGTTCGTGCGCGAAGTGGCCGGTGCCGGCGATTGGGAACAGCCTCCGCCGCGGGCCTGTTTCGTGATCGACGATCCCAGCCTTTATTGGCCGTCGTACGGCTACGTGGAGTTCGCGCGGCTCGCCGAATGTGCTGCGCGGCTCGGCTGCCATGTGGCGATAGCCACCATTCCCCTGGATACCTGGCGGGTCCACCCGGAGGTGGCGCGGATCTTGAGCCGCCACGCGAATCACCTGTCGTTGCTGGTGCACGGCAACAACCACACCCACCTGGAGATGGCGCGGGAGGAGCCGGAGGACAGCCGCCGGGCGCAGTTCGCCCAGGCGTTGCGGCGGTTCGAGCGGTTGCGGCGGCATCCGGGGCTGCAGCTCAGCCGGGTGGTGGAGCCACCCTACGGAGTCATCGACGGGGCCGCCGCGCGGCTCCTGGCGAGCCTGGGTTACCAGGCCATGCTGTATACCCCTTCCCAATTCATCATCTGCAACCGCAGCCGGCCTTGGCCGACCTCGCTGGGTGCGGTGCCGGTGGATGTCGCCCCCCACGGCCTGGCTGCCATTCCGCGCCTGGTGATGTCCCGCCATTGGCGTTCGGAGGTGGCGATCGCCGCGTTCCTGCGCCAGCCCATCGTGCTGGCCGGCCACCACCAGGATTTTTTCGCGGGACTCGGCCTGTTGGAGAAGTTCAGCAGCCACGTCAATCGCTTGGGTAATGTGAAGTGGTTGAGTCCCGCGGCCATCGCCCGCTCCCTTTGCATGACACGGCGCGAGGGTGACGGCTGGATCGTTCGGGTGGGCGCGCGCACCATCGATTGCGAAGTGCCGGCCGGAGTCCGCCGCCTCGTGATCGAGCGGCCTTGGGTCGATGCGGATGGCGAAGCCCTGGAAGTCCAGCGTGGCGATGCAATGGAGCAGCCGTTGCGGATCGAGGGTGCCTCCGCCTCCCATGAGCTGTCCTGGGAGGGGAGGGGATCGGTCCGCGTGACCCTCAGCTCGCCGATCTCTTCGCCCATCGATCCGGACTCGGTTGCGCCCCCCCCGCAGCGGTTGTGGCCGATCCTGCGCAAGATCATGGTGGAGGGGCGCGACCGGCTCTACCCTTATCTGCCGGAACGGTTGGTGCGGCGCCTGCGGGCACGGATCAGCTGCTAAGCGTCGGCCGGCCGGGACCGCTCATGCATTTCCAGACTGGAATCCTTAGGCGCCGCCGCGCCGTCCCGGCCGGTTGCGCGGGGGCCGTCGCCATTGCGGCGTGGGGGAATAGTTGCCGGGAGCGGGGACCATGAGGCTGCTGCAGGATTTCCTCGAAACCACGGCGCAGCGGTTGCCGGACAAGGTGGCCGTGGTTTGCGGCGAGCTCCGCTGGAGTTATCGGGACATCGACGATCAGGCCGATCGGCTGGCGCGAGGCTTGGCCGAGCGGGGCTTGAACCGGGGCGACCGGGTGGTGATCTACCTCGGCAATACCATCGAGGCGGTGGTTGCGCTGTTCGCGGTGCTCAAGGCCGGCGCCGTGTTCGTCATGGTCAACCGCAGCACCAAGGCCAGGAAACTGGCCTATATCCTGAGCGACAGTCGCGCCGCCTGGCTGATCGCCGACGACAGGACGCCCCTGACCGAACTCGGCGCGGAACTGAAAGACGCTCACGGAGGCTTTGCCGGGGCCATCGTCTGCGGCGGCGGCGAGCTGCTGGAGGGATTGGGTAGGCCCGTCGTGCCCTGGTGCGACGCGGTGGCGGATGGGCCCGGCCGGTTGCCGAGGAGCTGCATCGACCTGGACCTGGCCTGTCTGATCTACACCTCCGGCACCACCGGCGAGCCCAAGGGAGTGATGTGCGATCACGGCAACATGATGTTCGTGTCCGCCTCGATCGCCGAGTATCTGGAAAACCGCGAGGACGACGTGGTGCTCAACGTGCTGCCGCTGGCGTTCGGCTACGGCCTCTATCAGCTGCTGGTCAGTTTCCGGGTGGGCGGCACCCTGGTGTTGGAGAACTCCTTCGCCTTTCCCGCCGCCATCCTGGAGCGCATGCAGCAGGAGCGGGTGACCGGACTGGCGGGGGTTCCCACGGTGTTTTCCATGCTGCTGCAGCTCGATTCCGGCCGGTTCGACCTGACCGGCCTGCGTTATCTGACCAACGCCGGCGCCGCCCTGCCGCCGTCCCATTTGCTGGAGCTGCATCGGCGCTTCGCCGGAGTCAAGGTCTATTCCATGTATGGCCTCACCGAGGCGGTGCGGGCCCTCTACCTGCCGCCGGAGTGGATCGAGCGCAAGCCGGATTCCGTGGGGGTGGCCATTCCCGGCACCGAAGTCTGGCTGGAAGACGGCGGCCGGAGACTGGGGCCGGGCGAGGTGGGCGAACTGGTGGTGCGGGGGCGCCACGTGATGCGCGGTTACTGGAATGCGCCGGAACTGACGGCCGTCCGGTTTCGTCCCGGCGCCATGGCCGGCGAGCGGCTGTGCTACACCGGCGATTTGTTTCGTACGGACGACGCCGGATTTTTCTATTTCGTCGGACGCCAGGACGACATCATCAAGTCGCGTGGCGAAAAGGTGGCGCCGCGGGAGGTGGAATCGGTGCTCCATGCCCTGGCGGGGGTTACCGAAGCGGCGGTGATCGGGGTCGCCGACCCGGTGTTGGGACAGGCGGTCAAGGCTTGCATCGTGCGGCACGACGGCGAACTGTCGCAGCGGGAAGTGCTGGCCCATTGCCGCGCCAATCTGGAGGATTTCATGGTGCCCAAGTACGTGGAGTTTCTCGATGCGTTGCCGAAATCCCCCTCCGGCAAGGTGTTGAAGCGGGAGCTGGGCTGATGTGCGGGATCGCGGGAATCTACGGCGCCGGCAACGGATTGCCTGCGGATGCCGAAGGGCGGGTTCGGGCGATGCTGGGCAGCATCCGCCACCGCGGGCCCGACCAGTTCGGCCTCTACCTGGATTCCCGTACCGTGCTGGGCAGTGCCCGTCTCAGCATCATCGACCTGGGCGGCGGCCAGCAGCCCATCGCGACCGCCGACGGACGCCACTGGATCGTGTTCAATGGAGAAATCTTCAATTATCTCGAGTTACGCGAGGAACTGGAGCGGGAGGGTTGCCGTTTCCAGACCCATACCGACACCGAAGTCCTGCTCCAACTCTTCGTCAGACAAGGCTTCGAGTGCTTGAACCGGCTCAACGGCCAGTTTGCCTTCGCCGTATTCGATGCCGTGGCCGATACCCTGTTCCTGGCCCGCGACCGTCTCGGGGTGCGTCCGCTGTTTTATTGCCGTGCTGGCGGAGCCCTCTATTTCGGCTCCGAGATCAAATGCCTGCTGGCGGGGACGGGCGAGGGGGCGAGCCTGGACCCGTCGGCGGTCGGCCAGGTGTTCACCTTCTGGGGACCGCTTCCGGGGCGGACCGTATTCCAAGGCATCGAGGAACTGCCGGCCGGGCACTGGATGCGGTGTCGGGCGGGGGCGTTCGAAATTGGCCGCTATTGGAGCGCCAACTTCGATGAAGTCGGCAGCGGCGGGCCGCCCACGACCGACGACGTACTCAAGGAGGAATTGAAGGACTTGCTGGTCGCCGCCACCCGGATACGGCTGCGGGCCGACGTGCCGGTGGGGGCCTATCTCAGCGGCGGGCTGGATTCGTCGCTGATCGCCTCGGTGGTGCGGCAATACACGTCCAATCACCTCAAGACCTTTTCCATCGCTTTCACCGACGAGCGTTTCGACGAGAGCCGGTTCCAGGCCCGCATGGCGCAGCACCTGGGCACCGAACACGAGGTGGTGGAAGCCACCCATGCCGACATCGGCCGGGTGTTCCCAGAAGTGGTGTGGCATGCCGAAACGCCGCTGTTGCGGACCGCGCCGGCGCCCATGTATCTGCTGTCGCGCCGGGTTCATGGGGCGGGTTACAAGGTGGTGCTCACCGGCGAGGGCGCCGACGAGTTCCTGGCGGGGTACGATTTGTTCAAGGAAGCCAAGGTGCGGCGGTTCTGGGCGCGCCGGCCGGATTCCCGCTGGCGCCACCGGCTGCTGGAGAGACTCTATCCCGACGTGTTCCACCAGGGACAGGCCGGCATGGAGTACGTGAAAGCCTTTTTCGGCAGCGGGCTCACCGATACCGGCTCCCCCGACTATTCCCATGCCATTCGCTGGCGCAACGGCCGAAGGCTGTGGCGTTTCCTCAGCCCCGAGGCTCTCGCCGCCTGCGGCGGGGAAAGTCCGGCAACTTCGATACGGCCCTTTCTTCCGGCCCGTTTCGACAGCTGGCGGCCCCTGCAGCAGGCCCAGTATCTGGAGATCAGCTTCTTTTTCTCCCAGTACCTGCTGTCTTCCCAGGGAGATCGGGTCGCTATGGCGAATTCGGTGGAAGGCCGCTACCCTTTCCTCGACATTCGCCTGGTGGAATGGTGCAACCGCCTGCCGCCCCGCCTCAAATTGAAGGGATTGGAGGAAAAATGGCTGTTGCGCCAACTGGGCAAGGAATGGCTGCCGGCGGAGATCTGGCAGCGTACCAAGCGGCCTTACCGTGCCCCCATCCAGCGCGGTTTTTTCCACGAGCGGGCGCCGGCCTATGTGGGCGAGCGGCTGTCCGAGGAGGCGGTGCGGCGTTCCGGATTGTTTCAGCCGGCGGCGGTGAGCCGGCTGGCGGCCAAGGCGGCTGCCGGCGGTCCCCTGGGAGAGACCGACGAAATGGCGCTGGCGGGCATCCTGTCGACCCAATTGCTCCATTACTGGTTTGCGCAAAGCCGGCCTGCGCAGATCCCCATCGGCCCCGACGACGACGTCAAGATTTGTAGACGGGCCATCGACGCTTGAGGAGTTGAAACGACCATGACCTTTTCCAGAGAGTCCATACGCATCGACGCGGCGGCCGAGACCGACCGCATCGTCGGCCAGTTGCGCAGTTTGGTGAGGCAGCTCAAACGGGGCGGTGCCGTGGTCGGGGTGAGCGGTGGCATCGATTCCGCGGTGGTGTTGGCGCTGGCGGTGAAGGCCTTAGGCGCCGGCCGGGTGGTCGCCTTGACCTTGCCGGAGCGCGATTCCGATCCGATCAGCGAAACCTTGGCCGGGGAGTTGTGCGCCACCTTCGGGGTGAGCCCGATCCGCGAGGACATCCGCGATGCGCTCGAGGGGTTCGGCTGTTATCGGCGGCGCGACGAGGCCATCGCAAGGGTCATTCCCGAATACGACGCCGCCAAGGGCTACAAGGCCAAGATCGTGCTGCCGCAGAATTTGCTGGACGAGGACACCTTGAACGTATTCTCGGTGGTGGTCATTACCCCCGATGGGCAGGAGCTCAGCAAGCCGCTGCCGCCGGCCGAATTCCTGCAGATCGTGGCCGCCTCCAACCTCAAGCAGCGGTGTCGCATGTCGATGCTTTACTACCACGGGGAACTGCGTAATTACGCGGTGTTCGGGACCGCCAACAAGAACGAGCACGACCAGGGGTTTTTCGTGAAATACGGCGATGGCGGGGTTGACATCAAGGTCATCGGGCATTTGTTCAAGACCCAGGTCTATCAATTGGCGGAACACCTCGGCGTACCTCAGTCCATCCGCAGCCGCCCCCCCACCACGGATACCTACAGTGCACCCTGCGACCAGCAGGAGTTCTTCTTCCGGCTGCCGTTCGAGACCATGGATCTGCTGTGGTATGCCCAAACCCACGGCGTGTCGGCGGCAGAGGCGGCGCCGGTGATGGGGCTGACCGAGCGCCAAGTGCAGCGCGCCTTCGACGACTTTATCCGAAAGGAGCGGGCGACCGACTACCTGCGGCTGGCGCCGGTCGGCCTGGGCGCCGAGAGTTGAGCATGGAACCGGCGTCCGTGCCTACCAAGCCGCTCGGACGCAGCGGTATCGAGATTCCCGAGATCGGCATCGGAACCTGGGATTACCGGGGCGGTCCGGAGCTGCTGCGGCGCGGGCTCGAACTGGGAGCGGTTCTGCTGGATACCGCCGAATCCTACGGCACCGAAGAGGCGGTGGGGCAGGCGGTGGCCGGGATCCGCGACCGGGTGTTCATTGCCACCAAGGTGTCGTCCTTCAACCTCAGGCCGGACGACCTGCGGCGCTCGGCGGAGGCCAGCCTGCAGCGGCTCGGTATCGATCACATCGACCTCTACCAGATTCACCACCCCAGTCCGGACATCCCCATTGAAGACACCTTGGGGGCGATGGAGCAGCTGGTTGACGAAGGCAAGATCCGCTTCATCGGCGTCAGCAACTTCGAGCTGGAGGAGCTGGAGGCGGCGTGCCGCGCCGCCCGCAAGCATCCCATCGTGTCCAATCAGGTTCGCTACAACCTGGCCGACCGGACCATCGAGGGCGGGTTGCTGCGCCATTGCCAGGAACAGGGCATCACCGTCATCGCATACAGCCCGCTGGCGCGGGAAATCTCCCGGCTGTTCGACTGCGATCCCAAGGGCGTGCTCGCACGCATCGCGGGTGAGACCGGACGCAGCCCGGCCCAGATCGCCATCAACTGGTGCGTGTGCAAGCAGGGCGTGGTGGCGATTCCCAAGGCCAATTCCTGGGCGCATCTGGCGGAGAACTGCGCGGCCGGCGGCTGGCGCTTGAACGAGCAACACCAGCGCCTGCTCGATCAGGAGTTCGTCCACCGCCGGCGCGGCCGCCTCGATCGGTTGATCCGCACCCTGGTACCCGCCGGCCTCGCACCCTTCGCCAAGCGCTGCCTCAAGCTGCTGCCGCAGGGCCTGCGCCGCCGTCTCAGCTGAACCCTCACAACAACAAGAGCTTATCGGACCATCATGGCTATCGAAGCAAACATCAAAGAATTCCTCGCCAAGAATTTTCTGTTCAGCGACGAGGGTTTTCCTTACGGCGACGACACCTCGTTCCTGCAGGAAGGCATCATCGATTCGCTGGGCGTCATGGAACTGGTGACCTTCGTGCAATCCACCTACCACATCACCGTGGATCCCCTGGAGGTCACCCCCGACCATTTCGACTCCGTCAGCAAGCTGGCGGCCTTCGTGCGCAGCAAGGCGCCGCAGCAGTGACGGCGCCGAACCCGGAAACGGCCGGGCCGGCGCCGGCCAAACCGCTGCACCGCAGGGTCGCCAACCGCATCCTTCATCTGCTGGCGCGCTTCGCGCCGGGCGCGACCAGCCTGCGCCCCTGGCTGCACCGGATGCGCGGAGTCCGGGTCGGTGCGGGCGTCTTCATCGGCGAAGACGTTTACGTGGATAACGAGCATCCGGAAGCCATCGAGATCGGGGAGCGGGTGCAGATCAGCATCCGGGCCGTGATCATCGCCCATACCCGGGGGGCCGGTCGGGTGATCATCGGCAAGGAGGCCTTCGTCGGGCCGGGTGCCATCCTGGTGTGCGGTGCCAACCGGGTCCTCAAGATCGGCGAGGGGGCGGTGATCGGCGCCGGATCGGTGGTTACCCGCAGCGTGCCGCCCAGGCTTTACGTCGCGCCTGCCGCACCCCAGCCGATGGCGCGGGTGCGGGTACCCCTACCCGCCGCGAAGACCATGGACGAGTTCGCGGCTGGGCTCGAACCCCTCCCCCAGCAGAAACGCAGCGACTAAACGGGGCGCGGTGAGTGCCCTGCACGTAGTCGCGATGGAGCGCAGCGCAAGCGAGCAATCCGCTAATGCTGGCGCACCACCAGCACCACCAGGCTGCGCTCGGCAACCGGCAGGCTCAGCTGCCCCAGCAGCTTCGGCGCCTGTTCGTCGAGGTGGACGTCCTGGCCGTGGCCGGCCATGGTGTCGACCGCCTTGGACCACACCTGGCCGTAGCCGAGGGCGGGGAGGGGAAAGTCGACGGTACGCGCAGCGGCATTGAACAGCAGGCACAGCCCCGGCTCCCCGTCGCGTCCCACATGGATGTGGCAACCGAGGGACGACTCGTTGCTCCAGTCGGGCATCTGGCCGTCGCAGTTGAACCAGGTCACGTCCTCGCTGCGGTAGAACTGCTCCCAGGACAGCACCCGATGGCGCTTGCGGAAGGCGATCATGCCGCGGACGAAGTCGTAGAGTTCGCGGTTTGGGTCCAGCAGTCCCCAATCGAACCAGGAAATCTCGTTGTCCTGGCAATAGGCGTTGTTGTTGCCGAGCTGGGTGCGGCCGAACTCGTCGCCACCCAGCAGCATCGGTACGCCGCGGGACAGCAGCAGGGTGGTGATCAGGTTTTTCTTCTGGCGCAGCCGGATGCGGTTGATGCCATAGTCCTCGGTGGGGCCTTCGATCCCGTAATTGGCACTGTGGTTGTCATTGGAGCCGTCGCGGTTTTCTTCGCCGTTGGCCAGGTTGTGCTTGTGCTGATAGCTCACCAGGTCGTGCAGGGTGAAGCCGTCGTGGCAGGTCACGAAATTGATGCTGTTGATGGGCGCCTTGCCGCTGTGATCGTACAGGTCGGCACTGCCGCACAGCCGGGTCGCCAAGGCGCCGGCCATGCCCCGGTCGCCGCGCCAGAACAGCCGGACGTCATCGCGGAACTGGCCGTTCCATTCCGACCAGCGTTCGCCGGGAAACCGGCCCACCAGATAGGCACCGCCGGCATCCCAGGCTTCGGCGATGAGCTTGACCTCGCGCAGGATCGGGTCTTCCGCGATCTGCTCCAGCAGCGGTGGGTTGGAAACCAGGTGGCCGCTACGGTCGCGTCCCAAAATCGACGCCAGGTCGAAGCGGAAGCCGTCCACATGCATCTCCACCACCCAGTAGCGCAGGCAGTCGAGGATGTAGTTGCGAACCACCGGATGGTTGCAGTTCAGGGTGTTGCCGCAGCCCGAGTAGTTCTTGTACTTGGATTTGTCTTCTTCCAGCAGGTAATAGATGCTGTTGTCCAGCCCCCGGAAATTGAGGGTCGGGCCGGTTTCGTCGCCTTCGGCGGTATGGTTGAACACCACATCCAGCAGCACCTCGATGCCGGCCTTGTGCAACGCCTTGACCATGGTGCGGAATTCGTCGACCTGGCAGCCCGGGTAGCGGCGGCTGCCGTAACCCTCGTGGGGCGCGAAGAAGGCCACGGTGTTGTAGCCCCAGTAGTTAGCCAAGGGCTGGCCGGTAAAAGGGTTCTGCGCGGTGGTTTCGCGCGGGTTGAAAGCCTGCAGCGGCATCAGTTCCAGGGTGTTGATGCCGAGTTCCTTCAAGTACGGGATCTTTTCGATGACGCCCAGATAGGTGCCGGCGGAACCGGCTCCGGAGGAGGGATGGATGGTCATCCCGCGCACATGGGCCTCGTAGATCACCAGTTCCGACCAATGCCGGCGCAGCGGGCGGTCGCCTTCCCAATCGAAGCCGTTAGCGGTCACCAGACACTTGGCCAGGGCCTTGCGGGGATAGCGGCTGGCCGGGACCGGCCCGCAATACGCTGAAAAATCCCAGCCTTCCGGGCTCACCAGCGCCGTCGCGTAAGGATCGAGCAGGACGTAATCGCCGCAGAACCGGTGGCCCCGGTAGGGATCGTAGGGACCCTCCACCCGGAAACCGTAAAGCAGTCCGCGGCTGGCGCCCTCCACGCAGGCGTGCCAGATGTCGCCGGTGCGATGATGGTGGGCATCCAGTTCGATGGTCTGGAACGCCTCGGTATCGGTTGGTTCGCGGAACAGCAGCAGGGTGACCCGGGTCGCATTCCGGCTGAACAGCGCGAAATTGACGCCGTCCTTGTGCAAATGAACGCCCAACGGCACGGGCAGCCCGGCGGAATAGGAAAAGGTGGACATTCGATGGGGCGAGGTGTCTACGGTTGTGCAGCCTGATCGCGATTGGGCCGGGACAGGGTCTGGGTCTCGGCGGGCACGTTCGTCTCCGGACCTTGATTATGAAGGTTCAAAGGCGCGCCGTCATGGGTTTCGGCCTATTTTACACTGGGCCATAGGGGAAATGGCGGAGCCGCAAGCGTGGAAAATTCGAGAAGGCCGGGAACGAAATTTTTTGACCTGGGTCATATGGGCGTCGTTTGGTTCGGAATCGTTCCTGACGGCATCTGTAACTACCTAAAAACTAACAGAGGTAAAAAAATGGCTGCAACAACCATCAGTGGCGTTGGTGACCAAGACAAAGCGCTGCTCGACACCAAGTGGCTGAGCTTCGCGTTTCTGATCTACACCGTCTTCTATCTGTGGGTTCGCTGGTACGAAGGCGTTTACGGCTGGGCTGCCGGCCTCGACTCCTTCGCTCCGGAGTTCGAAACCTACTGGATGAACTTCCTCTACACCGAAATCGTCCTGGAGATCGTGACGGCTT
>Ga0233425_10001606_pt1 | contig 49631 bp, 61 predicted proteins | sample Watercolumn_Towu_2_FD_181712 | JGI IMG/M metagenome (GOLD analysis project Ga0233425, IMG submission 181712) | Freshwater microbial communities from Lake Towuti, South Sulawesi, Indonesia - Watercolumn_Towuti2014_140_MG | ecosystem: Environmental > Aquatic > Freshwater > Lake | place...
GCTCTCGGTATCTTTGAGGAGCGATGATACGCAGGCGCGTTTTATTATTTGGCGTATGGCGCTTAGCGGCGCTTTAGAGCGACCTGTACTGGGATGGGGGCAGGAGGGTTTCAGTTTTGTATTCAACAAGTATTATGACCCGGCATTATTTGGTCGGGAGCAGTGGTTTGACCGCGCACACAACACCTACATTGATTGGCTTATTGCTGCGGGGATGGTAGGTTTTGTGGGGTATTTTACCATCTGGTTTTTTGCGGCGCGTGTGGCGTGGGCGTTCGCGCTTCCTGAACGCGCGCTGTGGTTTGGGTTTGGAACTGCCTATGCGACTACCAATTTTTTCGTTTTTGACAACGGTGTTTCCTACTTTTTCTTTTTTATGCTCCTTGCGTACCTGCATTATCGGAGTACAGAAAATCAGACGGTGGCGGTCGGAAGAATGTTTTCGGCTCGTTTTGCCGCGCCCCTTGCACTCCTTGTTCTTGTAGCATCCCTCTATTATTTCAACGCGCGCCCGGCGTATGCCGGGACGCTTCTTTTGCGCGCGCTTCGTTCCCAGCCGGGCGGTCCGGCGGAGAATCTGGAGATTTTTAAACGCGCATTGGCGCAGGATTCGTTTGCGACTGCCGAAATACGCGAGCAATTGGCGCAAGCTACCGCGATGATGGCACCAGTACAACATACCCCACTTACTCTCAAGCAAGAGTTTTTGACTGTCGCGGCGACAGAGTTGGATAAAGAAATAAAAAGGCGTCCTGCTGATGCGCGGTACTATTCACTTATGGGGTCTGTGCTTGATTCGTTTGGGCTCTATGATCAGGGGGTGGTGTATTGGCGAGAGGCCTCTCTCCATTCTCCGCGCAAACAAACGCTTCTCTTTCAGTTGGGGGTGAATCGATTTAATGCCGGTAAGGTGCGTGATGCCGTGCTGTATTTCAAACAAGCGTATGATATTAATCCGGCGAATCGTGAGGCGGTTATTTACTATGCCGCGGTTTTGATTTATGCGGGTGAGCGAGAAGAGGAAGCTCGTGTGCTTCAGACCCCTTCATATGCAGAGTCGTATCGCGCGGACTCGCGGCTTATTGCGGCGTATCGAGGAGTGGGGCGGATGCAAGACGCGATTGCATTATGGGAAAAACAGTTAGCACTCGATCCCGATAACAGCGAGATTAAAAAGCGTATTGCGGAACTCCGCGCTGGCAAATGAAGCACGATTTCTGCGCGCAGATAGGACGGTGTGTGCTTTACCTCGTTCTCCTTACACCACTTGCGGTGTATACAAGTTTCTTGTTTCCCTACAGTAGTGGGAGGCATTTCTTTTTTCGTGCGCTTATTCTCGCCGGACTCGTTTGTTGGCTCTGTTTGTGGATTCGTGAGCCTGCTCGTTTTCGTCTACATTCCTCGTTTCTTTTGTGGGCGATGGTTGCGTTTGTGGTGGCTGTTGGTCTGGCGACCATTTTTGCTCCACACGCCGGTTTTGCGTTTTGGTCGTCGCTTGAGCGGATGGACGGGTTCATTTCCGTATTATTTCTCGCGGCGTTTTTCTTTTCCGCGCGTGCCCTTTTTGATGCGGGGCATTGGAAAACATTTTGGAATATTTCTATAGGTGTCGCGCTCGTGGTGTCTGGGGTCGCGCTTCTGCAGTTAGCGGGAGTGATTGAGATACACCAAGGTGTGGTACGCATAGATGCGACACTGGGGAACGCCGCCTTTTTTGCCGTGTATATGCTCCTTTCTGCCGGTCTCGCACTTTTTCTTGGAGCGGGTGCGGAGAGAAAGAAGTTTCGCGTATTCTATTTCGCGTGTGCCGCACTTTTTGTTTTTCTCGCGCTTGCGTCTGCGACACGGAGCGCGTTTGTGGCATTACCGATCGGACTTTGTGTATCAGCAATCGTGGCGCTTCGGTTTTCTTTGCGGCGATTCGGGGTTGTTGTATTGCTTTTGCTCGCGCTTTTTGCGGGAACATTTTTTGTCGCTCGCGAAATACCTGCTTTACGCGCACATCCACTCGTGGGGCGGCTCCTCTCAGTGTCTTTTTCTGGGCAGGATGTGGAGGCGCGTTTGCTCGCGTGGAATATTGTGCTCAAAGGTGCAGTGGAGAGACCATTTTTGGGATGGGGACCAGAGGGGTTTCGGTATGCGTTTGCGCGCCATTATGACCCGGCGCTCTACGGCAGGGAACAATGGTTTGATCGCGCGCATAATAATTATATGGATTGGTTGGTGCAGGCGGGAGCGTTTGGACTTCTCGCGTATCTCGCGCTTTGGTTCGGGCTGGTGCGGGGGGTGTGGCGGGGTAGTTTTAGCTCGTGGGAGAAAGTGTCGCTTGTCGGCATGTGCTCTGCGTACGCCGCGTTCAATATGTTTTCTTTTGATACACTTACCGCGTCAATTATTTTCTTTTCGTTTTTGGCGTATGTGGATTGGCGTGTTTCGCAAGATACAAAACAAAACTCTTTTTCGGGAAGTGCCTCGCGGAACACGGATATTTTTTTGCTAAAAAATTCCTCGTGCTCGCGCCAGCCGCGCTCGCAAGTTTCCGCTCGGCATTTCCGCTCAACGAGTTTTGTTTTGCAAAATGCGTTTCGCGTTGCGCTTGTTGTGATTGCTTTTTTCATTTTTTATTACGCTATCGCCAAACCTGCCTCCGCGGCATATTTGATACACGAAGGGTTGCAAAATCCATCGCCCAACTTGGACGAGCGCCTCTCGTTTTTTGAGCGCGCGATTGCCTTACATACATTCACGACTCCGGAGGCGCGCGAGTTCCTCGCCCAATTTGCGGTTGATGTAGAGCCCGTACTTTCGCGGGAGGAGTCGCGTGGGCGAGTAGTTGGGTTGGTTCACGAGGAACTCGCGCTCCAGAGCGCAGAATCGCCAGACGACCCGCGTTACCCCTTGCGGCTCGGCGTGGTGCTCAATACCTATCGGCAGTACAAGGCGGCAATTCCCTTTATTGAGCGCGCACTTGAACTCTCGCCCCATAAACAACCTTCGTTGTATGAGTTGGGTACCAGTTATTTAAATCTCGGGCAATTTGAGAAGGCGGTAGAGGTTTTTGGCCGCGCGGCACAATTGTTGCCGGAGAATCAAGATCGAGAGTCCAAACTACTCTATGCGATTTCTTTGGTTTACGCCCGTCGCTTTGCCGATGCAGATGCGTATATGCAGCGTATTTTTGGCATCTCGCCATTTATAGACAGCCGCCTTGCCGATGCCTATGCCCGCTCTGGGCGTAGTGAGAGTGCGGTATTAATCCGTGCGGAGATAGCAAGACAGAAGCGAGGAAAAGACAACATTTGACACCTATAATATGCGGGCGTAGCATAGCGGCGTATGGACGCCAGATGGGTTATGGTGTCGCTTCTGTTTTTGTATACGCCTTTTGCTTATGCGGCAGGAACGCTTGCAGTGACGAATGTGTTCTCGGACAAAACATACGCCCGCGCCGGCGGTGGGTTCTCTGAAGGGTGGAAATGGACTCTGACGGTGTCTGTGCCCAATAATGAGCCGGTTCTCCGGATGAAGTTTGGGAACTTTACTGCGGCGGGTAGCTCTTTTTCTCCTGTCGGAAATGTGCGTTTTTATGCGGCGAACTCGTCTAATGCGTCAACTGTGTCTTCTGCTGTTTTGGTTGGAGCGATTGATACCTACGGCGGTGTCCTTAACTTACCGCGTGGCGCTACCACGACGAGTATCGTTATGGAGGTGCGCGTACCTACTGGAGCGGTAAGTGGTTCCTACAGCGCTCCGTTTGGGATACAGACCTTGCCCGATACTGAGGCACCTGTCCTTTCGCTCGTTGGCGCATCGTCAATAATTATTGAACGCGGCAGTGTATATACAGAGCTCGGCGCCACAGCGACGGATAATATAGACGGGAGTTTTGCCACGAGCAGTGTCGCGGTATCGGGTTCGGTGGCGGCCGCAAGCATTGGCTCGTACATTTTAACCTACTCGGTGTCGGACGCGGCGGGGAACGCAGCAGTGCCGATTACCCGGACGGTGGTGGTGCGGGACACGATTGCTCCGACAGGGAGTGTGAGCTACAGCACCACTATCCCGACCAATCAAAATGTCATAGCAGAACTCACACCGAGTGAACCAGTAATTTTTACCAATCAGAGCGGTATTGCAACTACGACGAGCGGCACTGCGACGACCACCTTTACCCAAAACGGCTCGTTCGCTTTCCTTTTTGCCGATGTGGGGCAGAATACTGGAAGTACAACCGCAACGGTTGGCAATATTGATAAAGTAGCGCCTTTACTCACTGCCTTTTCACTCAACGGCGGTAGTGAGGATGTAGCGGTCAATATCACGTCTACATCTGTGGCGATTGCGCTCACGGCAAGCGAGAGCGTGAACTGGCTCTCGCTCAAGATTGAAAATCAGAGCAACACTGCCGTGTACAAACTTTTCCAGTCGGGGAGTTTATGTGTGGATTGGACTACTACCTGTAACAAAACATGGAATGGGTCTCTCTCGCAGGGTGCGCTCTCTGACGGGGTGTATCGCGTGCGGGTGCGCGCGCGGGATGCGGCGGGAAACGAGTATGATGACTATCTCTCCAAGAATATTGTGGTAGACACTACCGCGCCGGTGATAACGCTTAGTGGAAGCGCGACACTCACCCATAACCTTGGCGCTGTCTATAGCGACGCGGGTGCCTCGGCGAGCGACACCCGTGATGGAAGTGTCGTGGTTGTTTCGTCGGGTACCGTCAATGTAAATACTGTGGGTGACTATACGATTACCTATACCGCTACCGATGCGGTCGGGAACACCGCGACCGCGACCCGTACGGTGCAGGTCATACCCGTTTTAGTGACGAGTATTACCGTGAGCGCGTCGGGGGGTGCAACAACCGTGCCTTTGAATGGAACACTGCAAATGTCGGTCGCTGTATTGCCTGACAATGCTACGAATAAGTCGGTAACATGGATAGTGGTATGCGATAATACCCAAATTCATTGTGTGGGTGGGCAGCTTACCAATAACCATACTTTTACTGGCGGCGGGACTATTTCTAGTACTGGCGTACTGACGGGTACATGGCCAGATCGAGTTCAAGTTAAGGCAACTGCCGCCGATGGGTCGGGTGTTTCGCATACGATTACGATTTGTGTGTTGAGAGCTGATGGGATATGTCCGTAAACTATGAGATATTTCTTTCTATTTGTGGTATGGGGAGTAGTGGGGTGGGTAAACGGTGTACACGCTTCCGAGATTCTCTGCACGCTCGGCACTACGGCGATGAGTACCGGGTGTGTCGTTTCTGATGTGGGGTTTGTTGCGTTTGCTCCCTCCGCTTCAGTTGCGGCGGGGACTTATTCGGCGGTGCAGGAGGTAACACTCTCTGCGTCGGAGTCCACCAACATCCGTTATACCCGCGATGGAACGACGCCATCGTGCGCGTCGGGTACGCTCTACACTGCAGCCATCGCGGTGCGGAAGTCGCAAACCCTTACCGCGATTGCGTGTTACCCGCAAGGTGTTTCTTCGGCTGTTTCTTCTTTTACATACCTCCTTACCATCTTTGACGCGCGGACAGAGAATGCAGTACCGACCAGTTCTCGTGTTGGTTCAGCGGCCTTTCCGACGCAGACCACTTCGGTGTCGCTGAGTAATACAACAAAATTGGATGTATCAAATGCGGTTGCAACCAGTTCTGCGGGGCAGATTGTGGTAGGCGGGAGCACAAAGACCCTCTCAAGTTTTACGAGTGGGAATCTTTCGGCGGTTGATTTGAGTGTACCCGTTGCGGTAGGAGGGAGGGAAGTGTCTGTTGCGCGCGCGGTCGCGATTTCCTCTGGGGTCTCTGGTACGCCAATTACGCTCCGCAATAGCGATTTTTCTAGCGCGACGGCGCTCATTCCCGATGGCGCTGCGGTGCTCGCAGGAACCGGGTGGGATGGGACGATTGTGCCGCCGCGGACGGGGAGTGTGGGTACCGGTGCTTTCGGCGGGTTTCGTGCCGCTGGCTCGGTGGTAGAGCTCGGGTCGGCGACCGAGACACTCCTCTTTGATCGCCCGGTGTCGGTTGTGATCTCTGGGCGGGCGGAACGGGTAGCGTATAAGGCGGCGGGCGGGGATGTGTGGGTGCAGATTGCAAACCAATGCGGCGGGACTTACGACTCTCCCGTTGCACCCGTGTTTCCTGGTGAGTGTTACATTCAGGGAGATACCAATACCAAGGTGTACACCTACCACTTGACCTCATTTGCGCTCTTTGAGCAGGAGAGGTCGGGTTCTACGGCTGCGGTGGGGGGTAATGGGCCGGTCGGCGGCGTGGGAGCCGTTTTAGGGGATATTAACGGTGACGCGCGGGTGGACATTTTTGATTTCAATTTACTTCTTGCGGTGTGGGGGGCGCAGAAGGCGGGACCGTTTTTCTCTGGCGCGGACCTCAGTCGCGATGGGGCGATTGATATTATTGATTTTACGCTCTTACTTGCGAATTGGAAATAATATGGAAATGCGCTCACAAAGCTCCCGTGTCCGAACACGCATAAAAACCTGCTGGTTTTTTGCTATGCTCGCGCCGTCGCGCTGTGCAATGTTCGTCCACGGGACTTTGTTCGCTTTTTTTCTCATCCCTTTTTTTGTGGCGAATGCCGCTACCTTTTCGCTTACGCCGTCTTCGGTTGAAGTGCGTGTTGGCGGGGAGGTGTCGGTAGCGGTATCGGTGGATGCGGGTGAGGAGAGAATAGTAACTGCAAAGTTAGCACTCTCGTTTTCGTCGGAATTATTTGAGTTTGTTTCGTTTACACTTGCGCCAGGGTGGATACCGCTCTCCGCGCGCGGGTACGATGAGATAAGTGCGGGGCGGGTGGTTAAGACCGCAGGGTTCCCCACGGGGTTTGCTGGTACTAAAGAATTTGGGGTATTTGTGTTTCGCTCGCGAGTAGCGGGGAAGGGGGATATAGAGGTATTGACGGGCGATTCGCTTATACTCACTGCGGGTGGGGTAAATACGCTCTCGGGCGGCGTGCGTGTTCCCGTTGTTGTGTTTACTCCCGCGCCTGTTACGCCGCCGCCTGTTGGTGCGGCAGAAGTGCTTATTGAGCCGATAGAGGCGAACGACGACTTTTCAGCGGTCGCGACGCAAACAGCGGCGATCGCGGAATCGGGTATGGCGCGGCTCGGGTGGCGCGGTCTCGTATTCGCGCTCTTGGCGCTCGTCGGTGTTGGTGCGGGCGTATGGTATACTCAGAGGAAATGACGGATTCCTTTTGGCGATTTCTGGCGGGGTTTGCGGCGATGGTCGTGGTGAGCATGAGTATTGTGGTTGCGGTGGGATATTACGAAGTGGAGGTAAAAGGTAAGAGCGCCGCTGTCGCACCCTAGCCCTCCTGTGGATAAAATGTGTAGAGCGGGTGGACAAGTAGCTGGAATATGTGGGATAATTGGTGTAAGGTGAGCGCATGAAATGGGCGCTCTTTTTTGTGGGGGCGGGGACTGTTATGGCGGTAACGGTGATCGCGCTCGTTCCCAATGATATCGGCCGTGTGTTTGCGGAGAATGCGGGGCGTTCGCTCGCCGCCGCCGCGATTGCATTTCAGAGCGACACGCTGGTGTATGAGAGCACGGCGCCGAAACCGATTGCGATACCGGTGGTCGAGCAGAAAGTGATTGAGCCGCTGGTGGAGGTTGAGGTGGTGGTAGTGCAAGAAGAGGAAGAAGAGGAAAATGTAGTGATTCCTGTTTCGCTTCCCGCACTTGTTTTTGTTCCAGAGTCCTCGCCAACCCCGCCACTCCCACCACCCGATACGCTCACCCTCACCGTGACTCACACTAAAACTTCCAATATCTATGACCCCGTTCCCATTTCTTCTCCGGGATTTGGAGGGGGCGGAGGGGGAGGAGGAGGTGGGGGGAGTTTTTCGGGTGGGAGCAGTGGTTCCGGGGGGAGCGGTACGGAGAGCGTACCCGCACCCGCACCCGCTCCCACGCCTTCGCCGGTGGCGCCAACGGCGAACGCGATTGTGTTTAACGAGATTGCATGGCGTGGGACAGAAGCAAACACGAACGACGAATGGATTGAACTTTACAATCGTACCAGTAATACTATTTCTCTCGCCAGTACAACGCTCCATTCTACGGATGGCTCACCGTATATTGCGCTTTCTGGTACGCTTGCGCCTTACTCGTATTATCTTGTTGAAAGGAAGAACGGCGGTGAGACGAATGAAACAAGCGAGTCGCCGATTGCTGACATTACCGCCGACCTCTGGGTATCGTTTGGCGACGGGCTTTCTGATGGCGCCAACGGCGAACGATTGTATCTTGCCTATTTTGACGGCACGGCGACTACCACTATTGATGAAGTCAATTTTTCCGGCTGTTTCCAATCATGGTGTGGCAAGGGTGGCACTGACTTTTACTACTCTATGGAGCGTCGTTCTCCCGAGCTTTCGGGGTTGACGAGTGCGGGGTGGACCTCTAACCGCGGCGATCGCACCAATTTCAAAAACGGGACGGACCAAAACGGCACAGCGCTCCGCGCAACACCCAAACAGCGCAATTACGCAAACTTTTTGGTGAATTACGGCAACGAGCTTTCCAACGGGACACTTACTCTTTCGCCATCGGGCGGGCCGTATCTCATAGACAGTGAGTGGTTTACCGTTCCCTCAGGCGCGACCCTCGCGCTTCAGGCAGGTACTGTGGTGAAGGTGAACGGCAACGGCGGCGTGCGTGTGAACGGGTCATTGAATGTGAGCGGGGCGGTTGGTACGACGACGGGGTTTACCTCGTACAAAGATGATGCTATGGGCGGTGACTTTAACCGCGATGCCGCCGCTACTACTCCCGCGGCGGGTGAGTGGTTGGGGCTTGAATACCTTGCGGGGAGTAGTGGAACGATTGACCGCGGTACGCTCCGCTACGGCGGGCGTTACTCGGGGATTCCAAGCCCGACCAAGGCGCTTGTGTATGCAATTGATGCCTCTCCAACGGTTACCAATTCTACTATTGAATATAGCAAAGAGTATGGTATTTCTCTGGTGAACGCTTCTTCAACTATTTCGAATAATACCATTCGCTACCAGAATGATGCCGGCTCGTCCTATGGTATATACGGGTATGGTGGCGCGCCGACTATTTCAGGCAATACTCTCGCAAGCAATACGAGTGGTATGATTTTCTGGAATTCATCGGGCGCGTTTACCGGCAATACCTTTACGAGTAACTCAAGTACCGCGTTTACCTGGGGCGGCGATTTGCTCTCGGGCGGCTCTATTTCAGGAAACAGCGGAAGTGGGAACGGCGCGTCAAACGGTATTACGCTCCAAAGCGGCAATTTGATGACGAGCGGCGTTTCGTCTTCGTTTGGAAAAAATACACTTTTCCCCTATTTGATTTCTAGTGCTGTGTCTGTGCCCGCGGGCGCGACGCTTATTGTGGACGCGGGGAGCGTGTGGAAGTTCGGTAACGCCGCGCTCACTATTTCCGGTTCGTTAGATGTGAACGGAACGACAGGGGAGCAAGTGCTCTTTACCTCGCTCTCTGACGACGCGGACGGCAACGATGCGCAGGGAAATGCTTCTACCACTCCCGCGATACTTACCAACTCTGGTGTGTATATGCAAGCCGGGGCGGTTTCCGACTTCTTGAACACGACTATCCGCTACATGAAAATTGGCGCGTCCTACGCCGAGACCGCGCCCATCTCTCTTGAGAATGTACTCTTTAGCCACAACGAGACCGGCGTCTCCGCCCACGCAAGCACGACCGTGAGCAAAGCGCTCAATGTTTCGTTTGCGAGTAATGTCGCTACGAGCACGGTGCCGCTATAAGCAGATTTTTTCCAAACTTCCCATACACGCTCTGTGTGGCTGAGAGCATTTTTTCAAAAGAAAAGTAGCGCGCTATTTTATCTCGCAGCGCTTGAGCGAGAGCAGTGCGCTTGGCGTGGTTTGTGAGGAGGAAACGGAGCGCATCGGCGATTTCGCGTTCGCGTTTGGGACGGATAAGCATTCCTGTTTTCATATCGTCTATGATGTCACTCATACCACCCACCGCGGTGGCGACCACCGCAATTCCCGCCGCACCCGCTTCCAATACCGCATAAGGCAGACCTTCTTTAAGCGAAGGGAGGAGGAAGATGTCTGCTTCGGCGAGTCGCGCGGGCGCGTTTTCCACGAACCCGGCGAGATGAACTATATGCCCTAGATTTCTTTCCGCAATGAAGCGCTCGAGCGTGCCCCGCTCCTCGCCCTCGCCGTATAGGGTATAGCTGAACTGGGGTATATTGGGGTCGCGCGCAAGAAGAGCAATAGCGCCGAGAGCATATGAGAGGCCTTTGTTTTTGGTTAATTCAGCGATGGTAACGATAGAGAGTTCAGCGCTGTGCCGTGGTGTGAGAGCGGTGGGTGTTATGCCGTTGTGGATACAGTATGTTTTGCCGCTGACGCCAATCATTCGTTGTGCTGCGCGCTCGTCGGTGTGGCAGATGGTGATAATCGCATTGGAAAGGAGGGCAGTGAGCCATGAGAGAAGATAGATACCAACGCGTTGTACCGTTCCACGCGGTTCGTTGAACGGCCATCCGTGGACGGTGAAAATTATTTTAGGCGCTCGGAGGTAGGCACGAGGCGTTAGGAATGAAAGAAGAACAATACAATGTGCGGCGAGAGCGCCGAGGAAGGCGGCTTTGGAAGAATTGAGGTGGAGTATGTTGGGACGCTCTCTCCGAAGGAGAGAAAAAATCTCCCTGAAAGCCGCGATGTCGCCAAAACCGACATCGCGGCCGAGCGCAGAGAGCTGCAGAGTGCGAATGCCCGCAGTGGCGAGTTTTTCGGGAAGTGCCTCTCCTGCGCCGCAGGCGACGACGACATCGTATTGCCCGCGTTCTATGGCGGTGGCGAGGTCGTAGACATATTTCTGCGCCCCGCCCCAGTTTCCTTTGGTGATAAGATAGAGTATTTTTGGTCTTTGCATAAAATGGGTCTTTTCCTTATACTACCCCCGTTATATGGAACACTTCAACCGCCGCCGCACGGCTGCGCTCTTGGTCGGCGATGTGCTGGTATTTGTTCTTGCGCTGTGGCTCACGCTTTTTTTCCGCTATGCCGCAGTTCCTCCCGCTGCCCTCTTTGTTGAGCACCTCGTCCCTTTCTTATTTCTTTTTGTCATTTGGATTGGTATCTTTTTCATCGCGGGGCTTTATGAGAAGCAGACGGCGATTTTGCGCACCCGTCTGCCGCACCTCCTTTTCAATACCCTCACGGCGAATGCATTGCTCGCCGTTGTCTTTTTTTACTTCCTGCCTATTTTTGACATTGCGCCGCGCGGGAGTTTGTTTCTCTATTTGGTCATTTCCTTCGCGTTGATGCTCTCGTGGCGGATTTATGGGAGCGCGTTTTTGGCACCGTGGCGGCGCGAGAAGGCGCTTCTTATCGGCGAGGGACCGGAGATGCGCGAGCTCCTCAATGAAGTAAACAACAATTGGCAGTACAATATTTCGTTTGTGTCGTCGGTAGATGCTCAGAATCTTTCGGGGTTGGATTTTAAAGAAGAAGTGGTGAAGCGGGTGTACGCCGAAGAAGTGTATTTGGTTGCGGTCGATGTGCAGAGCCACTCGGTGGAGCCCATACTGCCGCACCTCTACAATCTTATTTTCTCTGGAGTGCGGTTTATTGATATGCATAAGATCTACGAAGAGGTGTTCAATCGCATTCCGCTCTCACTCGTTCGTTACAATTGGTTTCTGGAGAATGTCTCCAGCGCGCCCACTCTTTCGTATGATGCGCTTAAACGACTGATGGATATCGCGATTGCGGGAGTTCTCGGTATGCTCTCGCTTCTTTTCTATCCGTTTGTGCTTGGTGCACTCGCTTTAGAGAGCGGTCGCCCGTTTTTTATTGTCCAGGAGCGCGTTGGGAAGGGTGGGCGGCCCATACGGACTTTCAAATTCCGCAGTATGCGCGTGGTATCGGGTGGGAGCGCGGGCGAGATTACGCCCGTCGGTGCCTTGCTTCGCAAAACGCGGATAGACGAATTGCCCCAATTGTGGAATGTGCTCCGCGGCGACCTCTCTCTTATCGGTCCGCGGCCTGAATTGCCGGAATTGGTGCGCCTATATGAAAAAGAGATTCCTTACTACAACATTCGCCATTTGCTCAAGCCCGGGCTCTCGGGGTGGGCGCAACTCTACCACGAGAATCATCCGCACTATCGCGCGAATGTCGCCGAAACCCGCACGAAGCTCTCCTACGATCTCTACTACATCAAAAACCGCTCTTTCTTCTTAGACCTCACTATCGCACTCAAAACTATCAAAGTGCTCCTCTCTCGGAGTGGGGTGTAAGCAAGAATTGTGGCGCACGTTAGTTATAGTACTAGTATGCGCATCGCGATGTTTGGATTGGATAGGGGAATACTCCACAAAGAAACACCGGTGAGGAGGCGGCTCGCTTCGCTCGCCGCCGCTACGGGGGACATAATGGTTTTTGTACCTGAAGAGGGTACGCGTGTGTGGGCATTGTTCGCGCTTTGGAGAAAGGCAGCGCGTGCGTTTCGCGAGAATCGGTTTGATATTGTCACGGTGCAGGATACCGCGTATCTCGCATGTCTTGCGTATCTTCTTGCGCGGAAGTACCACATGCCTTTTGAAGTGCAAGTGCATGGGTTTGAGAAGTTGCGCGGTATGCGAAAAATAATTGCGAGGTTTGTGTTGCGCAGGGCGGATAGAGTACGAGTAGTAAGCGAGAGATTGAGGAAGGAAGTAGTAGAAAGGTTTGGGGTGCAAAAAGAGAAGATATATGTGTTATCGGTGTATGTACAGGTTGAAGCGGGAATGAATTACAAAACATCCCCCGACACCTTTACTTTTCTCACTGTCGGTCGGCTCGTGCCGGTTAAAAATATCGCACTTCAGATTCGCGCGTTTGCAAAAGTTGTATCGAAGTCTCCGCATGCGCGGCTTGTTATTGTTGGTTCTGGTTATGAATTGCCCCGTCTTCAACTACTTACTACTCACTACTCACTACAAACTCACATTCACTTTGTAGGGAAACAAGAAAAAGTGAGCCAATTTTACCAAACTGCCGACGCCTTTATCCTCACTTCCGATGCCGAAGGGTGGGGAGTCGCGGTGGTCGAAGCGGCGGCGCACGCACTTCCTATTATTATGACTGATGTAGGGTGTGCGGGTGAGTTTATAAAAAATGGAGAGAATGGTTTGGTGATTCCGGTTGGCGACGAAATGGCGCTCGTAGAGGCAATGAAACGGCTCATCGCCGATGAGCCGTTTCGCCGTCGTTTGGGGGCTGTCGCCCGCGCGGCATTTCTCGCGCTTCCGCGCGCGGAGGAGTCCATACACAAGCAAGTGGAGGAATGGTGTTTTTTGGTATAATCTCGCTTATGCGCGCATTTTTGCTCCGTTTGTCAATTGTGGCTCGTTATCTTATTGCGGGAGGTACGGCGGCGGGTGTTAATTTTACACTCCTTTTTATTTTTACCGAATTTTTTGGGTGGTGGTATCTCATGTCGGCGACCGTCGCTTTCGCCGTTGCGATTGCGGTGAGTTTTTCTCTCCAGAAGTTTTACACCTTTCGTGATACTTCGGGTGCATTGTCGACGCAAGGCACGCTTTTTTTGACGGTTCAGCTGGTCAATGTGGGCATCAATGCCGCGTTCATGTTCGCGCTCGTGGAGTGGGCGGGGGCGCACTATATGCTCGCCCAAATTATCGCGGGAGGCGCGATCGCGCTCTGGAGTTTTGTTATCTATCGGTTTTTTATTTTTCGAGAATCATCATCTCGGTTTTCTACCATACACAATCTTGTCATGGATTCACAATCGTACGAAGATATTTTTCACGAGGAAGCACATCACTGGTGGTTTCGAGGGAGACGAGCGATTATTCAAGACATTTTACAGCGTTTTGTGTTACCCCATTCTTCTTTTGCACTTGATGTGGGGTGTGGCACTGGGTACAACGCAAATCTTTTATCTTCCTATGCGTCTCATGTTGAGGGTGTTGAATGGTCTCACGAAGCCGCGACATTGATGCGGTCTACCTATCCAAAGATTTTACTACATGAGAAGAACTTTCTCGCGCTAGATCCAGCCATCTTACCTCGTTACGATTTGATCACTCTTTTTGATGTGCTTGAACATCTACCTTACGAAGCTCAAGCTCTTAAACTTATCCACCAATTATTGCAAAAAAATGGGCGGCTGGTTATTTCAGTACCAGCGTTTCCATTTTTGTGGAGTGAGCATGATATGCGTCTCGGACATGTGCGACGCTATACAATACAGACATTATGTACAGCATTAGAGAACGCTGGTTTTGTTCTCCACTTTATCAGTTATTTTAACTTCATTCTATTCCCGATCGTGGTACTGATACGGTATGGAAAGAAGATATGTAATGGTGTTCGGTATCAATCCGATTTCTCACTGACCTCGCCACTACTCAACAGAGTTTTAGCATTTCTTTTTATGTGCGAGAAGTTTCTATTGCGCTGGTGGCGATTGCCGTTCGGAGTATCCATTATCTGTGTAGCTTCACGCCGTTAACATTATGGCTAACTATGCTTTCTATATAACCTTATTGCGACTACATTATAAAGTACTTGCTGTCGCGTTTTTTGTGTCGCTACTTTATGGCGCTCACCATGTTCTTATGCCGCGCTTTATGCCAGAGGGACTCGTGTATAAGCCAGTCACCTATGAGTCAGATCCCGACGCCGCTTTATACGGAATACGGGCCAATGCGTTTTTTGCGCGCAGTGAATTTACCCCGCCATCTCTCCTTCCGCTTTTAAACCCGCTCATCATGGGTGGGTTTGGCAAGGCGCTTGGGAGCATAGAATGGGCGTTTATCATTTCCGATTTTCTTTTTCCGCCACTCATTTTTCTCGCGGTGTATGCGGTCTTTTATGAAATGGTGCGGCGCCGTACCGCCGCGCTCCTTTTTGCCTCAGTGTTTATTATCTCGCCGCTTGCGGCGCTTCTCTCGCCATCTGCGTCATTCTTGCCCCGTGCCGAACTGCTCTACTTTTCCAGTTTTGAATATCCGAAAGTCACTTTTATATTTTACGCGCTCGCTCTTCTTTTCATATTCCGTACACTACGGTGTGGCGGGAAGAAAAATATAATTGCAGGCGGTATTTTTTTTGGTATCTTGTTTTATACCTATCTCTACGATTGGGCATATATTGTAGTTGCGCTCACCCTCTCTTTAGTGTGGTTCGCACTCCGGCGTGAATGGAGCGCAACGAAATTCCTTGCCGGCATCATCGGCATCGGCGGAGCGCTCTCTATTCCGTATTGGCTCAATTTTCTCTCTCTTCGCCGCTTGCCGCACTACGAGGACCTCGTGTTTCGCATTGGTGGGGTTGAAATAGGACGGCAATTCCGATTCTCGTCCGTCTGGAAGACCTACGCACGGCATCTCGCATGGGTCGGCGCGCTCCTTGTTCTGTACCGTCCCCATGTGTCACGGCAAGTCACTTTTCTTATCTCGCTTCTCTTCACCTATTTTGTGGTGGTCAATGTACAGGTCATACTCGGGTTTTCCCCACAACCCGACCATTGGTACCGCGAAACCTTTTTGCCCGTCGCACTCGCGGTGTCCGTTTGTGCAGTATGGATGTGGCGGAGGTGGGGCGAGCGCCATACACCGAAACGAGTGGCGCGCGTTGCCGCTTCTCTCTTTCTTCTACTCTTTTTCAGTTGGGTATGTGTTGGGCAGTACCGTTTAAGCCGCAGTGCTGCACCTAATTGGGGTATTCCACGCGCACAAGTAGATGCCTATGCATGGCTTAACAAACATACCCCTGTCGGTTCTTATGTGGCTAGTATAAGTCCCGAGAACAACCATCAACTTCTTTTGTTTACGACTAATAATTCTTTTTCACCAGATGGATTCGTGGTACAAGTACCACAAGAAGAATTGTGGGAGCGAGTCCAAATACTTGGGGCGCTTTGGAATCTGTCTCCATCGACATGGCGTAACTTTGTTTTAGACCATACTCGGTATTTTTTTGGCGTGTACTACTACCCGCGGCGTTTTGATGCATCTTTTAAAAGAACGATATCTTACCTTTCTATAATTACGGAGCGGGAACTTTCAGTTCGCACAGAGGCATACAGTAGAGTACGGCAAATAACACATCAACCCCCTTTTGTGATAGATTATTTATTAGTGGGTCCGCGCGAAGAAACACGCGCACCAACCCCCGCCTCATTTGCGAATCTGCCGCGTGTCTACGATTCAGATGGTATACGCATCTATCAACTTTCTCATGCACCTACACGATAGCCCGGAACTCTCCATAATTATCCCGCTCTTTAATGAAGAGTGGCGTTTCACTCGGACCTGTCGTGCTCTGGAGCGTTTTGCCGCAGCGCACCTCGTTTCTTCTTTTGAAGTTGTTTGTGTGGATGATGGAAGCCGCGACAAAACAGCGGAACTGGTGTCTCTCTTTGCTCCCCATTTCCCTTCAGTGCGTCTCGTTTCACACTCTCGAAATCGCGGCAAAGGTGCGGCGGTGAAAACGGGTATGCTCGCGGCGCGGGGGAAATGGCGGCTTGTGGTGGATGCGGATATGGCGACCGATCTTTTAGAATTGAGAAAATGTATTCCTGCGCTTGAGGCGGGTGCGCCGGTGGTGATTGGGAGTCGGCGCCGCGCGGGGGCTTTGGTGCGTGTGCACCAGCCCCGGTTGCGTGAGGTGTTGGGGGGTGTATATACACGCCTCGCCAATTTTTTCACCCGTGCTGATGTGTCTGATTTTACCTGTGGATTCAAAGTATTCAGTGCTCATGCGGCGAAGCAGATTTTCTCGCACGCAGTGGTTGAGCGATGGAGTTATGATGCGGAAATTCTTTTTCTCGCCCGCTATCTCTCGTTTTCTATCACCGAGGTGCCGGTAGTGTGGCATAATGACGGCGCGACGCGCGTGCGGCTCTGGCGCGACGCGCCGCGGGCCTTTTTTGATCTTTTGCTCATTCGGGTATATGCGTGGACGGGGAGGTACGACGCGCGAATTGATGACGGAGCAACAAATAGAGAATGGTAAAGAGTTGTAGCTGTTATGCGTCTTCTCTTTATCACGCAAGTAGTGGATGAGCAGGACCCGGTCTTGGGATTTGTGTGCGGGTGGCTCCGCGCTTTTGCAAAAAAGTTTTCCCATATATCCGCGGTGTGTTTGCGAAAAGGCAGTTTTTCTCTTCCAGAAAATGTTTCGGTGTTCTCGCTCGGTAAAGAACGGGGAGGTAACAAACTCACCTATGCTTTTCGGTTTTTGCGTTTTGTGTGGCGGGTGCGCCGCGAGTATGACGCGGTGTTCGTGCACATGAATCAGGAATACATTCTTCTTGCGGGGATTCTATGGCGTGTGTGGGGAAAGAAAGTGGGGTTTTGGTACAACCATACGGCAGGGGGCGTATGGACAAATATAGCGATGCGTCTCGCGCAGGTTATTTTTCACACTTCTCCCTATGCCTACACCGCGGGGACAAAAAAGTCCTTTCGTATGCCTGCCGGTATTGATACGGCTCGCTTTACCAGTATTCCCGATGTGGTGCGCGCGCCGCGCTCTATTCTGTATCTTGGGCGTATCGCACCAATAAAGGGTGTGGCGATATTGGTGGAGGCGGTAATGCAGTTGTATAGACGCGGAGTGCCCTTTTTTCTCACCATATGCGGCCGTGCTTTGCCGCGCGATGCGGAATATGAGCGGAAAATACGCACCGATGTCGCGCCACTGGTCGCGGCAGGAGTGTGTCGGTTTGTGCCTGCGGTGCCGAATGCGGAAACGCCCGCGCTCTATTCTGGACATGAGGTTTTTGTGAACCTTACCCCAGCGGGTAATTACGATAAGACGGTACTTGAGGCGGCGGCATGCGGGTGTATTCCGGTGGTATCATCGCTCGCGTTTCGTGATGCACTCCCGTCGGAATTGTTTTTTAGAGAGCGCGATTCAGCGTCGCTTGCTGACACGCTCGAGCGCGTTTTGGCTTTACCGGAGGAGCGGAAGGAGGCGATGCGAGTGGAACTGCGCACCTATGTTGTGGGTATACACCAACTATCTTTATTGGTGGAGAAAATATATGAAAATCTACTACCTTGCTAATGCGCGCATGCCGACCGAGCGTGCGCACGGGATACAAATCGCCAAGATGTGCGAGGCGCTTTTGGCGGCTGGCGCGGATATCACGCTGGTTGTCCCTGCTCGAGGGAAAAAACAATTACTGCAGGAGTATTATGGGTTGTCGCGCGAGATTTCCCTCGTGCGTGTTCCCGTTTTCCCCTACGCGCTCGGATTTTGGATTGGCTCATGCTCGTTTATGCTCTCGGCATTTTTCTTTTTGTTCCTCAAAAAACTGCGCGGAGAAAGATTTGTAGTGTACACGATAGATATGGACCAGTTTTCATTCGCACTTGTTCCATTTCTCAGCGTTCCTTATTTTGTAGAGATTCATGATACGAAGCCGCAAGGGTTTCTTTTTTCCCTATTGTTTCGGCGCGCGCTCGGTATCTTGACGATCAACCATATTATTAAAAAGAAATTATGCGAGCTATTCGGGATTTCCAGTGAGAAGATTCTCGTTTCGCCTAACGGAATTGATGTGGCGCGATTTTCTCTCTCTCCAAAAGCGAATACAGGGGAGAGGAGAAAAATCGCGCTTTCCACGGGGCAGTTTTATGATTGGAAAGGGTTGGAGATTGTGCCCGCGACGGCGCGTCTTCTCCCCGATACACAATGTATACTCGTGGGTGGTACCAGAGACGAGTTTATGCATCTGACCGGTATACGCGATATCCCAGACAATCTAGAGTTTGTCGGTAAACGGCCATATCCGGAAATTCCTGCGTGGCTCGCGCGCGCCGATGTCCTTTTTGTGATTGGAACGAAACAGAATGAGTATTCGTACTATCATACTTCACCGATGAAACTCTTTGAGTATTTGCCTACTCTGCGGCCGATTGTGGCGGCGCATACACCCGCTATTGCCGATATGGTCTCTGATAAAGAGGTATTTTTTTACGAACCCGACTCCGCCGCGTCATTTGCTAGTGCGATACAGCGAGCGCTTGCCGATGGCTCGCACGCGCCGCAAGTCAGTGCCGCCCGCTCCCTCGCCGAAAAGTATTCGTGGAAATCCCGCGCCGAGAAGGTTCTCTCGTACCTTTCTCAAAAACGCAGGGGCCACCGATGAAACAGGTTCTTGATTGCAAGGGTACGTGCGTTCGGTTGCCCGTTGATTGATTGTTGGTATGGGTCTATACATCTATTATAGCGGCCGCACGGATAGATGTATGTGAGGAAACAGCTCATTTTGGGCACTTTTTGCTTTATTCGTTGGGTAAATCAAAATATTCACGGAGCGAGCGGTCATTTTCCACCGCATCTGCGATAATATAGAGGAGGTCATTTCCGATTTTGAAGTCGGCTTTTAAAAGCGCGATGAGATCTTCGCAATCGTACGGGTATGCAAAGACGCTCTGTTGCAGAGACGCAAAACCGATATTCACCAGAGTGCGCCGCACCCACTCGCGCGTTTGTTTTCTTTTATCCGGGATGTCAAAAATGAGCAGGCGCCACTTTTTGTCCCATCTGCCCGGGCGCTCTTTTCTGAAATTCTCAAAGCGGTTCCACTCAAGGCGTCGCAACTCCTCCTCGCCTTTTGCAGTGAGCCGCAAAAACCCTGCGGCGTTTCTCGCGAGGAGTCCTTGCGCGACGAGCCGCCGTTGCGCGTTTCGCACCACTTCCCTCTGTCGGCGGTGCGGCGTGATGCCAAACGATTGAAACATTTTGAGCGCGCTTGGCGCCGCGACCGCGACCGCGAGTAAACCCGCACCCGCGATCGTTTTGAGGAGTGCGTGCCGCACCATGTTTTTCCGCACTTGTTTTTTGTTAGTTTCTTCCAATTGCCCCATACATCTATTGTAGCGACCGCAGGAATAGATGTATATTGACAAAGTGGGAACGGGAGGTGTATGCTATTTGTTAGATAAGACACCGCTAGTGTACCTGTCCTACTTCAAAGGTCGCTGGTGGATAGATTGGTACACAACAAAAAAGAAAGGAAACGGAATGAAAACATTGAAAAAGAGAGGCACGGAGCGTGTTAAACTGCCGGCGGGGCTTACATCGCTTGGGATTACCCTTGTTATTCCTAAACAACCGAAATGCAGGGTCGTTGACTGCTTCACCGACCAGTCGGTGTTCGTTTTCCGCAACGCTGACTTTGACAATCTCTTACCACAAACACTGTCGGCAAGTGGGAAAGTGAGTGTCGTGGGGTATGAACTTACCCGTTTCATCACCGAAGCAAAACTGGCGCAGGTGGAGGGAGGCAGGTTCACTAATCTCCGTCAGATTGAAGACCTCATTCTGCGAACGGAGAGAGGAGAAAGCACCGGGCTTCTTACCACCAACAACTACACCAATATCTTTTTTATGGAAGTTGGTACATTCGTTTTAACGGTGCGAGCGCATCGTCGTAATTCTGGTGTCTGGGATGCGTACCCCTACCCTTTCAGCCCATGGATGAAGTTGCACGGCGGGCATCGGTTCTTCTCCATCGCAACTTGAGTTCCTGTCTGTCGGTAGGCAGGCTTGACCCCCCGTGCTCTTCCGAGAGCACGGGGTTTTATATAAGAGAAGAAGTTTGCGTAGGAGAGAATGATGTGATAAGGTAACGGAAAGGGCTTCGGAGACAGGGGGTGTTCTGCGATAATGCGGGACTTAATTTCCTCCCGAGAGGTCGAACTCTAAAAGAGAGGCCCGATAGAAAAATATGGCCATCAGCAAAGATAAAAAGCGGGATATTCTCGCGAAGGTGAGTGACATTTTCGCAAAAGCGACGAGTGTCGCGTTTGTGAAATTTAGCGGGCTTACGGTCGCGCAGGTAAACGAGGTGCGCCGCACACTCAAAGAAAAAGGTGTCGGGTACTATGTTGCAAAGAAGTCGCTCATACGCCGAGCGCTTGGTGAGCGGAAGATAGGAGGGGAGATACCCGCGTTAGAAGGTGAAATTGCGCTTGCATATACCGATACGCCGGATACACTCTCGCCCGGGCGCGAGGTGGGGGTGTTTGGCAAGAAGTTTGCCGGCGCACTCGCCCTAGTGGGCGGGATTTTTGAGGGTATGTTTGTAGGGGCGGGTGAGGCGCTCTCGCTTGCCGCGATTCCCGGGCGCGAGACACTTCTCGCGCAGTTCGTGAATCTGGTGAACTCGCCTCTACAGCGGCTTGCGGTAGTGCTCAATGAAATTAGCAAGAATAAAAAGTAATTTTTTATGGCAGATGAAACAAAATTGAAGTCCATTATTGACGCGGTGGAGGCGCTCTCGGTGGTAGAATTGAACGCGCTGGTCAAAGCGTTGGAAGAGAAGTTTGGCGTGTCAGCAGCCGCGGTAGCGGCTGCTCCAACGACTTCTGGGGGGGCTTCAGTGGAAGAAAAAACCGTTTTTACGGCGGAACTCATTGAGAGTGGTTCTAACAAGATTGCGGTTATTAAGGTGGTAAAAGAGGCGCTGGGTTTGGGTCTCAAGGATGCCAAGGATTTGGTAGATGCGGCGCCCAAAGTGCTCAAAGAGGGAATGAAAAAAGAAGACGCTGAGAAATTGAAGAAAGATGTTGAAGCGGCAGGTGGGAAAGTGACACTGAAATAATGGAAGCCCTATCAAAACTCTTCGGGTCGGAGTCGCGGGTCAAGATTCTGCGTCTCTTTTTTTTTAACCCCGAAGAAGTGTTTCGTGCTGAAGAGGTGGCGCGCCGCGCTCAGGCGAGCGTTTATGCGGCGAAACATGAACTCAAGGCGCTCCGGCGCGCTGGTTTTGTGCGGCCAAAAGGCAAAGGGTTCGCACTCAACGAACGCTTTCTCTATCTCGCGCCACTGCGCGCACTTCTTTTGGACACGGTGTTTCTGCGCGACGAAGATATCTATATGCGGTTTGCGGGGGCGGGGAAGCTCAAGGTGGTGATTGTCGCAGGTGTGTTTACCAATAACAGCGATAGTCGGCTTGACTTGCTGATCGCGGGTGAAAAGTTGCGACGGCAGAAACTGGCGGATGTGGTGCGGGGGTTGGAGGCGGAAATCGGCAAGGAACTCTCGTATGCAGCGTTTGATATGCAAGAGCTTGCGTACCGAATGAGCATGTATGACCGCTTGCTCCGCGATGTGATGGAGCACCCGCACCGCACGCTCTTGGACAAAGCTAGTTTTGAATCCAAATTTAGCGAAAAGACGACGAAGAAATAGTATCAACGCTATCCACAGCCCTGATTGAGCAGAACAAGGGAGGGGTTGGTATAATAGGGAGGTTTAAGAAACAGAGGTCGCGCTGTGTTATTTATTCGCTAATTTTTTATGAGTATGATAGATGCATGGAGTTCTACCCTGCAGGGCACCTTCGCTGATGTGTGGCTCGGGGTGGTTGGGTTTGTGCCCCAGTTGGTGCTTGCGGTTGTTATTTTTGTTGTCGGGTGGGCGGTGGGGAGCTTGCTCGGACGCGTGGTGTCTCACATTGTGGGCGCTCTCAAGGTGGACTCCCTTCTTCAGAGCGCGCGTGTGGATGATGTTTTGAAGCGCGGCGGGTTCTCGCTTGACTCGGGGCGGTTTGTCGGTGGGTTGGTGGAGTGGTTTGTTATCGTCGTGTTCCTCGTTGCCTCGCTTGAGGTGCTGGGGCTCACTCAAGTTAACGCGTTTCTTCAGCAAGTGGTGCTTCTCTACTTGCCTCGCGTGATTGTCGCGGTGCTTATCCTTTTAGTCGCGGTCGTGATTGCGGCGGCGATGCAACGAGTGGTGGTGGGCGCGGCGCGCGCGGCGGACATCCGGAGCGCGAATTTCCTCGGCAGCGTTACCAAATGGAGCATTTGGGTGTTTGCGGTGTTGATGGCACTTTTCCAGCTCGGCATTGCGGCGCCATTTGTGCAGACGCTCTTTACGGGGGTGGTGGTGGCGCTTTCTATCGCCTTTGGGCTTGCGTTTGGCCTCGGCGGCCAAGACGCGGCGGGGAGCTTTCTCTCCAAAGTTCGCTCGGAAATCAAGAATCATAACTAGCGAGACTTTTTAAAAACCCCTCTCCAGTTTTTTACAAACTGGGGAGGGGTTTTGTGTGGATAGAACTCTCTTGCGTGGTTGGTGGGTTTTTGCTATGGTAGGTGTTCTGTCTGACTTCTATTTTTATTGGTCATTCAGTTATAAGTTATTAGTCATTAGTTATTTATCATATGGCAGAAGAATTTAAGCGGGATAAACCGCATGTGAATGTCGGCACCATCGGGCATATTGATCACGGCAAGACGACCTTGACCGCGGCGATTTGTGCCGTGCAGGCGAAGAAAGGGCTTGCGAAAGAGCGCAGTTACGACGAGGTGGCGAAGGCGTCTGAGAAGGAAGGCCGCCGCGACCCGTCCAAGATTATTACCATTGCGATCTCCCATGTAGAGTATTCTTCTGATGCGCGACACTACGCGCATGTGGATTGCCCGGGCCACGCTGACTATGTTAAGAATATGATCACGGGCGCGGCGCAGATGGATGGCGCGATTCTCGTGGTGGATGCCGCCGACGGTCCGATGCCCCAGACGCGCGAGCATATCTTGCTCGCCAAGCAGGTGGGGGTGCCGCGGATTGTGGTATTTCTCAACAAGTGTGATTTGGTGACGGATAAAGAATTGATTGATTTGGTGGAAGAGGAAGTGCGCGAACTTCTTACCAAGAATGGTTTTGACGGCAAGGCGGCGCCGGTGATTCGCGGCGCGGCGCTCAAAGCGATTCAGGGTGAAGCGGAATGGGTGGCAAAGATTGATGAGTTGCTCAAAGCCCTTGATTCCTATATTATCGTTCCCCCGCGCGAGACCGAAAAGCCGTTCCTGATGCCCATTGAAGACATTTTCTCTATAGAAGGGCGCGGAACGGTGGTGACGGGTCGCATTGAGCGCGGCAAGGTGAAGGTAGGTGAGGAAGTGGAGATTGTGGGACTCAAGCCCACGACCAAAACGACGGTGACGGGTATTGAAATGTTCAACAAGTCGCTCCAAGAAGGTATGGCGGGCGACAATGCAGGACTCTTGCTCCGCGGTACGAAGAAGGAGGAAGTGCACCGTGGACAGGTGCTCGCGAAGCCGGGTTCTATTACTCCCCACACTGAGTTTGAATCAGAGGTGTATGTGCTCAAAAAGGAGGAGGGCGGGCGGCACACGCCGTTCTTTACCGGTTACAAGCCACAGTTTTATATCCGCACGACTGATGTGACCGGCGAGGTAACGCTCCCCGAAGGACGCGAGATGGTGATGCCGGGCGATACGGTAACTTTTAAGGTAAAACTGGTCGCGCCGGTGGCGTTGGAGAATCAGTCGCGTTTCGCGGTCCGTGAGGGTGGCAAGACGGTGGGGGCGGGTGTGGTGACGAAAGTGGTTGCCTAACCGAAATGGTTACGAGATCCAAAACAGCAAAGGCGACGCCGAAGAAAACCGTGCCGCGTAGCAAAATCGCTTCTTCAGCGACCCGCCGAGGAGGCGGGAAAGAGGAAGCGGTAACTAAGTTCCGCATCCGCGTGCGCGCCTACGAGCACAAGATTCTGGATGCCTCAGTGCGTCAGATTATGGAGGTGGCGGCGCGTTTTGACGCGCGCTTGGAGGGGCCGATTCCCTTGCCGACCGAGATTCGCAAATATACGGTGAACCGGAGTGCTTTTGTGCACAAAAACGCGCGCGAGCAGTTTGAGATACGGACGCACAAGCGCCTTATTGATATCATCAATCCATCGCCCAAACTAGTAGAGGCGCTCTCCAATATCTCACTTCCCTCGGGGGTAAATATTGAAGTAAAGATGATGTAAAATTATGGAAACAAAATTCAAAAACCAAAAGCTTGAATTCTGTAAGAAAGAACTGAAACCGCTTCTACAAAAGTTACTTTCTGGTAACTATGGAGTTTCTGCGGAACATGTGTTTGACCACTTGGCACATACCGGTGTAGACACCGACATGGACAAAACACTCAAAAGTTCGCCGACACTTAAAGAGTTTTTGGAAAGTGCGTAAATAATTCATGAAAAAGCGGGGATAATACCCCCGCTTTTGTTATCCGATTATTTGGAACGGATTTCTATCTCGCGAAGCGACCAGTTATCTGGAACTTCGTCTCCGAACGCGACTCGTTTTGCGTAACCTCTGGAGAACACAAATTGTATTTTCCAACGGTGCGCTAACGGCAATTTCAACAGCGTAAATGTCCCTAGACATTGTCGTCCGTCAGATTGTGTCGTACGACAAGGTTTTCCGCAATCGTTGGTAGTTGTCTGACACCCGCACTTGTCACACAAGAGAAATACTGCGTCGGGGCGTAAATGCGTCGGTGTTTTCGGTACATTCTTCATAAGAACCTTTAAATAAACTCCTATCGGACATAATAACATATTTATGTGCTTGACGCCAGAGATTGCACGCAGGGTGTCTACGCTATATACTGCTAACATGCGACAGATTCATAACTACCGGGTGGTGGTGGAGAGGGAAACGCGTGCAGGGAAAAAAGGTCCCACGGTTTACAACGCGTATTGCCCGACGCTCGGACTCGCTGATTTCGGCGCGACTATTGATGCGGCAGTTGCGAATATAACAAAATTGATTTCCTTTCATCTTGAATCGCTCGCCGTGCTCGGTCGTCGTATTCCAGAAGAACATGATGCGACGACGGTTGTTACCTCTGTCGCGATTCCATTCGTGGTGCCGCGCAGATTCACCTACGCGTAGATGCCGTCTCGCGAGATAAAGCCCAAGATTCTTCTCAAGGCCTTGCTCAAGGCGGGCTTTGAGGTGAAGCGCCGTAAGGGTAGTCATGTTTTTGTAGAGAGAATCCAAGATAAGGAAGTACGTATGACCTCCATTTCTTTGCATAATAAACCGGTGCCGCGCGGAACATTACGGGCGATACTCAAACAAGTTGGTATGTCGGAAGAAGAGTTGGGGCAGATGATGTAGAATGGGGCTATGAAGTGGTGGGGGTTTGTTATACTGGTCGCGGGCGGGGTGTGGGTGTACTCCGCTTTTGCGCCGATGCCAAAGAAAGAGAGAGAAGTGGAAAAGCATAGAGCGGAAAATGTAAAGGCCGCGGTGTTTGCAGGCGGGCCTGCCCGACATGCAACCATAGTCGTTGCAGGCGGGTGTTTTTGGTGCGTGGAATCGGATTTTGAGAAATTGCCCGAGATTATCTCGGCGGTGTCGGGATATATGGGTGGTGTTGGACAAGCGCCGACCTATGAGGACTATGCCGAGCGCGGGTTTCGCGAGGTGGTAGAGGTAACCTATGACCCGGCGAAGGTATCCTACGCACAACTCGCGGAATATCTACTCAAACACTCTGACCCGACCGACGCCGGCGGCTCATTTGCCGACCGCGGCCCGCAATATGCACCGGCTCTTTATTACGCGAATGATGAGGAGAAAAAGGAAGCGGAGAAAGTTATTACTGACATAAACGCGCGCAAGATTTACGCCAAGCCGCTGGCGGTGCAGGTTTTGCCGCGCACGGAGTTTTTCTCCGCCGAGGGGTACCATCAGGACTATGCAAAAAACAATGCGCTCAAGTATTCCTTTTATCGCCGTGCTTCTGGTCGCGATGCATTTATAGAAAAGCATTGGGGGGGCGATACAGGGTTGGAGCGAGCAGGATTTGAGAGGTTAAGTACAGCGGAACTTAAGGAGAAACTTACTCCGCTCCAGTACAAGGTAACGCAAGAAGAGGGTACCGAGCCGCCGTTTGATAATGAGTATGACAAAAATTATTTACCCGGTATATATGTAGATATAGTATCGGGTGAGCCGCTTTTCTCTTCGCGCGACAAGTACGACTCGGGCACCGGCTGGCCCTCGTTTGTGAAGCCCATTTCCGCGACTGCGGTGGTAGAGCGCACCGACCGCAAGCTTTTTATCTCGCGCACCGAGGTGCGGTCAGCAATTGCCGACTCGCATCTCGGACATGTCTTCCCGGACGGGCCCGCCGACCGCGGCGGGCTCCGCTATTGCATGAATTCTGCCGCTCTGCGTTTCGTACCAAAAGAGAAAATGATTGAGGAAGGATATGGCGATTATCTCAAAGAGTTATGAACCTGAGAGATATACTAAAAATTTCGTCTGTGCCAGTGGTGGTCGCGTCGCTGTGTTGTCTCTCGCCAGTAATTTTGGTTGCTTTTGGACTCTCCACCGTCGGTTTTGCCGCGTCGCTCTCGGACATTTTCTACGGACAATACAAATGGTGGTTCCGACTCGCGGGGCTTCTCCTTCTCGCGCTCTCTTTCATTTACTATCTGCGCCGCACCAAAGGCGTCTGTACGCTGGATGAGGCCAAAAAGCGCCGCACTGAAATCATCAATATCGCCGCTTTTGCGCTCATCGTGGGGGTGGTCGGTTATCTCGTTTTTCTCTACGTGATTGTCCACTACGCGGGTGTGTTTCTCGCTATCTGGGAGTAGTTTTGACTTTCTCGTGCTTGTTTGTTAGGGTATCTCAGTTCTTTACTGAGCGGATGTTTTGGGGAGCGATGGGAACCAACAGGCGTTGCCTGTGTTCATATATATGAAGTTTTTATTGGGCAAAAAAGTGGCGATGTCCCAGATGTGGGACAGCGAAGGGCGGGCGATTCCCGTTACGGTAGTTTCCGTGTCTCCAAATGTAGTCACACAGGTCCGAACGGTTGAGAAAGATGGATATTCTGCGGTGCAGGTGGGATTCGGTACACGAAAGGAGAAAAATATCGCAAAGCCCCAAATCGGGCACTACAAAGGGCTGGGGAATTTTGAAATACTCAAAGAGTGGAGGGGCGAATCGGACAAGAAAGTCGGTGATAAAATAGAGGTCTCTCTTTTTAAAATCGGCGACATCGTTTCGGTGTCGGGTATTTCTAAGGGGAAAGGGTTTCAGGGGGTGGTGAAGCGGCACGGGTTTGCGGGCGGGAGCCGCACGCACGGTCAGAAGCACAGCGAGCGCGAGCCAGGCGCGATCGGCGGGCGTGGGCGTGCGGGTGGGCGGGTGTCTTTGGGTATGCGCATGGCGGGGCGGATGGGTGGCGAGCGTATCACGGTGCAAAACCTCGCAGTCGCGCAGGTGGTGCCGGAAGAGAATCTTATTTTAATCAAAGGGGCAGTCCCCGGTCGGCGCGGTACCATCGTAGAGATACACGGATAATCGTATGGAGGCACCTATCTACAATCAGGAGGGGAAAAAGGTTGGGAAGATTGCGCTTCCCGAGAGGGTGTTTGGTGTGCGCTGGAATGCCGACTTGGTACACCAAGTGGTGACGGCAATGCAGTCCAATGCGCGCGCGGGGACCGCGCATACCAAGTTCCGTGGCGAGGTGCGGGGTGGGGGTAAGAAGCCCTGGCAACAGAAGGGGACGGGGCGGGCGCGGCACGGCTCTACCCGGTCGCCACTTTGGCGGCACGGCGGTATTACGCACGGGCCACGCACGGAAAAGAATTACACTAAAGCCGTGCCGCGCAAAATGGCGGCGCGCGCCCTCGCGAGCGTTCTCTCGCGCAAACTCTCTGAAGGGGAAATTATTTTTGTAGACACGATCGCTTTTGATGTGCCCAAGACGGCGCGCGCCACCGCCGTTCTTTCTACTCTTGCAGCGGCGGGGTTTCCGAAATTGGAAGCGAAGAAAAAGAATGCCGCGCTTATTGCGCTCGCGCAGGGTAATCGTATTGCCGAGAAGAGTTTTCGCAATATACCGCAGGTCAATGTGGGAGAGTGGCGCAACCTCTCTGTGGTAGAGGCGCTTCGGTCGCTCTATTTGGTATTTGAGAAACCGGAGGAGGCTGTTTCGTTTCTCAGTAAGAAGTTTGAATAAAGAATATGGAAAAGAAATTTTTACAACCGCGGGTGTCAGAAAAGGCGACTTTCCTCAAAGAAAGTAATTGCTTTGTTTTCACTGTGCCGGTGTCAGCAAACAAGCGGCAAGTGGGAGAAGCAGTGAAGAAGGAGTATAAAAAGACGCCGACGCACATTCGTATGGTGCGTATACCAGCCAAGAATATTTTTGCGCGCGGCAAGCGCGGGGTAACGGGAGGCGGAAAAAAAGCATATGTGTTTATGAAGTCGGGTGACACACTTGAAATATGAAAATCTATAACCCCACTACGCCGTCGAGACAGCATATGACCGGTATTGATTACCGGAAGGTGCTTTCTGGGCACGCGCCGCACAAGCCGCTTGTGTCTGGGGGCAAGCGCGGGAGCGCGCGCAATGCTTTCGGACGCATCACGATGCGGCACCAGGGCGGCGGGCACAAGCGCCGGTTCCGCACAGTTGACTTTTGGTATGACAAGCGTGATATACCGGCGCGCATTGCCTCTATTGAATACGACCCGCACCGCACGGGGTTTATTGGTTTGGCGGTGTATGCTGATGGCGAGAAGCGCTATGTGGTTTTGCCCCAACAGGTGAAGGTGGGGGACTCATTTCTTGTTTCTGAAAAGGCGGAAGTAAAACCAGCAAATCGTCTACCGCTCTCAAAGATTCCGGTGGGCGCGTTTGTTTATAATATTTCGCTCGCGCCGGAGGGCAAGGCAGTGCTCGCGCGTTCGGCGGGTAATTATGCCGAGGTGATCGGTCAGGATGGTGGTTATGCTTTGCTCAAAATGCCTTCTACCGAAATCCGCAAAGTGCTCTCAAATGGGTGGGCTTCTATCGGCGCGGTGTCTAACGAAGAAAATTATTTGGTGTCTATCGGCAAGGCAGGACGGAGCCGCTGGATGGGTATCCGTCCTACTGTGCGCGGCTCGGCGATGAACCCGGTGGACCACCCTTACGGCGGTGGCGAAGGTCGCCAGCCGCGGGGCCGCAAGCGGGCGGTGAATGTTTACGGCAAGCCGACCGGTAAGGGGCAGAAAACGCGCCGGCGCAAAAAATATTCCACCCGCCTCATCGTCTCCCGCCGCAAGGTCGGCAAGACTCGCACTACAATTGTGCAATAAAGACACTTTCAATATTGAGAATATTGTAAAAACGCCTTAACAGAGCCATCTTTTGAGCTTTTGCACCAAAACACTTGACTTTTAGAACGGAATTTGCTATACTCTTAGAAAAGTAGGCGGGTCGGTACAAAGCAAAGCTTGAGTTCTTGTAAGACTTTGTATCCATGCAGAAAGGTTTGGAACTTCTGCAGAATGCCGAGCCCTGGTGTGGCAGGGCTAAAAGGTTATCCTAAACCACTTTAACGGATACCTTGATTTTAAGGAATCTGCGCAAAACAACGCGCTAGGGGGTTTCCAGACAACCCTGACAAAGATTCAATGACTTCGCCCGCTCATCAGTAGGTGAGCGGGTTTTTTTATTTGGCTTGGCTGGCAGGCAACGGCGACAGGTGGGGAAGAATTGCAGCACAACCCGTGGGCCGGAAGCCCCGTGGACTGCTCAAGGCACCAGTTCGTTGAAATGAAAAAACAACAGTCATCGTCGGTCTCGGTCGTGATTGACATTGCGAATCGAGAAGCCACTACGCCAAAAACTGCAAAACCGGTGCTTGCGCTCGGAGTTTTCCGAGAGTGCAATCAGCGGATTGCGGAAATTATCAGTCAGTATCGTCCGTCCGGCAGTAATGGACGGATGCAGCCCATGCTCGACGCTATTTCTTCTTTCTTCCGAGAGAGAGGAATTAATGAAGAGATGTATTGGTACGATGTGTGGTTGCGGAGCGGGCAGAAATCATTGGACGCGTACAGCAAGAAAACCGACTAACCGAAAAGAAAAACAAAAAACTTATGAAAAGAAACAATCGTATAACGAGAGTGAAAATGCTGGAGCACTTTCTTAGACACAACAAAATCTACTCCACAACTCCAGAGGGTATCCTAGAACACTTGAGAAGGAGAGCAAACACGAAGTGGGTCTTCTTGTCCTTCTTTTTGTCCATTGCCGGTCTTCCGCTCATGGTGAGCGAGAAAGCAGTACAAGTGGGACTTACCCTTCCGGTATTGGCGGCACTCGGACTCTTTCTCGTCGTCATTATTCTTCGTTGTGAGACCATGACTTGGTCTTCATGGAAAGAAGAAAAACGAATTGTGAAAGAGTTAGAAGCTGCGCGTAAGGCATTTCAAACATGTTTCAACCGCGACATCCTCAAGTGCGATAATCTATCACTTCTTCAATCAGAGGTGGCGGACGCACTCTTTAAAAAGGGAGCAGAGGTGGAGAGATACTCCACACCATGTGCCGCAGAAGAGAGAGTGCGGGGAGAATTGAAAAGATTGTGGGACAGTGGGAATGAGTTTGTTCCTGTTCCGTCCTACAAAGAAATCTTTAAGGTCGCACGGCAGTTACAGCAGATAGACAACGCAAAATGGACGATGGGCTAATCACCCTTCTCCATTTTACGAAGCGGCTTCGAGCAATCGGAGCCGCTTTTTTTGTTGTTCGCTATTCGCTATAGCCGTTTTCCTTCCACCATTTCAGGATGTCTCGCTTGTGAATGTTGATACCGAGAGATACCTTGCGAGCCATGGATGTGGAGGTGGGGAGGAGAAGCACTTCGTTGCGGCTCGGCACGAGGACTGCGATTTGGCTCTTTGGATGTGTCCATACCTGGTCGTCGCCACGGTTGTTTGCCCACCGGTAGCCAAACGCGGAGAGCGCCGCCCTCCATTCGTTAGCGGTTCTGTTTCTGAAAAACTTTGCCATGAGATTTTTCTACGCTGGGGAGAGAGCGTGGTCGAATGGGTGCAGTGGTTGTATTTGGTACAGGAATCTTTCTTTGAACGCGTTCGCGCCGAGTCCGGTAAGGATTTTAAACACAGTCCAATAAAAGAGCAGGCGATAACGCAGCGGTAATCCAATGGAAAGGGATGGACGCAGTGCGGGGTTTTCGCTTATTGCTTCGATAAGCGTTTTTGTTGCCGAGAAGAGCGCGTCGCGTGCTTCTTCAAGTGTTTTGCCACCGCGAACAATGCCCGTTTCTTTGCATAGGGCAATGTAGTTGCTTTCATACGGCATCACCAAGATTTTTGACTTGAGTGTTATACGCATGACGATGCTAGTGTAACATGTTTTTTGTTTTCTGCACACTATTTCTTTACAGGGTGGCTTTGAGCAATCGGAGCCGCTTTTTTGCTTGTATAAGGTATGATATATTTCCTTATATCAAGTATGAAAAAGAAGGCGCTCAAAAAAGAGGAGCTTTTTACCGCCAAGGATGTAGGGCGGTATTTGGGCGTGCTCTCCGAGGAATTTCAGGCGCGAGTGTAAGCGCTGTCTCCGCGTTGGAAACATTGGTACGGCGGTGAATCGTTTCGCCGTTTTCCATAGGGGGTGGGGGTGCGTTGATGTTATACTGGAGTGCATATGGACAAACGCACTTATTTTTATACAACGGCGGTTGTGTTTTTGGTGATAGGTCTATTGCATCTCACCCGAGCGTTCCGCGGGTGGGAGGCAGTGATCGGTGGTGTTGAGATTCCGGTGTGGGCGAGTTGGGTGGTGGTGGCGCTTGCAGGATATCTCGCACTGACGGGGTTTGAATTCGCCAAAAAGTAGGGCCGCTTGCGAACAGGCGGCTTCTTTGCTACTCTACTCTGCTATGTCGCGCAGTGTAGCCAAGGGGCCGTTTGTGGACCCGCGTATCCTCAAAAAGGTGGCGGGCAAGCGAGCAGAGAATACGCCGCCCATCAAAATATGGGTGCGTGATTGTGTGATCTCGCCTGAAATGGTGGGGTTTAAATTTCTTGTTCACAATGGTAAGGATTTTCCCGAAGTGCTGGTGAGTGAGGAGATGGTCGGGCACCGGTTCGGCGAGTTCTCGTTGACCCGCAAATTCGTCAAGCACGGCGGTAAGATTCAGAAAGAGGCCGAGGCGAAGGCGAAGGAGGCCGAAGTGGCTTCTGCGCAAGCGGCAAAGGCAGCGGTAGAAGCAAAGAAGTAATATGAAAGCAACACTCAACAATTTGCGGATGTCACCGCGGAAAGTGCGGTTGGTGGTGAATGCGGTGCGCGGTAAGTCGCTTGTTTCTGCGCGCGGCGCGCTTTCATTTATGCCACGCGCCGCCGCGCTCCCAGTGCGCAAATTGCTTGAGTCGGCGGCGCGCAATGCGGGCGGAGGCGAGTCGTTGCAGATTGCCGAGGCGCGGGTAGATGCGGGTCCAATACTCAAGCGACATATGCCGCGTGCACGCGGGAGTGCGTATCTTATTCGCAAACGCACGAGCACGGTGACACTCGTTTTGAAAAAAGTATGAGCCATACTGTCCACCCTTATTCCCATCGCTTAGGCGTGATACGCGACTGGAGGAGTCGTTGGTTTCGGACGGGGAGCGCGTATCGCGAGACCTTACGGCGCGATGTGCTTGTTCGCGAGTTTCTCTCGCCTCGTTTGCGTGGATTGCATGTGGCGGGGGTGGATATTGAACGCGGCGCCAAGAAATTCCGCATTGTTATCAAGACGGCGCGGCCCGGGCTCCTCGTTGGACGCGGCGGCGAGGGTGCGGTGAAGCTCAAAGATGCTCTCGCCGCCTATTTGCGCCGGCAGGGGGTTTCTACACCGGAAGAAATAAAACTTGATATTGAGGAGGTGCGTTCGCCTGAGGCGAGCGCCGCGATTGTTGCCGAGATGGTTGCCGAGGGGTTGGAGAAGCGTCTGCCGTTTCGTCGGGTAATGAAACAGACGATTGAGAAAGTGATGGCGAATCGTGAGGTGAAGGGTATCAAGATTTATCTCGGGGGGCGGCTCGGTGGCGCCGATATGGCGCGGAGCGAAACGCTCAAAAAGGGGCGCGTGCCGCTCCAAACTTTGCGTGCCGATATTGATTTCGCGCGTGCTCGGGCAACGATTCCGCAGGGCGATCTCGGCATCAAGGTGTGGATTTACAAAGGCGATGTGTTCGCAGAGAGGGGTGCGCGGAAGAAATAAACAAATATGTTGTTTCCTAAAAAAGTAAAGTACCGCAAATGGCACACCATGCGCCGTAATCCGAAGCGCGTTGGTGTGGAGTCGCGCGGCGCCTCGGTCGCCTTTGGGTCATTTGGACTCAAGGCAGTTGCCGCCGGGCGGATTCGTTCCAACCAAATAGAGGCGGCGCGTAAGGCGGCGGTGCATACGGTGGGTAAGACGGGTCGCTTGTGGATTCGCATTTTTCCCGACCGCCCTTACACGGCGAAGCCACCTGAGGTCGGTATGGGTAAGGGGAAGGGTGACCCGCAGGGGTATGAAGTGCAAGTGCTTCCGGGGCGTGTGCTTTTTGAAGTAGACGGATTGGTGGAAGCGGCGGCGCGCGAGACCTTGCGCAAGGCGGGGAATAAGTTGCCGGTCAAGACAAAGGTAGTCGCGCGTTGATTTTTCATACACCATGGAACACACAATAGAAAAAAAGGGGCGCGTATTGGTGGGCACGGTGGTATCCGACAAAATGAGGGATACGATTGTGGTTGCAGTGGAGCGGTTGGTGAAGCATCCCAAATACCGCAAGTATATGCGGCGCACGACGCGCATCAAAGCGCACGATGCGGGTAATACTAGAAAGGTCGGCGAACGAGTGCAGATACGAGAATGTCGTCCGCTCTCGCGCCACAAACATTTTATCGTTATCTAAACTGTCATGCTTCAACCGCGCGCTATTGTGAATATTGCCGACAACTCCGGAGGGAAGACGGGGCGCATTTTCAAAGTGCTCGGGGGGACGCGCCGGCGGTATGCGGGTGTAGGCGATGTGGTGGTGCTCTCTATCCAGAAAGCCGAGCCGCGCCGATTGGCGAAGAAAAAGGAGGTGCACCATGCGGTCGTAGTGCGCCAGAAAAATGCGCTCCGGCGTAAGGACGGTTCTTACATTCGGTTTGACGAGAACGCGGTGGTGTTGGTAGATAAGACCAAGCATGAGCCGATCGGGGGTCGTATCTTTGGGCCGATTCCACGCGAAATTGCCGAGCGCGGATTGAGTGGTATTGCTTCCAAGGCGGCTGAAATTGTATGAAGATAAAAAAAGGAGATATGGTAAAGGTGCTCACCGGCGCGTCTCGGGGAAAAACCGGGAAGGTGTTGATGGCGTTTCCGTCAATGGAAAAAGTGCTTGTGGAGGGGGTCAATATTAAGAAACGGCACGAGCGGGCGCGTAAGCAAAATCAGAAGGGGCAGATTGTAGAGCGCCCCGCGCCCGTCCATGTTTCTAATGTAAAGAGGGTATGAAAACGATTAAGGAAAAACAGGTAGGGGCGTTTGATGCGCTTAAGAATCAGCGCGGATATACGAACCCGATGCAAGTGCCGCGTGTGCGGAGTGTGTCCGTGTCTGTCGGTACCGGCTCGTTCAAAGATAAGAAGAAGTGTGATGTCGTGATGGACCGGCTTGCAAAGATTACGGGGCAGAAACCTAGCCCGCGCTCGGCGAAAAAGGCGATTGCTTCCTACAAAACAAGACAGGGCGATGTGATCGGCGCACTCGTGACGCTTCGTGGCGCACGCGCCACCGCATTTTTGGAGAAGATTATCAATGTCGCGCTTCCGCGTACCAAGGATTTTCGTGGTATTTCGCCTACGGCTATTGACGAAATGGGCAACATTACTATCGGTGTTCGCGAGCATACCGTCTTTCCCGAAACCGCCGACGAGGACCTCAAAGATGTGTTTGGTATGGGTATTACCATTACCACGACCGCAAGGACGCGCGATGAAGCGCGCGCCTATCTCGCCCATCTCGGCCTCCCGTTTGCGAAGGAGAAGAGGGAGGAGAAGTAAAGATAAAAAATGAAACTGGAGTTTACGGACCATGCGAAGCACCGGATTTTTAACGAACGTCATATCTCGGTTGCGAATATCAAAAAGGTGATAGGTAGTCCGGACGGCATACGGTATGAAGTGGGCGGGTTGGTGAAGTGTAAGAAAAAGGTGGACGAAAGAGAATTAGTCGTGGTATATTCCAGGGGTGGGCGAAATGTTTTTGTGATTGTGACCGCGTATTTCAAATAATATGAATATTTCGTACGACAAAAAGGCGGATGCGCTCTATATTTATTTGCAGCAGAAAAAGAGGGTGGCGCGCACGGTGGAACTCGCCGACTTGCTGTGCGCCGATTTGGACAAGAAGGGGGGGGTGATTGGTGTAGAAATTCTTGCCGTGTCCCGTCAGATTGCCGGAGGTGGTCGCACCTCAAAAGTTCCCGGTCTTTTTAATTTCTCCGTTCCGCTCCCGGCGTAGCCTTTTTATGTGGAAATATCGCGCGTGGGCGGTTGTGGTGCTCTTGGTTGCGGCGGCTGCGGCGTGGTTTGTGTTTGCGAGCGAGAAACCGGAGGGACGATTTGCATTTCGGCTTGGGCTTGACCTGCGGAGCGGCTCGCATCTCGTGTATACAGCAGATACGACGGCGGTGCCGGAGGGAGAGACAAGGAGTGCAATGGAGGCGCTCCGGAATGTGGTAGAACGGCGAGTGAATGCTTTTGGTGTTTCGGAGCCGATTGTTCAGGTAGAGCGCGCGGGGGCGTTCGGTGGCGACCGGCTTATCGTTGAATTGCCCGGGATTACCGATGTGAAAGAAGCGGCAGCGCAGATTGGTCGTACTCCTTCTCTGGAGTTCAGATTGCTCAAAGATGAGGCGAAGACACTGACAGAGGAAGAATTGAAGATAAAAACCGCGGACGAGTTATTTACCGACACAGGGCTCTCGGGGAGGTTTGTGAGCCGCGCCCAGCTCTCTTTTGACCAGACGACCAGCGAGCCGGTGGTGCTTCTTTCGTGGACGAGCGAGGGAGAGAAAAAGTTTGCGGATATTACGCGCACGAATGTGGGCAAGACACTGGGTATTTTCTTGGACGGCGCGCCGATATCGCTTCCGGTAATTCGCGAAGAGATTGTCAGCGGGAGTACTGAGATATCAGGGAGTTTCAAAATAGAAGAAGCGCGCAATTTGGTGCGCGACCTCAACTATGGCGCGCTCCCCGTACCGATCGTGCTCTCGTCGGTAGAGACCATCGGCGCGTCGCTCGGGGAGGGCGCGGCGGAGGCGGGGGTGCGGGCGGGGTGGTATGCGCTCGCGCTTATCGCACTTTTTCTCGTGCTTTGGTATCGCGTGCCGGGGGTGGTCGCGGTGGTGGCGCTTGCCGCCTACACGGCGTTCTCACTCGCTATCTTCAAGTTGATTCCGGTCACGCTCACCGCGGCGGGCATTGCGGGGTTTATCCTCTCGGTTGGGATGGCAGTGGACGCCAATGTACTTATCTTTGCCCGTTTGCGCGAGGAGCGCAAAAAGGGTGAGGCGCTTGCCGAGGCGATGCGCGCCGGGTTTGCGCGCGCGTGGCCCTCTATTCGCGATTCCAACACCTCAAGTATTATTACCGCGCTCATTCTCTATTACTTCGCGGCGACCCCTGTGGTAAGCGGGTTTGCGCTCGTGTTTGGTATCGGCGTGTTGGTATCTATGTTTACGGCGATCACCGCCTCGCGCCTCTTTTTGTATTCGCTTTCGGTGCGTGGTGAGGGGAGGGTCGCGCGGTTTCTTTTTGGCGTATGAATATTATCATCCATCGCAAGGCGTTTTATATTTTCTCCGGCTTGCTTATGGTCGTTTCTCTCGCCACGCTTGTGATGTGGGGATTGCCGCTCGGGATTGATTTTGCCGGGGGAGTGCTGGTAGAAGTATCATATGTAGAGAGTGTGCCGACCAAGGGAGAGGTAGAGCGCGCGCTCGCGCCGCTTGAAGTCGGCGCGTCGGTGCGCTCGTCGGGCGAGCACGCTTTTATTATCCGCATGCGCGAACTCTCTCCAGACGAGCGCGAGCACGCGCTCGCCGCATTTCCGGCGGGTGGCGAGATTGTCCGCGAATCCTCGGTAGGACCGCTTTTGGGCAGAGCGGCTGCGCTCAGGTCGCTCTCAGCGGTGGCGCTCGTCCTTGCCGCTATTGTTCTTTTTATTTGGTTTTCGTTCCGTACGGTGTCGCGCCCGGTCGCGTCATGGAAATATGGATTGCTCGTGCTGGTTGGTCTTGCGCATGACCTTCTCATCACCGCCGGTATTTTCTCGTTTTTGGGCCATTTCGCCGGTGTAGAAGTGGATACGCTTTTCGTGACGGCGCTTTTGGTTATTCTCGGGTACTCAGTACACGACAAGATTGTGGTGTTTGACCGCGTACGCGAAAATGCCCGCACGCTCCTCTCCACACATTCTTTTGAAGCCGTGGTGGGGGCGAGTGTATCGCAGACCTTTGTGCGCTCGCTCAATACCTCGCTCACGACTCTTCTTGCCCTCGCGGCGCTCGTCGCCGTTGGTCCCGCTTCCGTATTCTACTTTTCCCTCGCGCTCATCGTCGGCATTGTCGCTGGCACCTACTCGTCTCTTTTCCTCTCCGCGCCGCTTCTCGTGACCGCCGAGCAGTTGCAGAAAAAATAAATCCTGCTATTCTTTCCACGGAGCTCTTAAAAGAAAGGTACTTTATGCAAAGCACGACCGTTGGTTTTTTAGTGCGTGGAAATGAAATAGGCATTGCTTTGAAAAAGCAGAAAATCGGCGCAGAACTCTACATGGGTTTCGGCGGGCAATGCAAGGAAGGTGAAGATTTATGGAATTGTATTATTCGCAAAGGACATGAAGAATTGAAGATTGAAATTAATCGTCGCTGTCTTAGGTGTGATGCGGTGATTGATTTTTGTATTGACGGCAAACACAACCGTACTCGCCCCATGTTTCGGTGCCATGTCTTTACTTGTTTTCGGTGGACGGGAGAGTTACAAGAAACACCTAAAGCGAAACTGGTATGGTTTACGAAAGACCGCATACCTTACGAAAAAATGGCGAAGTGCGGCCGTCTATGGCTTCCACGGGTCCTTGAATGAGGAAAGTTTGATGGTTCGGTTTGGTATCGAGATGAGACTTTGCAAAAGGTGGTTCGTTATGGATTTGAAGAAATTTATGGAAGTTAGTATAACTCCCAAGACCCCAAATGGATTTGACACCGTTTGGGGTTTGTTTATACTGGTCTCTACCCTTGTAAAAGAGGGAGTTCGTTGAAAGTTGAATAGGATAGTTAATTGAGAACTGCAAGTTCTCATAAATTCTCCCGATTCGATTTATCGAATCGTGGATCCTCGTCCGCGACTCTTCCGAGTCGGGACGGGACAAGTGATTAAGGAGCTCGGATTATATATCTCCCGTAGGGAGACATCTTCCTTTTTGTTCCGTTTAAAAACAAAAATTAGTAAGAGTTTGATCCTAGCTCAGGATGAACGCTGGCGGCGTGGATAAGGCATGCAAGTCAAGGGGGTGTGCGTAGCAATACACGCATCACCGGCAAACGAGGCAGTAATACATAGGTACCTCCCCGAGAGTCAGGCACAGCTCGTCGAAAGACGGGGTAATTCCTGATAATCTCGCAAGAGCAAAGTTCTAAAACGCTCTCGGAAGGGCCTATGTCGTATCAGCTAGTTGGTAGGGTAACGGCCTACCAAGGCGACGACGCGTCGGGGACCTGAGAGGGTGACCCCCGCCGAGGGGACTGAGACACGGCCCCTACACCTACGGGTGGCAGCAGCCGAGAATATTCGACAATGGGCGAAAGCCTGATCGAGCGACGCCGCGTGGAGGATGAAGCCCTTCGGGGTGTAAACTTCTTTTGCGGGTTACAAAGTTTATTGATGAACTCGAGAATAAGAGGCTACTAACTCTGTGCCAGCAGTAGCGGTAATACAGAGGCCTCAAGCGTTATCCGGAATCACTGGGCGTAAAGGGTGCGTAGGCGGCTGCGTTAGTCCCCGGTTAAAGACCTTGGCTTAACCAAGGGAATGCAGGGGAAACGGCGCGGCTAGAGGATACGAGGGGTGAATGGAACTCACGGTGTAGGGGTGAAATCCGTTGATATCGTGGGGAACACCAAAAGCGAAGGCAATTCACTAGCGTATTCCTGACGCTGAGGCACGAAAGCGTGGGTAGCGAATGGGATTAGATAAACGCTCGCACTCTGCTTTTTGAAAACACGAAAATTTCTTGGCAGAAATTTTCTCTGTACGGCGCCGTCGCGCCTACCAAGGTTTTCAAAAAGCAGAGTGCTCGCTCCTGTGGAAGGGAAGCGAGTTAGCGAGCAATGTCTCTTCGTGCGGCAACGTACGATGACAACTTAGCTATATGCTGGAAAAGCCGAGTATCCGAAAGTACTCCGTGAGTGCGGAGTGAAAATCTTATCGGTGCGGCCAATCAGCAGGGAAGAATTGAAAGTAGGCAATACTATGAAATACCAGGTACACATGAAGAACACGGAGGAGGATTTTCCACCGTCGCAGATTCCCTTGGAAGTTTCTAACCGCCAAAGGGCGATTGGAGAATTCAAGAGGTTACGAGAGGCGCATGGGAGCGAATTACTCTTGAAGCTTCATCTGATTGAGATAGACGGAGAAGGAAACGAAACGGAGATAGAAGTGCCTTAGCAATTTCCCTCAGAGACTATATGCTAGGCCCAGCTTTCTGAATCCAGGATGTCGGTTTTCCGATGTCCCTTTTTCAGAGAGCTGGTGAAGATATAGTCCGAACTGCATAGCGATATGCAGAGGCAGGTAGAAATATCTGTCCTCGTATTTAGTCAATTGTCAAATGTTAAATGTCAATTGCTTTTGTACGCAGTAACAAAATTGACCCCAGTAGTCCACGCCCTAAACGATGCATTCTTGCTTTGGGGAGTATCGACCCTCTCCGAGGCGGAGCTAACGCGTTAAGAATGCCGCCTGGGTAGTACGAGCGCAAGCTTAAAACTCAAAGGAATAGACGGGGACTTGCACAAGCGGTGGATTGTGTGGTTCAATTCGATGGTAAGCGAAGAACCTTACCAGGGTTAGACATCTAGGTGAAGGGTGGTGGAAACATCATCCGTCTCACAAGGACTCCTAGACAGGTGCTGCATGGCTGTCGTCAGTTCGTGATTTGAATTGTTCCCTTCAGTGGGGTAACGAACGCAACCCCTGTTGCCTGTTATATATGTCAGGCGAGACCGCCCCGCACTTTGTTTTTAGAACATTTGAAAACAAAGTGCGGGGAGGAAGGCGGGGATGACGCCAAGTCCGCATGGCCCTCTGATACCCTGGGCTACACACGCAATACAATGGCCGCCACAACGCGTTGCGAAGGGGCAACCCGGAGCCAATCGTTATAAAAGCGGCCCCAGTTCAGATTGAGGTCTGCAACTCGACCTCATGAAGTTGGAATCGCTAGTAATCGCGGGTCAGCAAACCGCGGTGAATACGTTCTCAAGTCTTGTACTCACCGCCCGTCAAGTTAGGGGAGCCGGGAATGCCCGAAGTGCCCCGTTAGGGGTCCTAAGGCAAGCTCGGTGACAAAAACTAAGTCGTAAACTTGTTGCGACCATGCGGAGCAATCCGCATGACAAAGTCGGCTATATGCTGGAAACCCTGTGTATCCCACGCTACTTGTTGCAGTGCTACAATAATTGCAATGAGTGATAATGTGTTGGGTGCAGGCAATCAGCAGGGAAGTCGCTCTCAGAGCGACCCCTCAGAGACTACACGCCGAACGCCGTTCAAGTCGGTAAGCAAAAAGGAGGTATACGCATATATGCATGGTGCCATGCATGATGCTTCCCTCAATAAAGGCAGAAGAATTCGTTTTGGGCAGAAGTATCCGGAATGGTTATTTTTTCTGCAGAGTCTTTTGTTTTCCGTTGGGGTGCGTTCGTGGATGTATCAAGAAGGAAAAGGAAGAGATTTCTATATACTGGAAACAGTTTGTAAAGATCTTCGTTTTGACTTCTCTACATCTGTGCTTCGTACACAAAAAGAAAAGATTGCGTATGTGAGAGGTTTTTTTGATGCTGAAGGTGGCGTTCCTCGCACGAGGGACGAATTCTACATTCAGCTTGTTCAAAAAGATTTTCCTAAAATAGATGCCCTGAAAGGAATACTTGCAGAATTGGGAATACACAGCGGTAGAATTCATAATCCCAGCAAGCGAGTAGATCCAGATTATTGGCGAGTTTTTGTGAGCAGAAAGAGCCACAAAGATTTTGCGAATATTATTGGTTCTTGGCATCCGATTAAGGCGCGCATTTTTTCGGAACGGATGATGATATAGTCCAAACCTTATGGCGACATAGGGAAGTGCCAGAACAAGGCACGGGTAGCGGAAGCTGTTCGTGGAATTATTCAAGGTGAAAACCGTCCCGATGCGTTATGCATCGCGGATTGACAGTCGATCTTTTCTCGTCACAAGCGAGAATTGGGTTTGTCCGAACCGTAAATGGAATGGCGCTCGGGGAAGACCGGGAATGAACGGAACAAAAAGGAGGATGATACAAAAAAGCCCCGATGCAAAATTGGGGCTTTTTTGTTAGAGTAAGTCGGCGGTGCGCGATTAGCTCAGGTGGTTAGAGCGCGTCACTGATAATGACGAGGTCCCAGGTTCGAGTCCTGGATCGCGCATGAGAGTATATGGGCAGGTGGCGTCCCATAGTACAGCAAAGCTGACTACGGGACAGGGAATTGGTATATTTACCCCGTACTTATTTGCCGAGGTGGCGGAATCGGCAGACGCGCTGCGTTCAGGGCGCAGTGGGAGCAATCTCATGAGGGTTCAAATCCCTCCCTCGGCATTCGGCAAATTAGTATGGGGCGCGTACGACTCAGAATCGTATCTCGCAAGAGTTGGGGGTTCAAATCCCCCCCTGCCCATTGACAATATAGACGAGAGGTGCTATAATGGCGGGCAGACAAGGGTTGGCCTAACATAATGCTTATGTCTGGCTCCATGAAGGAAGGTACAAACATGCCTTAACCCCGTTGTTTGAAAGGTGTTGTTGTGCATACTAATAATACTGTTGGTGTCGTGTTCGCGAGAGTCGTTTCGTTCCACCCCAATCACACCGAGTCCGCCAAGGGCTTCGGTTTCGCCCAGACCCAAGACGGCAAGGACTTCTACTTACCGATGTGGGCGTGCCGAAAGATTCTCGCGGGTCCCACCGCTCCCGACTTCTCGTTTGAGGAGTGGGGCCAGTGGCCTCGGCGGGGCGACGAAATCGTTATTCTGCCGGATGCAAAACCCGCATTCGCGGGCAAGGCACCGCGCGCGTGGCGGTGGGGGTATCGCCGGTACTGGGATTTGGCTCTCAACCAAATCAAAGACCGCCCGATGTATCGGGTGGTTGGGGAGAATCGGTTTAAGGGGCAAGTGATGCGGAACGGCGCCCGTGAGCAGGAAGTTGCGGTGGGGATGATGGAGGAATTGCAGGCGAAGTTCCCGCGCGGTGTCGCCAACGACCCGCTCGGGACCGAGCAGCCCTATCGCTCGGGCCCGTGTTCGCGCCTTAACCGCTGGTTCGTGTTTCGGGACGCGGAGTTCGTTCCCTGCGACGACCCGCGGCCAAATCCGAATCCTGTTGCGCTCGCTATGGTGAACAGCGAAGCGCCGAAGGCAGACAGCTCGCCCGCAAATGAGCTGGAGCGCGAGTTGGAAGAACTCGCCGCTTCGGCAGGTGGAAAACGGGCCGGCACCAAGACTCGCCGGCCGCACGCGGAACTCGTTCCCGCGTAAACAACGAAAAGAACGAGGGGCCCCGTACAGCAATGTGCGGGGCTTTACTTTTTCTATATATCTGTTAGAATGGCTCACGGAGCATGCGAGATGATCTTGCATGCGGACAACCTAAAAGGACCAAATAAATGAGAGTGGCCATACAACAGAGCGAAGTACGGTTTGGGAAAGTGTTGCAATGCGGTCGGGACCGCGTGTATGTGGCGGCGTATGATTCGGGAAGGAGTTTTTTTCTCCATATGAGTCATCTCCGTCGGATTGAGTCGGGGTCGGGCGAAGAGCGGATGTTTGCTACCGGAGAGACCAAGGAGGTTCATCTGCGAGACGAGGTGGTTTTTGTTCCGCGAGAGCACGGTTTCTGGTACTGGGGTTTTCTTTCTGATTATATTTTGGCGGGAATGATGAAGGCTAAGGCGAGTGGTGTCGAGCCCGCGCCACCTGATTGTGTTCCTGTCTCCCCGCCCGCACTTCCGCCGGGAGTGGAGATTAACCTTGAGGAACTCGGGAACGAGCGTGTCGCAGCATTCCGGCGTCGTTACCCAGGATATAACGGAGGTGCACGGCAGGTAGTGTGAGGCGGTTTTTCGCGAGGGTTCGGATGCGTCCGAACCCTCTTTTTGTTGAGTATGTTAGGATTGCCGCTATGTTTGATTGGAAGATATTTTTCAAAGGGAAGAAGGTGACGGTGATGGGGCTGGGGCTTTTGGGGCGCGGCGTGGGTGATGCGGCGTTTCTTGCCCAGTGCGGGGCCGAAGTGTTAGTGACTGATTTAAAAACAAGAGAGCAGTTGAGGAAATCGCTGAAGAAGTTGCGCCGATACAAAAATATTTCTTATGCACTTAGCGGGCACCGGCTGGATGATTTTAGATATGTCGATTTTATTCTCAAGGCGGCGGGTGTGCCACTCAACTCTCCTTACATTGCCGCGGCGCGAAAAAATGGCGTTCCGGTGTATATGTCCACGGCGCTCTTTGCAAAGTTTGCGCACGAGATAGGAGTGACGGTTGTGGGGGTAACCGGTACGCGCGGTAAGTCCACGATTACGCATTTGATTTATCACTCACTCAAAAAAGCTGGTAGGAAAGTACATCTCGGAGGCAATGTGAAAGGCGTTTCTACGCTTGCGCTTTTGCCGAAAATAAAAAAGGGAGATATGTGCGTGTTGGAATTGGATTCGTGGCAATTGCAGGGGTTTGGGGACTTGAAGATAAGTCCGCAGGTTGCCGTTTTTACTAATCTGTTAGATGACCATTTGAATTATTACCGCTCGACTTCGCTCGCGGTAAGTAGAAAATTGTATTTTGCCGACAAGGTAAATATTTTTCGGTTTCAGAAAAAAGGCGATGCGTTGATTGCGGGTACGGGTATTGCTGAGCAAATAAAAAAGGCGAAGCCGCTGTGCGCGCCGATTGTGCCTGCGCCGTTGTCAGCAGAAGTACGGCTTAACATTTTGGGAGAACACAACCGCGAGAACGCTGGGCTTGCCGCCGCCGCGCTCTGCATTTTGGGGCTCTCAAAAACGGAGATACGAAAAGGATTGGAATCATTTATGCCGGTAGAGGGGCGTCTGCAATATTTGCGTACAGTCCGCGGCATCAAGATTTACAACGACAACAATGCGACGACGCCCGATGCAACTAGTGCGGCGCTCAAGGCGCTGGGTAAAGATATTGTTTTGATTATGGGTGGCACTGATAAGGGGTTGGACATGAATAAACTAGTTGCGGAAATTCTGAAACATTGCAAGGGTGTGGTGATGTTGAAAGAGAGCGGCACAGAGAAAATAAAGAGGAAGGTTGCGGGAGTCGAAAAGGATACTCTGAAAGAGTGCGTGGAAGAGGCGATTAGATTAGCAAAAAAAGGCGATAGTATCTTATTCAGTCCCGCTTTCGCCTCATTCGGCAAATGGTTTAAGAATGAGTATGACCGTAACGACCAGTTTGTGAAGATAGTGGAGAAATTGTAAACTAGTTTTGTGGTACATATATTTTATTAGACAATCTAAATTAGAAGATTATGGCCAATTTTAGTGTAAAAGGTCTTTTTATCGGCCTCTTGGTATTTTTCGTGGTAGGGAAGGTATTGCAAGTAGTTTTGTTTCTTTTTTTAGCGTACGTAATTTCTTCCGATTTCATTTCTTCTGATTTTATACAGACCATTTCAGATACAGGTTATGTTGTCGCTATAATCTTAGGTATTCTAACTTATCGTCATTTCAAAAAGGGAGAAACCGCAACACATAATACACAGCAGGCAGATCAAAAGTAACTACCATTTGTTTTTCTTTGTGCTATACTACTGCTACCATCGCCGTAAGGCGTCAACGGCCCCGACAGGGGTCGTAAATGTATCCCCTATGTATTTTAAAGATTTTGATAAGTGGAACAGCGTTAAGAAACGCATTCACAAACAAGAAAGGAGAGTTAATATACGCGCGGGAGAAGTTCGCTGGGTTTGTTGTGGTGTGAATATAGGGAGTGAAATTGACGGTAAGGGAGAATCTTTTACGCGCCCCATGCTCGTCGTGCATGTTATTGGTTCTACACTTGCTCTTGTTATACCTCTTTCTACAAGAGTCAAGAATGTTGTTGGATATGTGTCGTTTGAATTTCAACAAAAACATATTGCTCTTTGTGTACACCAAATGCGAGTAATCTCCCAGAAGCGTATTCTTACTCGAAAAGGAAAGATATCAGAAAATCGTCTCGAGGCGGTAAAGACCGAGATAGAGAAGTTTTTCCGTTTTCGGTAATGGTTATGGATTTCTCAAAAATACAGGCGGTGCACTTTATTGGGATTGGGGGGATTGGAATTTCGGCGATTGCGCGGATGTTTTTGTTTGAAGGGAAAAAAGTGAGTGGGTCGGATGTGGCGGAAAACGAAGTGACCGAGGAACTCAAAAACTACGGTGCGCAAATTTTTGTTGGGCAAAGAGCAGGGAATATTTCAACCGATTGCGATTTGGTGCTGTACACAATTGCGGTGTCGCCGGAGAATTCTGAATTTGTCGAAGCGAAAAGGCGCGGTTTAGTGATGATGAGCTATCCCGAAGCGCTCGGTGTTATCTCTCGAGAAAAATACACAATCGCTATTACCGGTACGCACGGCAAGACCACGACGACCGCGATGGTGGCGAAGATACTGATAGACGCGGGGCTCGACCCGACGGTGGTGGTTGGCTCGTTTCTTTTTGACGCGCAGGGGAAGCGCACTAACTTTATTGCGGGGAAGAGTAAGTATCTGGTGGTAGAGGGGTGCGAGTATCGGCGGTCGTTTCTCACTCTTTCGCCGAAGGTGCTTGTGATTCTCAATATTGATGCAGACCATTTGGATTATTACAAGGATTTAGATGATATTAAAACCGCGTTTGCGGAGCTAGTGGCGAAGGTACCAAAGGACGGTGTAGTTATTGATGAAGGAAAATATGCGAGGGTGGCATTGCCGGAAGGGTTTCGGTTGCGGATTCCGGGAAAGCATAATGTGGGGAATGCCCGCGCCGCCGTCGCGGCGGCGCGGGCTCTCGGGGTTTCCGATTCTGTTTCCTTCGCCTCTCTTGCCGATTTTCGCGGTACCTGGCGGCGATTTGAGTATCGGGGTAAGGCAGAAAATGGCGCTCTTGTGTATGACGACTATGGCCATCACCCGACTGAAATTGAAGCTACGCTCCAAGGCGCGCGCGAAGCATTTCCAAAACAAAAAATAGTGGTTGTGTTTCAGCCTCACCTTTATTCGCGAACACGCGACCATCTCGTCGCATTTGGGACATGCTTCGCGCAAACAGGCGGCGTTATTCTTCTTCCTATTTATCCCGCCCGCGAAAAGAACCCAGGCGATATCTCGTCAGAAATGGTAGTGCAAGAAATTAAGAAAAACGGTGTGGACGGACACATTGTTGACACTTTTGCCGAAGCAGCCGCGCTCGCGCAGAAACTTTGCGGAACAGGGGATGTGATACTCACGCTCGGCGCCGGTGAGACAAACAAAGTGGCGGATATATTGGTTACAAAATAAGGTATGTCTACACTTTTTGTTGTGGCGACGCCGATTGGGAATCTGGAGGATATCACGCTCCGGGCGCTCCGGGTACTTAAAGAAGTGGAGGTTATTTTTGCCGAAGATACGCGTCATACGAAGAAACTCTTGGCGCACTATGAGATTAAGACCTTGGTCTCGCCTGTGCATACGCGCGATGAGATAAAGGCGGCGAGCGCGGTTATTGGAGCGTTGGAGAGTGGGAAAAGTGTTGCGCTGGTTTCTGATGCGGGAACGCCCGGTATTTCAGATCCTGGTTCACTGCTTATACAGAAGGTGTGTGAAGTATTACCCGAGGTGAAGATTGAACCAGTTCCCGGCCCAAGCGCACTCACGGCGGCACTCTCGGTCGTGGGTGTACCGACGAGCGAGTTTCTTTTCCTTGGGTTTCTTCCGCACAAGAAGGGGAGGGAGACACTTTTCAAAGAAATTGCGGAGACAAAACGCGCAAGTGTGTTTTATGAGTCCCCGCATCGGATACTCAAAACACTTGAATCGCTCACGAAACACGCATCTCAAAAACAAGTGGTTGTCGCGCGCGAGTTGACAAAGGTACACGAAGAAGTGAGAAGCGGCACGGCTGGAGAGTTGCTCGCGTATTACAAAGAACGCCCCGAGAGTATTCGGGGCGAGTGGGTGGTAATCGTTCTCTAATATTTCTTGAGCAAGTGCTCCAACGACTGGTGGATTACTACCACCGTGTCCGGAGCGTTTTTAATGATTAGATTGCCGTCTATGAGGCGGCCACGGTTGGAGAATACCATGGGATGGTTTTCCATCTTCACCCACTTGCTATTCTCCCCATGCTCCACATATTTTGCAAAGGTGATGGTGACTTTTTCTTCACTCACCACAATATCGCCTACAATACCCCCGCAGGCGCGTTCCCCCAAAATACGGACTTCCGCAATGCCGCCAATGAATGGCTCCACATTTATTTTCATAGGTGGTTCTTTTTTTACCAATCTGTTTCAAGTATACCACATTTTCTATGCTATACTCCTTTCGCATGAAATGGTTTGTGGGTGTGCTCTTGATTGGAGCAATAGGGGTGGTGGGAGCGTTCGTGTGGCGCACCCCTGTTTTTTATGATGCGGTTGCCGCAGTGGGCGCGGAGAACACGCTACACGCTGCCGTGACTCACCTCCCGACTCCCGAGCCGCTCAAGGCGATTTACATGACGAGCTTTGTCGCGGGGCACCGCGCGCGGCGCGCGGCGCTTGCAGACCTGATTGACCGAACAGAACTTAATGCAGTGGTAATTGATATCAAGGATTACAGCGGCGCCATTTCATTTTTGGTGTCCGATCCGTTGCTCGTGTCTTTTGATGCGGCGGAAAACAGGATTCCCGACATCAAGGAGTTTATTGCCGACCTTCATCAGAGAGGGATTTATGTTATTGGTCGACTTTCTGTTTTCCAAGATCAAAAGTTGGTAGCGGCGCGTCCCGATTGGGCAGTGGTGCGCGCGTCTGACTGGGGTGTGTGGCGCGACCGCAAGGGTATTGCGTGGATAGATGTGGGTGCGCGCGAAGCATGGGAGTACATCATAGCGTTAGCGAAGGAGTCGTATGCGGTTGGGTTTGACGAGATCAATTTTGATTACATTCGTTTCCCCTCCGATGGTGACATGAACGATATCGCGTACCCATGGAGCGGCGACCGCGTGAAGACAGAGGTGCTGGATTCTTTTTTCCGTTACCTAGCGGAAAATCTCCGACCGTTCTCTATTCCATTTTCCGCCGACCTTTTCGGAATGACGACGACTAACCGCGATGACCTCAATATCGGACAGGTGTTAGAGCCCGCTCTTACGCATTTTGATTTCGTTGCACCGATGGTGTACCCGTCGCACTATCCGCCACATTTTCTTGGGATGAGTAATCCTGCCGCCGAGCCGTACCGCGTGATTCGCTATTCTATGGACAAGGCATTCGCGCGCGCATCTACTACTCCGCTCAAAATCCGCCCGTGGCTCCAGGACTTTGACCTCGGCGCCGATTATACCGCCGATATGGTGCGTGCGCAGATACAAGCCGTCTATGATGCAGGGTTTACGAGTTGGATGCTCTGGGACCCTTCAAATAGATATACACAGGGGGCATTGTTGACAGAGTAGGGCGACGA
>Ga0233425_10001607_pt1 | contig 49630 bp, 55 predicted proteins | sample Watercolumn_Towu_2_FD_181712 | JGI IMG/M metagenome (GOLD analysis project Ga0233425, IMG submission 181712) | Freshwater microbial communities from Lake Towuti, South Sulawesi, Indonesia - Watercolumn_Towuti2014_140_MG | ecosystem: Environmental > Aquatic > Freshwater > Lake | place...
CGCCGCCGATGCCGAAGCGGTTCCTTTCGGCGCTTCCGCGAATGCCGCTCCGGCAACCAGAACCGCCAGCGAAGCACCCAGTACAATACGTTTCAAAATACCCATGTCATTACTCCGTGCCTGAAATCTTGCGAATGCATGCAATCTCGCTGTGAGTGCTTACGCAATCCGCGTGCCACGGAGATAGTGTTGATATTACAGCATGTTGCGCGGCCTGGCCGATTGACGGAAGCCTACAAAATTGTAGGATGCGGAACAAAATGCGGCAGGCTGAGTTACATTTCTATTTCTAGTATTCAAAACCCATTACTCCCCTCTCCTTCAGGAGAGGGGCCGGGGTGAGGTAGGGCGAAGGGCGGGTGAACCCCGCCCCAACGGTCATTTCTCGACGATTACGCAGAGCGCCACCAGCTCGTCCATTACATGAATAGGGAATACAAGGCCGGTGCCGCCTGCCGGAACATCGATGCCGACGCCATCGGTATCGACAACCTCCGGCGGATGTATCTCCACATCCTTGCCGATCTGCGCCGCCTTCGCAGCGATGTTGCCAAGCACTACGTTGGCGAATTCCATCACCGTGTCGTCAAGCACCACCTCCTGCTCGCCGGAGACATCCTCCTCCTTGAGTATCGCTTTTGCAATCATCTCGCGAACTCCGCCGGACACGGAGATGAAATATTCGGCGTCAGCCGCTCCGCTCATCCTCATCGACACAATCGTGTTGTTGGGTTCGATGCGATTAATTATCCTGCACTGGCCGGGCCTGAACGTAAGCTGCACAATGCGGGTGAACATCTTGAATGTCAGGTCCGCGGTGATTTCCCACAGCTCCGGATGCGGGACTCCCGCCGGGATGGCGACGTGATCCACCATGTACGGAGCCTGATCCGCCTTGAATTCATCGAGATAGCGCGGGAGTTCATCCGCCGAGAGCGCGCCTACCTTGACCAGAGCCTCGCCGATATAAAGGTGGCTGTTCTTCTGGCGCGTCAGCACCTCCTTCATCTGCTCGTCGGTCATGATGCCGAGCTTCACCGCCATGTCGCCGAAGCGCAGGTCATCCGTCTTCTGCGCCTCATGCACGCGTTCAACCTGCTTGGTTGATATCATGCCGATCGAAAGCGCCATCTCTCCGAACTTCAGGTTTACAGAGTCTTGTAGCTCTATCGCCTTCAGAAGCAGTTCCCTGGATACGATGTTTCGTTCAACCAGGAATTGGCCGAAGAATTTTACAGCCATGGTTGGCCTCCTGTCAGATTTGCGCGGTACGGATGATTACAAGCCTCGCAGGATTGCAAGAACCTTGTCATCCTCGAAAGGTTTCGAAATGACGTTTTTAGCCCCAAGCTTCAAAGCCTCGGTGAATTTGTCGCCTACGCCGCCCAGCGATGTGACCATCACGACCTTCACGTCCCTGTTCATTGCGACGAGCGTTCTGAGCGCCGTGATCCCGTCCATCACGGGCATGTTCATGTCCATGCAGGTTATGTCCGGATGCAGCGTCTGGTGCATCCTGATCGCCTCGGCTCCGTTTTTCGCGTGGCCGACCACCTCGAATTCGCCGGATCCGGCGATGATTTTCTCGAGCTGACGGCTTACGGCAATGCTGTCATCAACTATAAGTACCTTCTTCATGGCTCGGCTCCTTATCTGTCAACAATACATCGGTGTATCCTCGACATAACTTGAGGCCGGTTCCGGCTCACATCATGTCTATGTTTACCGGATGCGACTTGCGCCTCTCCTCCGGAACGTTCTCGGTGCACATGCGGTAATGCTTCGCGATAACGTCAACGGCGTCGTCGGGGTTGTCAACAACCGACATCAGATCGATGTCTTCCACTCCGATGCATCCGGTTGGCAGCATCTTTTCGCGCATCCACTCGAGCATCCCCTTCCAGTAATCCGAACCGTACAGAACAATCGGGAACTGCCTGATCTTGCCTGTCTGCACAAGGGTCAGCGCCTCGAAAAGCTCGTCCATTGTTCCGAATCCGCCGGGGAATATCACATAAGCCACCGCGTATTTCACGAACATCAGCTTGCGCGCGAAGAAATAGCGAAAGTTCAGTGTAATATCCTGGTATGTATTGGCCGACTGCTCCATCGGAAGCACGATGTTGAGCCCCACGGACTGGCCGTTGCCGCCGTAGCACCCCTTGTTGGCTCCCTCCATGATTCCCGGCCCCCCGCCGGTGATAACCGAGAAACCGGCGCTCGAAAGCCTGCGCGCCACGCTTTCCGATGCCTGGTAATACGGAGAATTTGGGCCGAGCCTGGCGCTGCCGAATATCGTGACAGCCGGGCCGAGGTCGTGCAGGGTTTCGAACGCGTCCACGAGTTCGGCCTGAATCCTGAAAATGCGCCATGTTTCCGATGTCCTGAGGTCTTCCATCTGTACTCCTCCTGATTATGTGGTGACGATTGCGCGCCCATATAGCAATATCGGACTTATGCGTGGAAATATTAAGGGATTGATCGTCGGGTTTCCGAAAGGGCGCGCGCAAAATCCGCAACGTCCCCGATGCTGCCGGTTGCGCGGCATTTCGGAAGCGCGTCGAGAAAACGCCTGCCGTAAGGCATCGAACGTATTCGTTTATCGAGCACGGCCACCACGCCGGAATCTGTCCGTGTTCGTATCAGGCGGCCAAACCCCTGCTTGAACATCAGTATGGCGGACGGAATCTGATAGTCGTTGAACGGATCCGCACCCTGAGCTTCCAGTAGTTCGAAACGGGCTTCCAGCACCGGATTGTTCGGCGGGGCAAACGGAAGGCGGGTAATGACCACGCACCAGAGCGCGTCGCCGGGAATGTCAACGCCCTGCCAGAACGTGGCGGTTCCCATCAACACCGCGCGTTTTCTCGATTTGAAATCCTCCACCAGCGAATAGCTCTCGGCGTCGCCCTGCATTAGAACGTCAATACCGTCGCGCGGCATGGCTTCGCGAGACTTTCGCATCATGTCGTAGCTTGTAAACAGCGCCATCACGCCGCCATCGCGTATTGACGCAAGTGACAGTATCCGTTTGGCAACCTCCGCCGGGTAACCGGAGCTGCGCGGATCGGGAATGTCGGCGGGCAGGTAGAGAAGCGTTCCGGATTCGAAGTCGAACGGGGAATCGAGGATCAACTCCGCCGGGGGTTCGGCTGAATCATCCAGCCCGATTCTTCCCTTGATGAAGCTGAACGAGTTGTCGGTGCTGATCGTGGCCGATGTCATGATTACCGGGCGAGTGCGGGCGAAGAGGCGTTCCCCGAGCAACAGGGAAATATCCGATGGCGTGGCGACAACGCGATTGTCGCGCGGGTTTGCCTCGATCCAGAATACATGCTCATCCAATGACTGATCGCGAATCCCGGCAATGTCTTCCAGCATCCGATCCGATCTGTCAACGATGGCCTTGAACTCGCGTTCCTGCTCCTCGGTTGTTGGCACAAGGCTTTTCACCCCGTTTGAAAGCCGCGAAAAGCCGTCGAATATGCCATCAAAAAGATTGCCGGGCAGATCGTCCGGCTCGCGCAGCCTGACGGCACCCTTTCCGCCGAAGCGTTTCGAGATGAAATGCGACCATTCACGCGTGCTTAGCCGGATGTCGGCGGCGATTCTTGCCAGACTGGCGAGCATTTCGACCGGAACTCCCGATTCCGCCAGCACGCCGCGCCTTCCGTTGCGGGTGATTATGGAATCGAGAATGCGGTTAATGCGCGACTCCGACACCGATGTGCTCAGATAGTTCGACGCCGTCTCCTCGATCTGATGAGCCTCGTCGAAAATGACCGCGTCGAAATCCGGCAGCGCGTGCTCGCCGGAAGCCATGTTTGCAAAAAAAAGGTGATGGTTGACTATGAGCAGGCGCGATTCCATTTCGCGCGCCTTTGCCTTGCGCCAGAGGCAGATGTCGGCGTTCGGGCATTTCGCGCCCATGCAGAAATCGCCCTGACGAGCAACCGCCTCGCGTATGCCGGGCGGCAATTCGATTTCGGACAATATGCCGGTTGCCGTGCGCGAGGCCCACTCGAACAGTGAATGGATGGATTGAATTTCATTTTTGTCGAACAGGCCCGGAGCCTTCATGCGCAACAGCCGCCGCATGCAGAGATAGTTGCCGCCGCCGATGCAGAGCGAGTGTGGAACAGGTGCGCCTATCGCCGCGCCCGCCAGAGGAATGTCCTTTTCGAGCAGTTGGCGCTGAAGCGCCTTCGTATTGGTGGATATCGCAATTCTGCCGGCCTTCTCATCCTGAATGGCAATTGCCGCCGGTATGATGTAAGCAAGGCTTTTGCCCACTCCCGTGGGCGCTTCAACCAGCAGATGCCGCCGGGATTCAAGCGACTGCATTACAGCTTCGGACATATTAATCTGCTGGCTTCTACGGTCGAAGCCGATTGTGATGTGGAGTTTCACAAACGCGTCTTGAAGCGCTGCGGATCTGCTATGGATTGCGTGATGCATATGAATCCTTACATGATACGAAACGCGGCTGCGGTCTGTCATCGTTTAGCAGACTATTTCACCGGGGGGGGAAGGGCGGAAGTGTCATGGCTTGAAGTATCTTTACCCATTCCTGTTTGCGGACATCCGCTTCGAAGACGCATGGCCTCATCTGGACGAATTCCACGCCTTGCGGCTAAAATACGGCTTCGCCGATTATTCATTACACAGGAGCCATGCCAATGACCGGAAAAGATATTTTCAGTGCGATTACTGCCCTGCCTTCGGGCGGCGTGAAGTATTTCAGCCTCGCGGCGCTCGAACGCGCCGGTCTGGGCGACATATCGAGCCTGCCCTGTACGATCAGAATATTGCTAGAAGCCGCGCTCAGGAAGTTCGACGGCTTCGCCGTGACGGAAGAGCACATCCGCGCCATTGCCGCGTGGAAACCGGGCTGCGGCGGCGCGGGCAATGAAGTGCCGTTTCTGCCTGCGCGCGTGTTATTGCAGGATTTCACCGGCGTTCCGGCGCTTGTGGACATGGCCGCGATGCGTTCTGCCATGAGCAGGGCGGGCCAGGATCCGGCCAGAATAAATCCGGTGATTCCCGCCGATCTGGTCATCGACCATTCCATTCAGGTGGACAACTTCGGCACTGCCGATTCCGTGGCGAAAAACACGAAGCGCGAGTTCGAGCGAAACGGCGAACGCTACAGGTTTCTTCGCTGGGGCCAGAACGCCTTCAAAAACTTCCGCGTCGTGCCTCCGGGCGGCGGAATCGTGCATCAGGTGAATCTTGAGGTGCTGGCGAACGTGGTTCAGACATCCGATGCCGGCGGCATGAGGGTGGCGTATCCGGATTCGCTCGTTGGCACGGATTCTCATACCACCATGATAAACGGCCTCGGCGTGCTTGGCTGGGGCGTTGGCGGAATAGAGGCGGAGGCCGTGATGCTTGGCCAGCCGCTCTACATGACGATGCCTGAGGTTGTTGGCGTGGAGCTTTCAGGCGCGCTGCCGGAAGGCGCAACCGCAACCGACCTTGTGTTGACCGTCACGCAGATGCTCCGCAAGCACGGCGTTGTCGGCAAGCTTGTGGAATTCCACGGCAGCGGCCTCGACAACCTGAGCCTGCCGGATCGCGCCACGGTTGCCAACATGGCTCCGGAATACGGCGCTACAAGCGGATTTTTCCCGGTGGACGACGAGACGCTTCGCTACCTTCGCACAACCAACCGTCCGGCGGAACTTGTGTCGCTGATCGAAACCTATTTGAAGGAGCAGGGGCTTTTCCGTGGCTGCTCAACGCCGGTTTACAGCGAAACGCTTAAGCTCGACATGTCCGCCGTCGAGCCGTCCATAGCCGGGCCGCGCAGGCCGCAGGAGCGCATTCCGCTCAAGAACGCGCGAGTCTCGTTCAACGAGTCGCTGTCGTCCGTTTATGGCAAGCAGCCGTCGGACGGGGTTGCGGTCAACATCGACGGGGCCGGGCACAGAATGGATCATGGCGCGGTGGTTATCGCGGCGATAACATCATGCACGAACACGTCGAACCCGTCCGTGCTTCTTGCCGCCGGACTGCTTGCGAAAAAGGCGGTGGAGCGTGGTGTGACGGTGAAGCCGTGGGTGAAGACCAGCATCGGCGCCGGTTCGCGCGTGGTGTCGGGCTACCTTAAAGCCGCCGGGCTTATGCCGTACCTGGAAGCGTTGCGGTTTCATAACGTCGGCTACGGCTGCACAACCTGTATCGGCAACAGCGGAACGCTCTCCGATGCGGTTTCGGAGGCGATTCGCTCGAACGATATCACGGCGGCGGCTGTGTTGTCGGGCAACCGGAACTTCGAAGGCCGCGTGAATCCGCTTGTGAAGGCGAACTATCTGGCAAGCCCGCCATTAGTCGTTGCTTACGCCATCGCCGGAACCATGAACATCGACATAATGAACGAGCCTTTGTGCCACGATCCAAACGGCGCGCCGGTTTATCTGCGCGACATCTGGCCGTCGAACGCCGAGATTGCGGCCGCGCTTTCGTCGGTCACTCCCGACCTTTTCGAGGCCGAGTCGGAGCGCGTATTTTCGGGCGGCGACGAGTGGAAAGCGATTTCCACGTCCGGCGGAATGCTCTACGAGTGGGACGCGGAATCCACCTACATCCGCGAGCCGTCGTTTTTCGGGAATCTTCAAGAGGATGTCGCGCCCATATCGCCGATAAACGGCGCGCGCGCGCTTTTAATGCTTGGCGATTCCGTGACGACTGACCACATCTCGCCGGCCGGATCGATTGCCGGAACATCGCCGGCCGCGGCGTATCTCACATCGAAGGGCATCGCTCAGGCCGACTTCAACTCTTACGGCGCGCGGCGCGGCAATCACGAGGTGATGATGCGCGGCACGTTCGCCAATATCCGGCTCAGGAACCTGCTTGCGCCCGGAACCGAGGGAGGTGTCACTCAATATCTTCCAACCGGCGAAACTATGCCGGTCTTCGACGCGGCCACGCTCTACGCCGCCGGCGGCGTGCCGCTGGTGATACTTGCGGGCAAGGAATATGGCGCGGGATCTAGCCGCGACTGGGCCGCCAAAGGCACGATGCTGCTTGGCGTGAAGGCGGTAATCGCCGAAAGCTACGAGCGCATCCACCGTGCGAATCTGGTTGGGATGGGCGTTCTGCCGCTTCAGTTTGTCGAGGGGCAGAGCCGCGAGGCGCTTGGGCTTGGTGGCAGCGAAACATTCTCCATCGCGCTTGCCGAGAACCCTGAACCGGGCCAGATGGTGCGCGTTACCGCCGTTTCGCCGGACGGCGGGCGGAAGGAGTTCGATGTGGTGTCGCGTCTCGACAGCCCGGTGGACGTGAGCTATTACCGCAATGGCGGCATTCTGCAGACGGTGCTTCGGGAGATGATGGGGTAAAGCGAGGCGAGATCAAGAAAACGGGCAAGATTTTCTATGCAGCTTGAATGCTACTGTTTATCCCGCGCGGCAATCTCAGCTTCTCCACCCCGTTCGCGTTGAGTGCTGGGGGCTTTTTCTGGCAATTCTTCAGGAAAAGGATTACGTCTTCTATAACGGCTCGAAGGGTGCAAAATCGATTGACCCGTCCGGCTGGGAAAAATGGAACTCCACTCAAGAACACATTAATGCATCGCAGAAAGTGCATGTGGCTGTACGACGTGCCAAGATCACTTGGCCCCTTCGGCCTTTTGGCTTCGCTGTCGCTGTGTTAGGTGGCGTCGCTGGTTTCTTCGTTAGTCCGGTCATTGGCTTGATCATTGGGGTCGCCTCATACATCGTAACCGAGCATTTAGCCCAGTTCCTGCTCAATCGGGGCTATTGAATGGCGATGCATTTGAAGAAGGCACGGCTGTGCCCAATCGGGTAAGGGACGGTAATTAACCGTCCCTTACCACACCGCTACATCATGCGGGTCCGCAATGGGCGGTTCGCGGAAATTATCGGGCCGTAGCCGGATAGTGAACCTTGATCCATCGTGTTCGGATGGAAGGGAGTCCCTGCTTTTCAATCGCAGAAGAAGTGCTTTGGCATTTCAAAAAAGCTATACTAAATTTACCTGGGATTACGGACCGGATATTGAATGCTGCTGGAGGCGCGCTGTGAACGGTGTAAAACAAGAAGTTATGCGGATGATCGGCTCCCTTCCGGAGGATGTGACCATCGACGACATAATGGCTGAGCTTTATTTCCGGTTGCAGGTTGACGCCGGACTGAAAGAGCTTGACGATGGCGGGGGAATTCCGCATGAAGAAGTTGAAAAGCGGATGGCCGCATGGCTTACGCACTGAAGTGGTCGCCACGCGCCGCGTCGGGCTTTGAGGATATATGCAACTTCATCGCAAAAGACTCCAGGCGATACGCTACGATATTCGCAAACAAAGTCAACGCGCTTGTCAAGTCGATTCCTGAATTACCTGAAGCTGGCCGGATTGTGCCGGAATATGCCGAAGTAAGCATCAGGGAACGGATATTGGGGAACTACCGCATTGTTTATCGAATCAGGGGGCAAACGGTAGAAATCGTTGCCATCTGTCACGGTGCTAAACCGTTGGACAGCATCATGTAACCCTGAACCGGGCCAGATGGTGCGCGTTACCGCCGTTTCGCCGGACGGCGGGCGGAAGGAGTTCGATGTGGTGTCGCGTCTCGACAGCCCGGTGGACGTGAGCTATTACCGCAATGGCGGCATTCTGCAGACGGTGCTTCGGGAGATGATGGGGTAATATTGGCTTTGCGGAGACGCCCCGGCTTGGGGCGTCTCCGATTGTGGATGGCCCTCGCGATTATCATTTCTTGACATTTTTTACCTGCGCGCCGATAGGAACCTCATGAAAGTAGTTGAAGTTTCCACGCCGCGCAATATTGTGGCGGCTCCGGGTGTAGAACCGCGTTTCCGGATAGCCGAGGGGAAAATGCTGGTGGCCCGTGTTGAGCGTGTGGAGGAGGGCGGCATGGTGCGCCTTACCCTTGACGGCGGGCGAAGCCTGCTGGCCGAAACCACGCTCAAGAATCTTGCGCCGGGCGATACTGTTCGCGTGCGCGCGGAGCTTCCGCCGGAGCAGGTCATTCTTCGCGCCGAAAAGACGCTGGCGGAATCGCCGGAGGCGGTAATTCTGCGGACCCTGCTTTCGCGGTTGAAACCGGCCGATTCCTCCGGTTCCATGTTTGCCGGGCTTGCAACACTCGCGGATTTCCTCAAATCGTCGGATGCCGCCGCATCTCTTGCGCCGGCATTGAGGGCGAGACTCGTCTCGATTGCCGAGGCCATGTCAGCGCTCGAAAAGGAAGGCGATGTCGACGGCATGGACGGTGAAGGGCTTAAAACCATAATAGAGAACTCCGGCCTTTTTCTGGAATCCCGTCTCGCTTCCGGCAAGGATATTACTCATGACCTGAAGGCAATGCTGCTGCGGCTGCGTCAGGGGCTGGATGATGCCGCGGACAGCGCCGGTGTTGCCGCATCGCTTGGCAAGGCCGTTGGCGACGAGATCGGCAATATCGAGGCCCGGCAGGCTGTTAATGTGCTGAGTCAGAGCGTCGAGCCGCGTCAGGTGGTGATCCCGCTTGCATTGGGTCAGGATTTCCGGCAATCCGAACTGGTCATATCAGCGGATGACCAGGCTGCGGTTGAGCACGGCGAGGCAAAGCGATTCAGGGTCAGGCTCATTCTCACTATGTCGAATATCGGAGAGATATGGGCTGACGCCGTTCAGAGCCGCGATGGCGTTTCCATCGGCATAAAGACCGAAGACGAGAATGCATATTCACTGCTCGGCTCAAAACTTGCCGAGCTTGAAACAAGTCTGAGGGAAAAGGGCGTTGCCGCAAGCGCCGTAATTGCGCTTCGCCGGGAAGCCGATGAGCCTGAGCGCCCCCAGGCACACGCCAAAAGCTTGCTGATAGATGTGAAGGCATGAACGAAGAGACAAAACCCGATCGCCGCCGCGAGGCTGTCGCGCTTCGCTACGACGGGAAAACCGATGAAGCTCCAAAGGTTACCGCCAAGGGGCGCGGACTTGTGGCGGAGCGCATCATCGAGGCGGCGCGGGAGCACGGAATTCCCATGCGCGAAGACTCGGATATTGTTGCCGTGCTTGCAAAACTTCAGCTTTACGAAGAAATTCCGCCGACACTCTACAAGGCTGTGGCGGAGATACTGGCGTTTGTCTACAGGATGAACCGCATGGCTAAATAGTGCCTGATAATAAGGTTCTGATTTTGAAAAAGCGCGAACCGCCTCTTCAAAGCGCCATTACATAAACGAAAGTACGCTCATCATGGCCACGCTCCAGATGATGTCGAGCGGCAGTTGTTTCTCGATAGCGGCGTCGAACAGAATGTCGGCGCGCGGTTGAAACTCATTGTCTCCACGCCATAAAAGGAGAGTAACGGGAATGCGCGGAAATGGCCGCAACTCCACGGCCTCGTCGCCATATGAGGCGCGGACTCCGCTCAGTTGCCCCCCTCGTTCCGTGAATGCGCCCGGGTTGTCGTTGTACTTGGCCGCGACAGCCGGAAGCGGCAGAACATGCGATCCGCGAAAGAACAACTGGCCTCCGCTCAGGCTCGACGGGCCGACCAGCCGTCCGGCAGGCTGAATGTCGCGTGCTTTCACCAGATACCACACGGAAGACAGACGATAGAAGTAGCCGAGGCGGCCAAGATATGCCGTGCCGCGTTCGCTGTTCGACGACATTTCCTTGTTCGCCGGACTGAACCGGAATTGAATACCGAACGAATCGAGCATGTAAACACCTTCGGAGGCGTCGTATGTCGCTTGCGTGTTGCGGCATACGTCCGCGGGATCGAGCCGCGAAAGCTCATCCCATGCCGTAATCTCGCCCGGTATCCTATTTTCTCCCAACTATCGTCACCCAGTTTCCGTTTTCGATCTTTTCCACAACCGATATGCCATTGCAGGTCATTTCCGATGCGACAATCTCGTCCTGCCCGGAAAGCATCCCGGACGCGATCAATATTCCGCCAGCCGCCAGTCTTTCGGCGAAATGCGGCATGAACTCCACAAGTAATCCGGAAAGAAGGTTGGCGGCGATCATTCCGCAGCCTCCCGGACACTCTCCAATGCTGCCGAGCAGCACATCAATGGACTTTGCATGACCGTTTAGCGCAATGTTCCCGATAGCGGCGGATATGGCATCCGGATCGTTGTCGATTGCGGTTGCGGATGAAAACCCGCATTTCGCCGCCGCAATCGCAAGCAGTCCGGTTCCGGTTCCTATGTCGGCGAAGGACAATGCCGCGTTGATCGCCTCGGTCGCGTATTTTCGAATGAGAGCCACGCAATCGGCGGTCGTCTCGTGATGGCCGGTTCCGAACGCCGACGCCGGATCGATGATAATTACCGTCTCGTCAGATGCCGCCACAGGAACGTCCCACGGCGGAGCTACGATCACTCCGCCGCCAAGCCGGAGCGGGCTGAAATAGCACTTCCACTCCGCGTTCCAGTCGGCATCGGCCACATGTTTGCATGAGACCGAGAAGCCGCTCACGTCTAACCCGGAGGCGCTCAGGCCACCGGCAAGATCCACAATCCTTCCGGTCATGGTTTCAGAAGTTTCGCCGTCTGACGGAAACCATGCTTCAAGTCCGTCCGCGTTTTCTACCGCGCCGGTTGAACCGATGTCGGATAGAAGGCCGGAAAACACGTCTCGTGTCCCAACCGGGATATTAATGTTGCAGCGGTACCAATCCATTGAATAAATTGCCGGAAATCCCTATATCATAAAAAAAAGCCCCGGACATGACATGGGCCGGGGCCTGTTAAATGACGATTGATTGTTAGATATTGCGAACGATTTTAGCGGCCTGCTTCTTCTTCTCAAGCCACATATGTTCCTGACCCTCGCGCTTCTGCATTAGCACCATTGATTTTACCTTCTCCTTTGCCTCTTCGAAGCTTTCAGGCCGCGAGCCTTCCTTGCCCTCGATGCGGAAGAGGAAAAATCCACCCATTCCTTTCATGGGGCCGACGATGTCTCCGGCTTTGGCGGCCTTGATGATGTCGGCGGTGGACTTCGAGAAAGTGTCGGGCTGAACCCAGTCGGGCTTGGTAACCACAATCTTTTTGGTTGTATCCCTTGACAGTTCGACGGCAACCTTGTCGAAGCCCTTCTTCTTTATATCATCCGCAATCTTCTTTATCTCGGCCTCGTCGCCGGTCTGAATCATGCGGAGCTTGACCCTGTCCGGCGACATCATTGGAGTGGGCGATTCCTTGTAGAACTTCTTGAGTTCGTCATCGGTTACGCCGGAAGGATCGGCAAGCGTTGCGCGAAACTTGGCTATACGCATCTTTTCCTTCACCAAATCCCTGTACTGCGTTTCTGTAACATTCTTTTTCTTTAAATACTCCTGAAACGCGGCATCATCTTTGTAAGCAGCCTTCAGGCGCTTCACCTGATCGGCAAGTTCGGCGTCGGTCACATCGAGGTTCTTCTCGACCGCGCCTTCAAGCAGAAGCTTGTCATTGATCAACTGCTCAACAACCGCCTTCTTAAGTTTGGTCTGATCGAGCTTGGGGGCATCCTCGGAGGCATGACGGTCTACCTGTTCCGAAAGCATTATGTCGAGCTCGCCCCGGGCTATTTCCTTGCCGTTCACAACCGCTACGGCATTGGTCTTCATAACCTCCTCTTTTTTCTGTGCGCAAGCCGAAAATAGCATCATTGCCGCAACCGGCACAACAAGCAGTTTCCTTATCATTCGTAATCTCCCGATGCGAATTGAAATACCGCCTAAAGCAGCAGTTATAAACCAATGATTAATGTGGCATATCGAAGAGTAAATGTCAATTTTATATCAGTCAATGGCAGGGGCTTGAAATAAACGTGTATTTCTATTAGAATTCATAACTGTTGATATTGTGGTGAGTGTAGTTCAGCGGTTAGAGCACTGGATTGTGGATCCAGTTGTCGGGGGTTCAAATCCCCTCACTCACCCCATTTAATTAGTCTCAGGCCATATGCCATATGGTCTGTTTTTATTTTTAACCGTTTTCATTGCGCCTGTAGCTCAGATGGATAGAGTATCGGTCTCCGAAGCCGAGGGTCGTGGGTTCGACTCCCGCCGGGCGCGCCATATAACATTGCAACCAGTTGTACAGGCATTGACGAATTGTATCGGCTTAAGGTAATATACGTGACTTTTCAAAGTGATGGGCCATTAGCTCAGTTGGTAGAGCAGCTGACTCTTAATCAGCGGGTCGAAGGTTCGAATCCTTCATGGCTCACCAAAAACCAACAAAAAAACCGGCAATTTCAAGGTTGCCGGATTTTATTTGCCTGCTGGCGTTGAATCAGTCCGCACAGCCGGATTAGATACAAGTCGTCTACTCCAAGCCCAGCTTCGTCATCTCCTCAATAATGAATTTCTCGTAGAGGATGTTCCACTCGGACGTGCCTTCGATCATCTTCCTGGAATATGATTCAAGCTTGCGATGCACCTTTTCGTCTATTTCGTCGAAAAGATGGACGGATTCGTTTATGGCAAATCTTATAGCCTTGCGAACATCCGGTTCAGAACGTTTGGGAACGATCAGATTTCTTGCCTTCAAGCCGGTGAACACCGTATGCGTCAGATGAGACATCTTGTCGTCGCTCAATCTCACAGGATTATATTCCTTTCGCGGACGAGCTTTTTCTTGGTGAGATCGAACAACTGCTTGTAATCGAGGCGGCCCTTTTCAATATCCGCCTCGAATTTCTTCAATATCTCGCGCACTTCCTCGTTTAGTCGATCCTCCACCATGAGTTCGCTCAGCACAATCTCATTGATAGCGTCCGTTACGGCGGACTTGTCGGCTTTGAACGTTGCGGCATCGCTCTTCACAATCGAATCGACGATTGTGCGGGCGATCATCGGAATCCATGCGCGAGGCAGGCGCATGGCGATTACTTCTCGATGAACGGAAGAAGTGCCATTGTGCGGGCAAGCTTTATTGAGGCGCAAAGCTCACGCTGATGTCCGGCGCATGTGCCTGTAAGCCTCTGAGGCATGATTTTCCCGCGCTCGGTCACGAACCCCCTGAGCAGACGAAAATCCTTGTAATCTATGAACGGCGTCTTTTCGGCGCAAAACCGGCAGAATTTTTTCCGGTGAAAACGTTTCGGCTGAACCATGATTATTTTGAAAACTCCTTTCTTAAAAATGTGTGTCTAAATTATTGTTCAATAACGAGCCGGTGTCAGAACGGGACATCGTCCTCGGTAACCTCGCGCGGAGTAAAATCCGAATCGCTGTATTCCGGTTCGGACGATCCATGCGAACCGCCCTGTGTCTGCCCCTTTTTCGACATGAAACGTACAACTTCGGCCACTATTTCGACCTTGGAACGCTTCTGGCCCGTCTCCTTGTCGTCCCATCGCCGTTGGTTGAGGCGTCCGTCCACGAGTACGGAACTGCCCTTGCCAAGGTACTGGCTTGTTATCTCCGCCTGTTTCCCAAAGACAACTATGTCGAAATACGACACTTCCTCCTTCTTTTCGTCGCCAACCTTGTAGACGCGGTTGACGGCAATGCTGAAGGTTGCAACCTGTGTGCCCTGTGGCGTGAAGCGTGTTTCGGGATCGCGAACCAGATTCCCAACGAGAATGACCTTGTTATACATAACCGTCAGGCCTGCTCGACAACAGCTTCCTCGGTGGCGACTTCTTCCGCAGCTTCAGCCTTCGGCTTTGCAGCCTCGGCAGCAGCTTTTTCGGCCTTCTTCTCATACGCATCTATGCGTGCCTTGTCAAGCCGGATGACAACATATTTGAGCATGTTTTCCATAACGTTGCATGTGGACTCATAATCGCCCACGACAGAAGGTTCCGCCGTGAATACGAGCAGAAAATAACGTCCCCTCAACTGTTTCTTGATAATGTAGGAAAGTTCCTTTGTTCCCCAGTTCTCTTCCTTGATGATGTTGCCGCCGTTATTCGAGATAACCGTCTTCAACTTGTCGATCGAAGCCTTGATTTCTTCGTCGTTGAGGTTTGCCTTGAGAATGATAAGAGATTCGTAGTGGTTCGCCATGCCTGGCGGTTACCTCCTTCCGGATATTAAGCCCATTCCGAGGGAACAGGCAAGGAGAAGACATGTTTTATATCACAGCCACAGCCGTCTTTGCAAATGCGGCGGCGCGTACATGTCGCTGACCGCCACACCTATGCTGATTCTAGTAACGGTAGTAATCCGGTTTGTACGGGCCGGATTTGGGAATGCCAAGGTATTCTGCCTGCGCGTCGGTAAGTGTTGAGAGCTTGACTCCAAGCTTCTTAAGGTGCAACCTTGCAACCTTCTCGTCGAGCAGTTTCGGCAGCACGTAAACCTTGTTCTCATATTTATCGGAGTTGTTCCAAAGCTCCATCTGCGCCATCACCTGATTGGTGAAGCTGTTCGACATGACGAACGAAGGATGTCCGGTCGCGCATCCAAGATTCACAAGCCGTCCTTCGGCGAGAATAGTGATGGTTCTGCCGTCCGGCCAGACAACCTGATCGACCTGCGGCTTGATGTTCACCCTGCGAAGGTTCGGATCGTCGAATACAGAGGCAACGTCGATCTCGATATCAAAATGGCCGATATTGCAGATGATGGCCTGATGCTTCATCACATCCATGTGTTCGCGTCGGATGACGTCCCTGCAACCGCTTGCAGTGATGAACAGGTCGGCAATGGGCGCGGCATCCTCCATGGTGACAACCTCATAGCCCTCCATAGCGGCCTGAAGCGCGCATATCGGATCGATCTCGGTTACAAGCACGCGCGCCCCCTGCCCGCGAAGCGACTGACAGCAACCCTTGCCCACATCTCCGTAAGCCGCGACAACAGCTATTTTCCCGGCAATCATCACGTCGGTTGCGCGTTTGATGCCGTCAAGCAAGGATTCCCGGCAACCGTAAAGATTGTCGAATTTCGACTTCGTGACCGAATCGTTCACGTTGAACGCCGGACAGCCAAGAGTTCCCTTCTGCATCATTTCATACAGGCGATGTACGCCGGTTGTGGTCTCCTCCGAAATGCCGCGTATGTCCTTGAGCAACTGCGGATATTTATCGTGGATGATCTGAGTGAGATCTCCGCCGTCATCCAGAATCATGTTCAGCGGCTTGCCGTCGGGCCAGAAGATCGTCTGCTCGATGCACCAGTCATATTCTTCAAGCGTCTCTCCCTTCCATGCAAACACTGGAATCCCGGCAGCCGCTATAGCCGCCGCCGCATGATCCTGCGTGGAGAATATATTGCACGAAGACCAGCGAACCTCGGCTCCAAGCTCCACCAGCGTTTCTATGAGAGCCGCAGTCTGGATTGTCATATGTAAACAACCGGCAATACGCGCGCCGCTCAACGGTTTCGACTTGCCGTACTCCTCACGCAGGGCCATAAGGCCCGGCATCTCGGTCTCGGCAATTGTCAGCTCTTTGCGTCCCCATTCGGCAAGACCGATGTCCGCAACCTTGTAATCCTGTAATGCAATACTCTGTGAATTCATTACTATTCCGCCTCCATTATAATTTGCTGAATTATGACTGTACCGGCTTCACACTGACCACCCGATAGCAATATGCCGTTACATAGCAGTTATTTCGTTTTGTTTTTTCCGGGCGTTTTACCAGAATCCGCTTTACCGGGAACTACAGCCTGAACATTCTTCACGGGTGCCGGCTTCACTGGTACCGGCTTCACTGGTACCGGCTTCACGGATACCGGCTTCACGGATACCGGCTTCACGGATACCGGCTTCACGGATACCGGCTTCACGGGTACCGGCTTTGCAGCCGCAGGAACGGCTTTTGTATTGGCAGCCGATTTCGATGTTGCCTGAGAAGTGGTTTTCAACGGAGCTTTTTTTGCCGCAGCCGCCTTGCTTGCGCCAGCCGCCTTGTTCGTGCCGTATTGAGCGCCAGTAATAACCGGCTTGATAACGGCAGGCTTCGCGGCAGCAGTCTTTGTAACCGGAGGCTTCGCGCCGGCAGACATCGCCTTCTTCGCCGATTTCCCGGTAGAAGCATTGTTGGTTGCCATTACAGGAATCGGTACCGAAGCCTTACTCTGTTTCTTCCCGGCCTGAATCGGTTTTGCCGAAACAGGTGGAAGCGCAACTCTCTTCACAGTTTTATCAGGCGAAGCTGGCTTCTGAGGCGGAACTGGCATTGCCTTGGCTGCCTTCGTCGGCATGGACACGACGACAGAAGGCTTCCTTGATGAAGCCGTTATGGGCTTAATCGGCTCAATCGGCTTCTTAATCGGTTCAACTGGTGGCTTAGCCGCTTTCGCCGCGCTCTTTCTTGCCGTCTCAACAGGTTTGGTTATTACTGCCGGTTCATGAACAACAGGCTTTCGCGCAGGTTCGGCAGCCGGAATGGCTTCCTTCGCTGCGGTGGCAACCTTTTTCCTGCCGGCAGGTTTGGTTTCAACAGGCGGCTCCGGCTTTGTCGCGGACCTATACACAGCCTCGATAGCATATTCTATACCTGCATGATCCGGCGGAATATCCCTGTTTGCGCTCCCGACACACGACAACTGTCCGGAAACGGAACCTTCTCCCTTTCTCAGCAGCTCATAAACAATCGGCGCAAGTTCGAAACTACCACCTTCGCAGTCGTGAATAAGGCATGGAATAAACATGAATGCAGGATCGCTCTCCGGGTAGACATGAAGGGTGCGTGTCATCAGCACCGGGTTGTCCCCCTTTTGATAGTAGACCATCCGGATTGTCATCGATTCAAGATTGGGAAACTCGTCGGAAAGTGGCGGCACGGCCACCTTGTTCTTGCCCTGCGCGTCGTAACCTTCCTTGCCGCCTCTCTTCTGCACTAAAAACCTCTCGAAATAGATATTTGTTGGCAGGCTATCCGATGGCCATAAGTATTACCGGACAGGCTCCAAAGGGCAAAGGTATGGGTTAAATTACAGGCACAGGATGGAAATGTCAAGTATTTTATTTGGATATTCCTAATGAAATCGGGAAATTAGAGTATTTCAGCGCAAGTTTTGGATAAAGATCGGCTGAATTCGGCAACAACGGCATAACACTCAGCCTATTGAGCCAAGCGCCCTGATTCTTTCGTACCTTTTTGCTACAAGCTCGTCGTGCGGCAAGCCGGTAAGATCATTGAGCGCTGTCTTGATGACGCCTTTGAGCGAGTCGAACATGGCCTTGCCGGCAGTATGCATTCCGCCGGGCGGCTCTTTTATTACATCGTCTATAACGCCAAACCGTTTTAGATCGGAAGGCGTCAGCTTCAGCACATCCGCGGCCTTCGAAAAATCATCGTGGGAAAGCCCGCTTTTATCCTTTTTCCATAGAATCGCCGCGCACCCTTCCGGCGAAATCACCGAATACACCGAATGCTCCAGCATATATACCCGGTCGCCCACGCCAAGCGCCAGAGCGCCGCCGCTTCCGCCCTCGCCGATCACCAGTATCACAACCGGAGTGCGAAGCATCGCCATCTGATGAAGATTGTACGCGATCGCCTCGGCCTGTCCCCGCTCCTCCGCGCCGATTCCCGGATACGCGCCGGGAGTGTCGATGAACGTAACAACCGGACGCCCGAATTTTTCGGCGAGCTTCATTATCCGCAACGCCTTGCGGTAGCCCTCCGGGTGAGCCTGACCGAAGTTGCGGGCGATTCTGTCCTTCGTGTCGCGCCCTTTCTGATGGCCGATCACGGCCACCGGCATATCGTCGATGCGGGCAAATCCGGACACGATTGCAGCGTCATCGCCAAACCGCCTGTCGCCGTGCAGTTCATGGAAACCGGTCATCATCTGCTTGATGTAATCGAGCGTGTACGGACGATCCGGGTGGCGGGCTGCAAGCGTCTTCTGCCATGGCGTCAACTTCTCGTAAACAGACTTGCGCATCTCGTGCAGCTTTTTGTCCAGACGCGCCACTTCCTTTGTCAGGTCAACTCCCTGACCGTGTGAAAACCGACGCAGTTCGGCTATTTGCCGTTCGAGATCGGCAATCGGTTTTTCGAATTCCAGATAATTAGCCATTGCTCAATATAACCGTGTTGCGCCCCAGAATTTCTTCCACATCCTTCACCATGTCCATGGTCGGCCTCACGCCGGACGCAGCCGTGACAACCGTCTCCCATATGCCCGGCGAGGTGAGGCGGATCGACATCGGACACGATCCGGCATGTCTGCCCACAACATCCTTCAGCCGTTCGAGGTCGGACTGGGATAATACAGAGGCATTGAGCCGTATTTCAACCCTCGATGCCTTCGCGCCGCCAAGCGGCGTTACGCTGCGCGCAACAATTTTGTGACCGGTTTCAGACTTGTCGAGGTGTCCGGACACCAGAATCGGCGCATCCGAGCCGATTAATGCAGCGGCGTCGCCGTAAAGTCCGGGGAATACTATAACCTCCGTGCTTCCGGTCAGGTCTTCCAGCACGAACGCGGCCATCTTGTCGCCCTTTTTGGTGACAATAGGCTTGACGGACGCCACTATTCCGCCAATCGAGACATCTGACTTGTCGTCCATATCGGCAAGCCCCGATGTTGTCGCGGAGGCGAACCGTCCAAGCTCGTTCGCATATTTCCCCAGAGGATGGCCTGTTATATAGAATCCTATCGTATCCTTCTCCTGTCGCAGGAGCAGCTTGTCGTCCCATTCCGGAACTTCGGGCCTTGCCTCGATAAGCGGCTCATTATCGAAAAAGCTCGCATAGCCGTTCATCCTGTTCTTCCGGGTGCGCGAGGCGTCTTCAAGGCATCCGTCTATCATCGCCATGAGTTGTGCGCGATGGTAGCCAAGCGAATCGAACGCGCCTGCCTTTATCAGGCATTCCAGCACCTTCCGGTTCACCTTGCGAAGCTCCACCTTCACGCAGAAATCGATGAAGCTCTCGAAGCGGCCCTGCCGCGTCCGCGCGTCGATTATGGCCTCGATTGCTCCTCCGCCCACGCCCTTCACCGCCTCCAGCCCGAACCGGATGGCTCCCTCAACCACTGAAAACTCGCGTCCGCTTCTGTTTATGTCGGGCGGAAGAATGGAGATTTCCATGTCGCGGCATTCGCTGATGTATTTCACGACCTTGTCCGTGTTGTCCATGTCGCAGCTAAGAAGCGACGCCATGAACTCGACAGGGTAGTGGGCCTTAAGATAGGCGGTCTGGTAGGCGATGAGCGCGTAAGCCGCCGAATGCGATTTATTGAAGCCGTAACCGGCGAAGAATGCGATCAGCTCGAATATGCGCTCCGCCTTCTTTAGCGGAACATGGTTTTCCTTGCAGCCCTTCAGGAAAAGCTCCTTCTGCTCTGCCACAAGCTCAGGTTTCTTCTTGCCCATGGCCTTTCGCAGGACGTCGGCCTGTCCCATCGAAAACCGCGCCAGTTTGTTGGCGATGTGCATCACCTGTTCCTGATACAGAATCACGCCATAGGTGTTTTTCAGGATCTCCTCAAGCTCAGGAACCTCGTACTCCACCTTTCTTTCGCCGCGCTTGCGCTTGATGAAATCCTCTACCATTCCGCTTTGGAGCGGGCCGGGGCGATAGAGGGCCACAAGCGCGATTGCGTCTTCAAAAACCTCAGGCTGAAGCCGCACCAGAATATCGCGCATTCCGGAGCTTTCAAGCTGAAACACGCCGGTGGTCTGGCCGGCCGAAAGAAGCTCGTAGGTCTTTCTGTCGTCAACCGGTATGTTCCGCACCGAAAACGCGCCGTCAACGAAGCCCGGAGATGTCTTGTCGTGAGGCCCGGCGGTTATCATATTCTCGGCCTTGTCGATAACAGTGAGCGTTTTCAGGCCCAGAAAGTCAAACTTCAGAAGCCCAAGCGCCTCCACGCAGGTCATGTCGAACTGCGTGACCACTCCGGTTTCATCCGGAGCCTTGTAGAGCGGCAGATATTCGGTGAGCGGATCAGGCGATATCACGACACCGGCCGCGTGGGTGGAGGCGTGACGGTTCAGTCCTTCCAGCTTGAGCGCGATACGGACAAGCTCGCGAATCGTCTCGTTCTCCGCGTAAAGCTCCTTGAGTTTCGGCTCCATTTCCAGCGCGTCTTTCAGCTTAATGTTCAGGACGTTCGGAACCAGCTTTGCAACCCTGTCCACCTCGGCGTATGGAACATCTAGCACGCGGCCCACGTCTCGAAGCACCGCGCGCGCGGCCATGGTGCCGAACGTGATGATCTGGGCAACGTGATCCTGACCGTACTTGCGCGTAACGTAATCGATCACAAGCCCGCGCCTGTCCATGCAGAAATCCACGTCTATGTCGGGCATCGATACGCGCTCAGGATTAAGGAAGCGCTCGAAAAGCAGTGTGTACTTTATGGGGTCTATCTCGGTTATCCCCAGCGACCACGCCACAAGGCTTCCGGCCGCGGAACCTCGTCCGGGGCCGACAGGCACGCCCATCTTGCGGGCTTCGTGAATAAAGTCCCAGACAATAAGGAAATAGCCCGGAAATCCCATTCTCTCTATAACGTCAAGCTCCATTTCGAGCCGCGCCCCGTAGGCATCCGGCGGCGATGCGCCGGAAAATCGCGCAAGAAGGCCATCCTCCGCAAGCTTCCGCAGGTACGATGCAAGGGTGAACCCGTCAGGCACGCTGTATTTCGGCAGATGGTGCCTGCCGAACTCGAACTCGAAATTACAGCGTTCGGCTATGACTTTCGTGTTTCGAACGGCATCGGGAATATCCTTGAACGCCTCGGCCATCTCCAGCGGCGATTTCAGGTAGAACTCCTCCGACGAAAACCGCAAGCGCCCGGATTCCTTCACCGTCTTTCCTGTCTGGATGCAGACCAGCGCGTCGTGGGCGCGGGCATCGTCGCGCCTCAGGTAGTGACAATCGTTGGTTGCCACAACCGGAATGTGAAGCTCTCCGGAGAGTTCGAGCAACATCTTGTTTACCCTGTCCTGCTCCTCAAGCCCGTTGTCCTGTATCTCGAAGTAGAAATTCTCCGGGCCCAGTAAATGCTTGTAATCTAGCGCGGCCTGTCTGGCCTCATCTATCCTGCCCTGAAGGAGAAGGTTGGGAACTTCGCCCTTCAGGCAGGCCGAAAGGCCGATAAGCCCGCCGCTGTACTGGGCGAGCAGGTCTTTGTCTATTCGCGGGCGGTAGTAGAAACCCTCAAGATACGCGGCGGAAACAAGGCGCACGAGGTTTTTATAGCCGTCGCTGTCGCGCACCAGAAGCACCAGATGCCACGAGGCGTCTTTCTGGTCTTTCGAAGACCTGTCGAACCTGGTGGTGGATGATATGTAAACCTCGCAGCCGATGATCGGCTTTATTCCCGCCTTGCGCGCCTTCTTGAAGAAATCGACCGCGCCGAACAGGTTGCCGTGATCGGTGACCGCAACGGCGGGCATATTGAACGCGGATGCCGCTTCGAGAAGCTCATCCAGTCTGATCGCGCCGTCAAGCAGGCTGTACTGCGAATGTACGTGAAGGGGAACGAACCCGGAATGCATCGGTTATATTAACTTATCGACCGGAAGAAAAAGAAACGGTGCAAGCCTGATTTGCCGGCTGTCATCGAACACTCTGCCGGATAAAAGCCTTTACTGTTTAGATTACCGGCTCTTGCCCTTGAGCGTCTCGGCACGGCGCATAAGCTCGTTTTCGTCAAGCAGTCCCTTGTCGATCAAAATGCTCACAAGCGCCATAATCACATCCTCATTCCCGACCGTGCGTTTGACGGATACGGGAGCACCGCCATGTTCATCTATGGAAAGCGGGATGGAGTGCCGGGGGAAACGCGTGGAATGATGATTGTGCGACGGCTGCTCGTCGGTTTCAACGCCGTCGTAGTATTTGGCAATCGCCCAGTCGATCTCCGACTTGATCGCGATAACCGGTTTGATGCGTTTGCCCAATATGAATTCGACCGTGTCGAGCGTGACTAGGTCTGTAGGATCGTTCGTGGCAACGGTTATGTTCTTTCGCGCAACCAGCACGGGCATAATATGATATTTTTTGGCAACATCCGCCTTCATCGATCCGAGCGCGCTATCGGAAATCGCGATGTCGCGCAGCGATATCCATTTAATCCCAAGCTGGGATTCGAGAACGGCGGCAAGATCCTCCTCGCTGATGAACCCCATTTTGATGAGCGAATTGCCGAGCTTGCCTCCCCATTGTTTGTGTTGTCCGAGCGCGCGTGCCAGTTGCAGTTCGTTGATGAGTCCTGCTTCCAGCAGAATTTCACCCAGACGTCTTCGTTCTTTTTTTAAACAGCCGGTTTCTGTCATATCCTATACGTTGGAGTCATCCGATTTGATATAATGCTGCATCAATACACTTGACGATATGTATTCTTCGGACATTTTATCATAAACATTACGGGTTACGTCCCGGAATGAAAACAATACCGACACGAGGTTAACCGGATGTCAACCATGCCGCCACTGGATAAAAACATTCCCGAGCGTCGCTCAGGCGAGGATCGCAGAACGATTGCCGACGAGATGAATCCCGCCGGAGCGTTCAGCGATCAGCGGCAGACCATAAGAAGAATCACGGAAAGACTTATTCCGGCAATGGATGCGGAAGCAGTAAGGCTTGCTGCGGAAGGCAGGCCTCGTGAAGAAATATTCCGCTTTTTCATGGGAAGACTTGGGGCGTTACTGGCGGAAGCGTTTGGTGTGCATACCGACGAAGTTGCTATTCTTCTGCTTACCGACAATGCTCAGATGTTCCGGTTCGGGTATCCTGTGAAGCTGTACGAAGGCAAAATGAACGTATTCCCGGTGGGCAGCCAGAGCATAGCCGCGCAGGTATTCAGGGCAAAACTTGGAAGAATCGATAACGATGCCACAAAAGTGCGCCATCTGAGCTTCTACGAACAGATCCGGATCTCCGACCGGCCGGCAAATCTTATTCAGAAGATGATCACAGCGCCGATAATCGCGCCCACCGGGAAGGTTATAGGTGTTTCGCAGATCAGCAGGAAAGGCATGTCGCTTGAAGACTCAGGGGCGGCATTCATGCAATCGGACCTGATCCAGCTTGTTGACATCAGCCGCGCGGCGGCGCAGAAAATCGAATCGCTTACGCCTGAGGATTTCTAGCGTCGATATTATTCTAAAACGCTCTCATTGGCATGCCGGACGCCGGAAGGTGCTCCGGTGAAGCACACCGGGGAATGTCTGTTGAAAGCGCTTTTATCAGATCGGTCATTGCCTGGGCACCGCTTTCCACTTCGACCGCCGCATTCCTGGCAGCCTTGATCATTTCTTTCACCGATATATCCAGGCGGCTCGTCAACGCCGCCTGCTGCTCGGACGCTGCTGCAATTGACTCGATCATGGAAACGCCCTTGTCCATCATGTTGACAATATCCGCAAGCGATTCGCCGGTTGCCGTGACAATCTCAACGCCCGATCCAATTCCCTGCATACCTTCGCGCATTACGGTCATGACCGATCCGGTGAGTTCTCTTATCTCGTTTATGGTGGAGTTGATCTCGCGTGTCGCACGCGTGGTCTTTTCCGCCAGCTTTCTCACCTCATCGGCCACGACCGCAAAGCCCCTGCCTTGCTCGCCCGCCCTTGCCGCCTCAATTGCGGCGTTAAGTGCCAGCATGTTGGTCTGATCCGCTATTTCATCAATAACGTTAATCACGATGCCAATCTTGTCGGACGACTCCTTGAGCCTGATCATGCCGCTTTCGGCTTCCTCGACAACGGAGACAATCTGCTGCATTTTTCTTACAGGGGCAAGAACCTTGTCAACCTCGGCGTTTGCAACGTCCCTTGTGTCGTTTGCAACCTGCGCCGCCTCTTCACTGTTTCGTGCAATATCCCTGATCGACCGCTCCATCTCCGAGATGGATTGAACCGTCTCGCCCATCTGCTCCATCGCCATCTCGTGATGGATGGTCATATTGTCGAAGATACTCATCACTTCCCGCTCGTTGCCCGCAACAGTGGCTCTATACTCGGACATCCTTGACGTAACCTCCTGATTACAGGCGGCAAGGGCGTTACATTCAAGAATAAGCCATCCGACCGGATCTTTCTCGCCCTCCGGAGCGCCGGAAAGCCGGCCAATCCTGCGCATATGGAAATGATACGCCAGGCAGACGGATGTGCCGCTTGCCAAGGCGGCGGCAACGGACGCCCAGCCTCCCCAAAACGACAGCACAGAGCCGGTCAGCATCGATGCAACCACAACGATTAAATAGAACCGCTTGATTGAGTTCATGCCGAAAAGCTATATTTCCCGCGACTTGACTTTTTTGTAGAAATCACAGTTTCTGCAATTGCCGATCTTCTGGGCCGCCGTGCCCTGAACAGCCCCACCGCACATGGTTCCCGCAACAAGCCAGCAGGTTCTGCCCGCGTTTTCCTTGACAGCCGGACATGAGTTGGCCTTGTCTCTTCCGCATCCTTTGAATTCCCAACACTGCATCTTTCCCATGTTCATATGCACCTCCACCGCCGTTTTTCCGGATAATTCCGGGTGCGTTCGCATCCCTATCGACAGTTGCGGGAAAAACTTGACAGGGCGCAAAAAAAGGCCGGGAGTTACCCCGGCCCTTCTATGCGGTGATTCTTGCGTCGGATGTGAGCGAACTCTATTCGACTTTAATCTTTGCGTCCTCGATGATGATTTCGTAGCTGTATCCGGCGCCGAAATCCTTGTTGACCGCAACCTTGCCGTTAACAACAACAACATCGCCAACCTTCGCGGTGTCCATGGTCGTTATTGTCAGGTCGTTGCTCTTGCTGGTGGCGTCGCCGCTGCCGTCCTGAACATGAATCCAGTTCTTGCCCATGATCATGGGCGAGAACTTCATGACCTTGCCGCGAAATGTGACCGGCTTGCCGCCAAGCGAGGCGCGCTTGCCGATAATTTCCGCAACCGTGCCGCTCTCAGCCTTCTTGATGCTTCCGGCCTTCGGAGCCGAGGCATCGGCTGAAGCCTTCTCGATGGGCGGGTGGCTTTCCATCATCTGCGCGGGTTGGCCGGCTTGGCCCTGAGCAGGAGCCGGAGCAGGAGACGCCTGTTGTGCCGCCGGAGCAGGAGCGGGTGACGGAGCACCGGCAGTCTTGGGTGCCTTGTCCGAACAACCGAAAGCAAGCGAAACAATGGAAACCGCAACCATTACTTTAAAAACATTCTTCACGAGCCATCCTCCTTGGGAATGGAAATCACGGACATCAGTGGATCATCAGCCCGAACCGCTGAAAAAGCGCTTCACAACATAACATATTCAGCCAATTCATTCAAGCGGCCCGCGGCAGGCCAAAATCATGCCAATTCAATTGTCAAGTGCCTGCCACTGATAGGCAGGTCTAAATGCAATGTAAGCCATAAAGCGTCACTATTCTGACATTATCAAGCATGTAATGTAGCCTTGTTTCAATAAGTTACGACATGGCATGGCTATTGCTTGACTAAGGCGTGATTGCAATTTCTCCCCTCCCACTGGCCCGGCCAACCTAAGCGCCGGGCTTTTTTTATTTCCGCTGACAACCGGTTTCCTGAAACACGAGCGCATGTTTTGTTATAGTCATTGCTTACATTAATTACCGATTGTGGAGGATGCATCATGAAATACCAGGCAGGCAGCATCGGGCGCGTGGTCGTGGCCAAGTTCGAGGATAACGACGATATTCTGGCGGGGCTTGCGGATATCGCGCTCAAGGAAGGCATACGCGCCGCGTCGTTTCATCTTGTGGGCGGAATGCGCGAGGGCGGGATAGTTGTGGGTCCGGAAACCGACACCATACCGCCGACACCGGTATGGCGCACGCTTGGGCAGGCGCACGAGGTTGTGGGCTTCGGCACAATCTTCATGCAGGGCGAGACGCCGAAGGTGCATTTCCACGGAGCGTTCGGCAAGCACGACATGGTGAAAATGGGATGCCTGCGCGAAAAGTCGTCAACCTTTCTTGTTCTTGAAGCCGTGATCATCGAGATAACCGGGGTGAGCGTGACACGCGAACTCGATCCTGTTTCCAACATGATTCTTCTTAAGATATAAACGTTACATGATGGATACTGCCGAGCAACGCCTTCAAGCTCTTGGGATAACGCTTCCGGCTGCGCCAGCCCCCGTCGCGGTTTACCGTCCGTGGGTGATAGCCGGAGATCTCCTTTTTGTCAGCGGCCAGCTTCCAATTGCTGACGGTTCGCTCAGGTTCACCGGCAAGGTTGGCCGCGACATGGACGCCGATCAGGGCAGGGAGGCCGCGCGCGTCGCGGCCATTAACGGGCTGGCCCAAGTGAGGGCCGCGCTTGGTTCGCTGGATGGAATCATTCAGTGCGTAAAATTGACCGGATTCGTTAATTCCGCCGCAGGGTTCACCGCTCAGCCGGCCGTTTTAAACGGCGCCTCGGAACTGCTGGCCGAGGTGTTTGGCGATGCAGGCCTTCACGCCCGCGCGGCGGTCGGCGTGTCCGAGCTTCCGCTGGACGCGGCGGTCGAGATCGAGTTCATTTTCCAAATCTCGGTTTAGCGCCACATAAATGAAAAAAACAGCCATCGCAATTGTCGGACGGCCAAACGTCGGCAAATCTACACTTTTCAACCGCATCATAGGCCGCCGCACCGCGATAGTCGAGAATCTGGCGGGAATAACACGCGACCGCAACTATGCCGACGCGTCGTGGGAAGGGCGAGGTTTCATGCTCATAGACACCGGCGGCGTTGTGCCGGAGACATCCGCCGATGGCATGACCGCCGAAATCCGCAGGCAGGCGCTTCTGGCTGTTGAGGAAGCCGACGTAATCCTGCATATGGTTGACGGCAGGGACGGCGTGATGCCCGACGACATCGATATAGCAAACCTGCTTCGCGCATCCGGCAAGCCGGTTATTCACATCGTGAACAAGGTTGACGGACCGAAGCAGGAGGATGCCGCAACCGAGTTCTACGCGCTCGCGCCGGATGAGCTTTTCATGCTCTCGGCCCTGCACGGGCGAGGCCTCGATGATGTTCTCGACAGAATTGCCGCCTTGTCACAGGAGGAATCGGAGCCGGAGGAAGCCGCCGCCGACATGCCGCGAATAGCGGTTGTGGGAAAGCCTAATTCAGGCAAATCCACACTGGTTAACGCGCTGACCGGTAAGGACAGGCTGATTACAAGCCCCGTGGCCGGGACAACCCGCGATTCGATAGACACCGAATGCCGGTATCACGGCAAGCCGTATCTGCTTATTGACACCGCCGGGCTGCGGAAAAAGTCGCGCATCGAGGAATCGGTTGAGTATTACAGCGTTGTGCGAACCGTAAAGAGTATTGAACGGGCCGATATCGCGCTGATACTGATCGATGCCGTCGAGGGCTTCACCGAGCAGGATCAGAAGGTTGCAGGCATTGTGCATGAAGCGGGGAAGGGCGTTATTTTTCTGGTCAACAAATGGGACATCGCCGAAAGAAGTGACGATGCGCTTCTGGCCTTTACTAAAACGATACGAAATTCCGCCTGGTTTCTGGTTCACGCTCCTGTCCTCAGCATCTCGGCTCTGACAAAACAGCGCATAACCAAGGTGTTTCCGCTGATTGACGAAATCATGGCGCGGCGCAAGAAGCGCGTTCCCACGGCAAGACTGAACGAATTCGTGGCGCGGATAACGGCGGAACAGGCTCCGCCGCTCCTGAACGGCAAAACCGTGAAGATTCAGTACATGACACAGGTTGAAACATCGCCGCCCTCGTTTTCTATTTTTGCCAACAAGCCGCAGGGAATCACTCCGGCATACATTCGTTTTGTCGAGCGCAAGCTGCGCGAGGAGTTCGGGTTTGCCGGAACGCCGATAAGGTTGTTTCTGAAAAAGAGGGCCGACGACAGGAAACCGCCATCCGGCAAAAGATCGTAAACAGACAAGCGCTGTCTACTTCTCCACACCCCGCCTTGCCGCAACCCCCGCCTTGTAGTAGTGCTTGATCTCCCGCATCTCGGTCACGAGGTCGGCGGCATCGATTATGCGCTGATCGGCGTTTCTGCCGGTTATTATCAGCTCCACGCCGTCGGGCCGCGTTCGGATCAACTCCAGCAGCTCTTCAACCGCGATTATGCCGTAATTGGCCGCCACGTTCGCCTCGTCCATGAAGATCATTTGATAACCGCCGGACAACATCGCCTCTTTTGTCTCGGCCAGTCCCTTCGCGCCAAGAGTTTGATCCTCGTTTGAAGGTGCGCCACGCACGAATCTGCCGCTACCATACTGCCGCGCCGTCACGAGGTCGGCAAACCGTTCAAGCGCTTTCATCTCGCTGGTGTCGCCATTTTTTAGAAACTGCCCGAAAAACACACTCATCCCCGCGCCGCAGGCACGAATCGCCAGTCCAAGCGCTGCGGTGGTTTTGCCCTTGCCCGGCCCGGTGTAAACGTGAACGCAGCCTTTTCCGATCACGTTCGGGCCGCCATTTGTTTCAAAATTTCGCGCCTCGCCTCGCCAACCGTGAGCGGCAGCCTGTCGAACGGGATACTGTCCTTATGGCGCAGTTCGTGAATAAGTTCGGCAATCTGCGGAAGCCTGAGTTTCACCCGTTCCATTTCGTCCGGGGCGGTGAAGACATCCTCCGGTGCGCCCTGACGGTGAACCCGCCCCCGGCTCAGGATTATCAGTTCATCCAGAAACAGCGGCACGAGATCGACGCTGTGCGTAGCCATGAGAATCGTCGTGCCGTTTTCCCGGTTCAGCCTGGAAAGAAGCCGCATCATGCGGTATTCGCCCATCGGGTCCAGCCCGGCTGTCGGCTCGTCCAGAAGCAAAATGGCGTGTCCCATCGCCAGAAGCCCGGCGATGCAGGCCCGTTTTTTCTGGCCGAAGCTCAGGTGATGAATCGATTTTCCGGCAAGGCCGTCAAGTTCCACATCGGTAAGCGCCGCTTTCACGCGGCGGGCGATCTCCTCTTCCGGAAACCCCATGTTCGTCGGGCCGAAAGCCACGTCTTCCCAAAGGGTTCCGGCGAAAAGCTGGTCGTCGGGGTTCTGGAACACAAGCCCCATGCGGCTGTAAATCTGGCGCGGCGAGAGTTTTTTCACATCGTTATCCTCGATCAGCACGGTTCCGGCGAAATTTCTTGTCAGCCCGTCGATGCAGCGAAGCAGGGTTGTCTTGCCGGAGCCGTTAGAGCCCAGGATGGCGGTGAATCCGCCATTCCGCACCGCGATGTTTATGCCGGAAAGCGCGGCTGTGCGGTCGGGATAGTTGTACGAAAGGCCGCGTGTTTCGATGGCGAGTTGTGTTAAGTCAGACAAAGGAACCCCTGTTCGCTGAAATGCGCGTCGAACGAAAAAACGGTCGTAATCCCCAACTTGCGCATCATTTCAAAACTCGTGCAATCAACCAAGCTGAGCTTGCGTCTGGAAGCTGCCAAAAGTGCGCTTATCCCTGCCTGATGAACAACCGAATCGATCCATTCCATGGTTATTACCGGCAGGATGCCCTTCTGAAATCCGATCACCGCCTCCATTCCAAGCCTGTTCTGGATAAGCGCGAAACACTCCACAAGAATGTAGTTGGACGTCACAAGATGGTTTTCCGGATCAAGCGCTGTGCTCCACGCGCTTTTTGCCTTCCCGTGATTGGCGTCGTCTCTGTCGAGCAGGGCATAGAATGCCGAGGTGTCAACGAATATCTTCATTCTCGAAAGGCCTCGGCAAGATAGCTGTCATGATTTGAAGAGACATCGCTTTTCCCAGACGCGAATCTGCCTACAATCTCAGCCGCCGCCTTGCGTTGTTCTTCCGCGTCAACGATGTTGCTTGCCTTCAGGACGGCATTGACCGACTGCCGTATCACTTCTGCTACAGACAGACGCCTTGCGGCCGCAATTTTCTTCAACCCATACACCTGTGTTTCCGTCAGTTGAATCTGCGTTCGTACCATATCGCCTCCAGTGATTACACTATAGCCCTAATGATAACAGGTCAGGCATCGAATCATGACTCAAAGTTTTATCAGCTCGAACACGAAGAAGCACGACGCCGCCGCGATCACGACCAGCGCCGCGGCCACTGCCTCGCCCGCGCGAAACGTGCCATCGGTCTGTTGCGCCGGAAAACTGCCGGTGTAGCCGCGCTGCATCATCGCGGTTGCCGTTGCCGCGCTCTGGTCTATCGCCCGGATCATCACCGATCCGGTCAGCGTACCGAAGGATTTCAGGCCGCGTCCGATTCCCGCGTAGCCCAGCCGGTTCTTCTGCGACTGGTAAACCACCTGCGCGTCGTCCATGAGCACGAAGATATACCGGTGCGCGAGCATCAGAATCTCGATGAACGTCTTTGGAATCCGAAGCCATGCCAGCGCCGACAGAAGCGCCGTAAACGGCGTTGTGAAGCCAAGAAGCAGAAGCAACGACACAGCGCCGGATATTCGAGCGGCAATCAGCGATCCGGCAACAAGACCGTCGCGGCTTACCGAGACGCCGCCGTCATCGAACGAGAGCGATTTCACGCCAACCAGCACCACCGCCATGAAACCCGGCTCGGCAAAGCGGCGAACGTATTCGCGCACCGGCACGCCGTTTGCCATGGCGGCGGTGAAACAGGCTGCGGCAACCGCAAGCGGAAACGCCGCGCCATGCGACAGAAGCACGAGCGCGTTCAGAAAGAACCACGCCACAAGCTTGGTGCGGGTGTTAACGCGTCTGAGAGCACCTGCGGACTGCGGCTCGCGTATCGGGTGAAAGTGTGGCATCAGCCTGTTGTTCCCGGTTTTCTCTCCGTCAACGTCCGCCAGTAGTAGCCGCCCGCGAAACCGCCGGCGGCTCCGCCAAGCAGAAACACGAACAGAAGCAGATCACCCTTGTCGGTGTTGATCAGCGGCTCGGAAGCCTCCCTGCCATGCTCGGCGGAGATCTTCTCCACAACCGCCTCGTCAACGCCGGCCCATTTGCCATCATCGGCGAAGACAGGCGATGCAAACGCCGCCAGAAGCGACAGCATTGCCATTATTATGAAAAATCTCATATCGCCACCTCCTTCGGCGCGATCATGCCGAAGCGTACCAGTATGTCGGGCCGACGGTTGGCCAGCATTTTCACCATCCCGGCTGTCATGAAGCCTTCAAGTATTCCAAGCGGAAGCTGGGTGGGCACGAACGCGGCTGCTATTTTTGCAAACAGCGGCAGCACCGGATCGGTTCCGCTTATCGACGACGCAAGCTCGAAGGCCGTTGCCGCGTATGTACCCCAGTCGGCAATCACGCCTGCTGCGAAAGCCGACGCGCCAAGCCCGGCTCCGGAACGCCTGAGCAGCTTGAAGACGGTGTATCCGGCAAGCGATCCGGCCACGCCCATCGACATGATGTTCGCGCCCCATGTGGTCAATCCGCCGTGCGCCATGAACATCGCCTGAATGAGAAGCGCGGCGGCGGCGGTAAGTATGCTCATCGCCGGGCCAAGCAGAATGGCCGAAATCGCCGTGCCGCACGGGTGCGAGCATGTTCCGGCGGTCGGAACCGGAACCGGCATGCACGAGATGATGAACACGGCAGCCGCCGTCACGCCAAGCAGCGGTTTAAGTTCAATGTTTTCGCGGGCTTCCAGCTTCACCTTCCACACGCCCCACGCCAGAAAAGGAAGCGCCGCGACAGACCAGAGTGCCGCCCATCCGGCGGGCAGAATACCCTCGGAAATGTGCATCGCATGCGCCGGAGACGCGCTGAAGAGAACCCCCGCCGCAATGAAAAATACCGGTAATAAAAACATCACCATTGAACTCCTTTCTTTTTCAGATATGCCTGAGCTGGCGCGAAGCCCAGCCTTGCCGCCGCCTGATAGTATCGAACCGAGGCCGCGCCGTCGTCCGCGTATTCGTATGCCACGCCAAGGTTAGCAAGAACCACCGGCTCTCCGGGCTTTAGTTCAAGCGCCCTGCCGAACGTCTGAATCGCCTTGCCGTATTCTCCTGCTGCAAGCAGACACTGCCCAAGCGAAACAAGCGACGGAACATGCCCGGCGTCGATGGCGAGAGCCTTCGTAAAGTCGGCCGCCGCTTCGTCGAGCCGCTTCACCTCCAGCAGAAGATTTCCCCTTTCCCACAGAAAATCCGGATCAGCCGGGCGAAGCTCGATGGCACGGTTCATGTCGCGGTACGCATCTTCATAGCGTTTCAGCTTGACCAGAATCTTGCCCCTCTGCATCGAGTAACGGTCTGTCTTGTCGGGGCCGATCTTCTCGGAAGCGGATATTTCGATTGCCCGGTTCAGGTTCGCCAGCGCCTCGCCGTGCTTTTCCTGCTCGAAAAGCGAGTAGCCGAGGCTTGAATAGCCGATGGAGCTTTGCGGGTATTTATCGACAACCCGCTGCCAAAGCTCCGTCGAGTTGCGCCAGATGCCGGTCTGCCCAAGCGTGACGGCGGACAGAAGCGCCACGGCTGCAACGCCTGAGACGAGCCACGGCTTCATGCCGGAACGGCCAGACAGCCACGCGCCGCCGGCGCCCGCAAGAAACATAGGCCCAAGAACCGGCAGATACATGTATCTGTCGGCCGCCGCCTGAGCGCCTACCTGAACGATGCCAAGCACCGGAATAAGCGATACGAACATGTACGCCCAGGCCGCGGCAAGAACCGGCATCCTGCGGCGAAGCGCCACGGCGGCTATCGTTATCGCCGCGATTCCCGCCACCGAAAGCAGTGCAACCGGATCGAACACCGGAATGGTCTTCGGAAGCGGATAGAACGGAGAAAGACCGGTAGGCAGAAACGCCTTGCCCAGATACAGGAACAGGCCTTCTGCCGCTATCCGCGAACGATCCGCAAGCGACATCCGGCTCACCTGAACTATTCCCTCGCTCTGCGCCGCAAGCGTAAGCACCGAGCCAAGCAGGCTGAGCGCCGCGAAAGGCAGCTTGTCCCAAAGCGCTCGCGCGTCTATCGCCCCCGAAGCGTTCTTCAAACGTCCAAGCGGATACCAATCGAGCACCAACAGCACAACCGGCAGCGTCACGGCCATCGGCTTGCTCATGACGGATAGCGCGAACGCCGCAATCGCCAGCGCATACCAGCGGCTTCCGGCACGCTCATCCGTCCGGTATCCGGCATAACGCAGATAGAAATGGATGGCCGCGAGATAGAAAAACGCATATAGAACATCCTTGCGCTCCGACACCCAGGCGACAGATTCCACATGCAACGGATGCGCCGCGAACAGCGCCGCAACCGTCGCGGCGGCGGCAGCGGCTTTGACGTCATCCGAAACCATTCCGAACAGGCGGCGCGCCACAAGCGCGGTCATGAACACATTCGCCGCGTGAAGAACGATGTTGGTCAGATGATAGCCGAGCGGATTCAGCCCCCAAACGAGATGGTCGAGCCGAAGCGACAGCCATGTGAGCGGATGCCAGTTCGCGCACCAGTACGAGCTGAAAGCCCACTTTACAAACGCGGCAAACGGCAGTCCAAGATATGGATTCTTCGTCACATAATCATAGTCGTCGAAATTGACGAACCCGTGCCGGAGCGCGGGCAGATACAGCGCGAATGCAAGCGCCGATGCGGCAAACGCCGACAGCAACGGCACTGAACCGTATTTCGCGCGCCCTGAAATCATTCCCCGGCTTCCGCCAGCTTCATGATCGCGTTCACGGCTGCCGCCGCCACCGGGCTTCCGCCCTTTCGCCCAAGCGTGGTGACGAACGGATAATCCTGCGAATTCAGACGGTCTTTCGACTCGGCCGCATTGACAAAACCAACCGGAACTCCGACGACAAGCGCCGGAGCGAAAGCGCCAAACGCGATCAGGTCCATCGTCCGCATAAGCGCGGTGGGCGCGTTTCCAACCGCGACGATGCCGATGTTGTCGTGGGCGTGCCGCTCGATTGCAACCTCGGCGCGCGTCTGTTTCGACGCCACCGCCTCCCGCGCGGTCTCTTCGTCCGAAATGCCGCATATCACCCTGCCGCCGAACTTGGCGAGCAAGGCCTTATTTATCCCCGCCTCAACCATATGCACATCGGCAAGGATGTTTTTTCCGGCCCGAATCGCCTGAACTCCCGCCTCGACCGCTCGCGCATGGAAACGCATGTTGTCGGCGAAGGTGAAATCGCCGGTTGCGTGAATCACGCGGCGGATAATCGAATGCGTTTTGTCGTCGTGAAGCGTGCGGCCAAGTTCCAGGTCAATGATCTTGAAGCTTGCGGCCTCGATCATACCCGGAGACATGCGCGTTTCCGTTCCGGAGTCCGATTTGCCAACGGCCTCGGCCACGCGCTCCGCCACCACTCCGGCCAGATTGTCGTGAATGCCGAGCGGCTTGGTCATCACGAATGTAACGCCCGAATATTTTTCGGACATCTCGTCCATCATGCCCGGAATGTCCCTGGTCACATGATCGCCAGCCACCAGAAAATACGGATGCACAATCACTCGTGTTGCGCCGGAGTTTATGCATGCCTTCGCGCCCTCAAAAAAATCGGGCTTGCCGAACTGCATGAACGCCGGATGAACCGGCTTGCCCGGCAGTCTGTTCCTTAGCAGTTCGGCCACGCGAAACAGCATCGCGTTAGCCTCATTCCTCATGCTTCCATGGCCTAACAGCAGAATCGCGTCCATCTTATTGCCTCATTTATTGTTGTTTGCATGGGCGAACGGCCGTTCGACCCTGCCAGTGTAATTGCAGGCCGCAACGAAATTTCTCGCAGCCTCCGGGTTCGATCCGAAATGGATGTGAACGTAGCTTCCAACGGTGTTTTTCACGCGGTATCCGTCGGCTCCGCGATATATGCGTTCGACTGGTGTTTTTAACGCGGTATCCGTCGGCTCCGCGCTGTCCGGCATCGACTTGATCTGCGAGTAATGAAATTCGTGGCCGCGAAGCCGCGTTCCCGCCGGGCCGAAGAACGTGTCGGCGGCGGTCTCGATCTCGCGGTAGCCAAGAGAGACCAGTTTCGGCTTCATAACCGGACGCGCCGGAAAAATACCGGCAAGCTCGCGGTGGAAACCGTCTTCGTCGTCCATGCCATCGCACAGATACATGAACCCGCCGCATTCGGCATAGCAGACGCCGCCGGACATTGCCCAGTCGTGAATCGCGCCGCGAATGAACGAATTCGCCGACAGAGCGCCGATATGAAGTTCCGGGTATCCGCCCGGCAGATACACGCCGTCGATGCCGTCCGGCAGGCAATTGTTGTTCAGCGGACTGAACGGCACGATCTCGGCTCCGAACGCTTCGAGCATGTCGAGATTATCCGGGTAGTGAAAGCAGAAGGCATCGTCCATGGCCACGGCAATGCGGGCGACCGCCTGTCCGTTGCGTCCATCTGGTCCACTGCGTCCATATTGTCCACACTGTCCATGTGGCATCCGGCAATCATCCAGCAACGCATCAATATCGATTCCGCCCTCCGCCGCCTCCGCAAGCCTGCCAAGCGTTTCGGCGTTGAACAAATTCTCGTGGCCCATGTGAAGCCCAAGATGTCGCTCCGGAATGGCGAAATTAGCGTTTTTAGGAAATTTTCCGAGCACTTGAGTTCTGCAATGCGCGGCCACGGCGTCCGACACCAACCGCATGTGCCTGTCGCTTCCAATCCGGTTCATAACAACGCCGGCAAGCCGGATTCCCGTATCGAGCGATTCAAACCCTTTAACCACCGCCGCCGCGCTTTCGGCCATCTTTCCGGCATCCAGCACCAGAAGCAGCGGAACATCGAGCAGCCGGGCAAGGGCGGCGCTGCTCGATTCGCCGCCGTCGAACATGCCCATCACTCCCTCGATAACCGAAACATCGGCGTCGGCACTGTGGCTGGCGAAGCATTCGCGCACGAATTGCTCGCCGCACATCCGGATGTCGAGATTCCGGGAAACGCGCCCTGTGACGGTGCGGTGAAGCGTCGGATCGATGAAGTCCGGCCCGCACTTGAACGGCTGAACCGCCAGCCCGCGAGCGCGAAGCGCGGCCATAAGCGCCAGCGTGACCGTCGTCTTGCCGCTTCCGCTTGCTGGCGCGGCTATGATGAAGGCGCTATGCGTCTTCACCGCTGATCCTCCCGAACCACCATTTCATCTCCCGGAGCAGCCGGGCGTTTTCGCGGCGGCTCCGAACGGCGATTCGCAGAAACGTGCCGTCCAGCCCGTCAAAGTTCGAGCAGTCGCGAAGCAGAATGCCGCGACGGTAAAGATGCTCGCGCAAGCCTTGCGCCAGATCGTGTTTAACCAGAAAGAAATTCGCTTCCGACGGATAGATCGCAAATCCGAGAGCCGCAAGTCCTTTGCCCATATACTTTTTCTCGGCTGAAAGCCACGCCGCCGTTTCCTTCGCGAAAGCCTTGTCCGGCAGCGCGGTAGCGGCGGCAACTTCCGCAAGCGCGTTGACCGACCACGGGTCTTTTATCGCGTCAATCGCCGCCTTGATTTCCGGCGGAAACAGGCCGAAACCGATACGAAGCCCGGCAAGCGCGTGATATTTCGTGAGAGAGCGCAATACGATCATGCCCGGCCTAATGTCCGGCTCTCCTGCGGCGGCATCGCGCATTACCGATTCATCGCGGCAGAAATCCATGAACGCCTCATCAATAATCAACAGGCAATCGGCGGTGTTGGCAGCGTCCGCAATGGCAAGTACATCAGCGCGAGGGATGAGCGTTCCGGCGGGATTGCCCGGATTGCATAAAAACGCCGCGTCGCAGCCGCGCATCGCCTCGGAGAAAGCCTCCGTGCTAACGCGGAATCCGTCGCTTTCGGCAAGCGGCAGCTTTACAATTTCCGCGCCCGCAAGCCTTGCCGCGCGCTCGTATTCGGCGAAAGCGGGCGCGGTCACAAGCACGCGCCTCGGCCTTGTTACGGCCATCGCCAGATGAATAAGCTCGTTCGATCCGTTACCGCAGACGATGTTTTTCTCGCCGATTCCGTACCCTCGCGCGATCTTTTTCACAAGACGTCGGCACTGGCTGTCCGGATAGCGGCCAAGCTCCTTCAGCGCCGAACGCATCGCCGCCTTAACCTTCTTCGACGGCCCAAGCGGATTCACCGACGCGCTGAAGTCGATGACGTTTCGAACCGGGATTTTCAGCGCCTCAGCCGCCGAATAGACATCGCCGCCGTGCATGGTCATAGATGTATCTCCAGCGCGGCCAGCGCAAGCGTGATCGCAAAGCCAAGAAGCGAGGTCACTGCGGTGAGAATCACGGCGGTTTTGGCTTTCTTCACGGTTATGTCGTGTTCATCGTCGCCGATGTACGGCTTTATCACCACCTTGCCGCCGTAGGAGGACGGCCCGCCAAGCCGCACGCCAAGCGCCCCGGCCATCGCCGCCTCAGGCACGCCGCTGTTGGGGCTTGCGTGGTTGCGCCCGTCGCGCCGCATTATTTTAAATGACGTCCTGGCATTGGTTCTCCTGACAAATAACGCGGCGGCGGCTATCAGCAATGCGGTTATGCGCGCCGGAATAAAATTGGCCGCGTCGTCCAGCCGGGCCGCCGCCCAGCCGAAATGGCGGTACTCCTCGTTTCTGTACCCCAGCATCGAGTCCATCGTGTTCACCGCCTTGTACGCCATCGCAAGCGGCAGGCCGCCGAGCGCGAAATAGAACATCGGCGCGATTATGCCGTCGGAGGCGTTTTCGGCCACTGTCTCGATTGAGGCGGCAAGTATCTTTTCCTCGGAAAGCGCCGCCGTGTCGCGTCCGACGATCATCGCCAGTTGTTTCCGCGCAACATCGATATTGCCGCGCTTCACCTCTCGAATCACGCGCCGCCCGGCGCAAACCAGCCCGCGCGTGGCAAGCGTTGTGGATGTGAGCCAGATGATGGCGGCGGTGCTTATCATGGCGTCGAGCGACGATTCCGATTTCGGAATGTACCGGTTTACAAGCGTGGTCAGCCAAAACGTCGCCCATACGACCATGAAAACAAGCGCCGCGCCGGCCGCCTTCTGCCACTGCGCGTCATACGATTTCGTGGCCCGCCGAAGCGCCTTGTCGCCCACATGCACGGCGCCGCCGATTATACGCACCGGATGCGGAATGAAACGCGGATCGCCCACGGCGAGATCGACGGCGTAAGCGGCTGTGATGATTAAGGCTTCGCCGATCATAGAGTTGGTGATTCCTTACGCAACGCTTATCGCCTCATCGCATACCAGCACCTTTCCGACTTCCTTCAGTTTCAATTCGGTTCTGCTTAGCTTGGTCTCGATGTCTTCAAGCAGCCGGATGGTTTTCCTGTCGTAATACCTCTCGCCGCATGTCATGCAGACCTGCGTTTTAACAGGAACGTGGACAATATCAGCTCCCACGTGGATATCCTCGTTAACTTCCCTGATTCTGATGTCTTCACCGTGGCAAACAATACATTTCATGGCCGTTTCCTCCTTCTCAAATCGACCCACAGCTCGGCGTCAGGATGATAAACCGTAACAATTATCGTCATATCTTCTTCACTATCGTATGCGCATACCACATGAATCGGGCGTTTTTTCAACGTGTTGCCGTAAACAAGCATGCTGGGATACGGCTTGTCGCCGGGATAATCTTCAATTATCTCTCCGCTTGTTATGGCTTCAAAAACCTCGTGGTCGCGAATTTTGCCGAACTCCTCATTCTCCATCTCGTACCGGGCATGTCTCGAATACAAAACATTGCCGGTTTCAAAGCAGTGGCGTATATGATTTATGGAACTCATCCTCCAATCCCCATCATCCGGAAAATAAATTCCATATTCATATGCGCCCTCAGCGCGTCGGCCCAGCGGTTTATCGCCGCGTCCTTCATTTCGGCATAACATACGCCGGATTCCAATGGCTCCAGCCCGCGCCGCGCCCTGAGTGAGTTTATCAGCTCGCGCCGGAAAGCGTCGTTATCGAATATGCCGTGCAGGTACGTTCCCCAAACGCTTCCGAAGGCCGCGCCATCCGTCACGTCCGCGCCATCCGGCGTGATTATTCTGAAAAGCGGACTTGCGGCTTCGGTTGCTCCAAGGTGAATCTCGTAGCCTGCCATGCCCTTGCGTGACGAATTCATGCCGGGAGGCGGCGCGGCAACATCAGCCGTCACCTGCCGCGTTGTCTTTTCGCGCCCAAGCGTTGTTACTGCGTCGAGAAGGCTAAGCCCAGCAACCTCCGCGTGCTCGCTTTCCATGCCGTGAGGATCGCAAATGGCGCGGCCAAGCATCTGGTAGCCGCCGCAGATTCCGGCAACAGGCCAGCCGCGCTCCGCGCGTTCGATAATCACCCTGTCAAGCCCGGATTCACGAAGCCTGAGCAGATCCTTCACGGTGTTTTTCGAGCCGGGCAGGATCACCAGATCGGCGTTTCCGATGTCTGATTCGCGAGTCGTGTAAATAATTTCAACGTCCGGCTCGTATAGAAACGGGTCGAAATCTGTGAAGTTCGAGATCGAGCGAAGCCGCACGACGGCAATTCTTACCGGACGCTCGCCGGTTGCCCTCATGCGGTCGGCCGGAATGCCGTCTTCCTCGTGCATTCCAAGCTCGCCAAAATGCGGAATCACGCCGATCACCGGGCGGCCGGTTTTGGCGCGGATGGCGTCCAGTCCCGGATCGAGTATGGTCTTGTCGCCACGGAACTTGTTGATAACGAACGCTTTTATCATGTTGGCATCGCCGTTCAGAAGCGCGACCGTGCCGTAGAGCGAGGCAAACACGCCGCCCTTGTCGATGTCGCCAACCAGCAGCACCGGCGAACCGGCATGGCGGGCCATGTTCATGTTCACGATATCTTCCCGCGCAAGATTGATCTCGGCCGGGCTGCCCGCGCCCTCAAGCACGATCACGTCGAAATCCTGCGCGAGCCGGTCATAAGCCTCCGTTACGGCTGCCCACGCGGTTTCGCGGAAGGCGTAGTACTGCCGAGCGGTCATCGAGGAATGTACCCTGCCGTTTAAAATCACCTGACAGCCGGATTCAGACTGCGTTTTCAGAAGCACCGGATTCATGTCGTTACGCGGTGCAACCCTCGCCGCCTCGGCCTGAAACGCCTGCGCACGGCCAATCTCGCCGCCCTCGGCGGTGACGAATGAATTCAGCGCCATGTTCTGAGCCTTAAACGGCGCGACACTTAAACCCATATCTGAGACAATACGGCATAACCCCGCGGATAAAAAGCTTTTTCCAACGCCGGAGCCGGTTCCCTGAATCATTATGGCCTTGCCGGTTGATTTGGCTTTCATTAGAGTGCGTTCTCCGCGATTCCGTTTAAAAGATTCACCACCGGCACTTCGTCCCACAATTCAATGATGTTCACAGCGCCGAAGTTCTGCTCCACGCGGAAGATGTTTTCAAGCGGCATTCCAAGCAGTTCGCACAGGATTATCCGGTTCACGCCGCCGTGCGCCACGACCGCGATATTGCCGCCGCCGTTGTGCCGACGGAGGATTTCGGTTAGCGCCGGAACAACCCTTGCGCGGACATCGAGCGTGCTTTCGCCGCCCACGGGCGAGGATGTGAGCGGCTTTTGGAACCATGCGTTGAACTCATCCGGAAAACCGGCGCGGCACTCATCGAACGTAAGACCTTCCCACCGGCCGAAATTACGTTCGCGAAGCGGTTCAACAACAGTTGGCGCGATGCCTTGCGGCGCGGCCACAAGCTCGGCGCTTTTCAATGCGCGCGAAAGCGGCGAGGCGTAGATGGCGTCGAACCGCACATTGGCAAGCCGCATTCCAACAGCAGCCATGCGGCGTTTGCCGTCCGCCGACAGCGGAACGTCGAGGCTGCCCTTGTAGCGGCGCTCTTCCGCGCCCTCGGTTTCGCCGTGGCGGATCAGGTATAAAGTTGTAGCCATAATATTAAAAACACTGTGCAAGCTCCAGAAATAAAAAAACCGGCATTTCCGCAAAACGGAAAGCCGGGCCAGCTTTCCGGTAATACGGAAAGCCTTGGTAAAAGTTCAACAAAACGAATAGCGAGCAGCTTCGTTCCGTTTCGCCTCTGTCCTCGAAGGCTCTCCGGGTGACTGTGTCAGGCAGGTCTTCTGGCTTCCGGCATCGTCCTAATCTCAGCGCCTTCCCATTCGGACTTCATGAATAGTGGCGATAGCTGATTTCGTTCCGGCTACAGCGGCGGGTCCGCTCCCGATTGCAACGGGATTCCCAACGCCTGACTGCGCGTATGTTAGCATTTTGACGCGATTACATGCAATGCAGGGACAGTTCCCGCTATTTCTTTATTTCGATATTCGCTCTGCCTTTAAGCCCGGCAATCCATGCGCTGTAATCCTTCCAGAGCGCCGCCTCCCGCATCCTCTCCCGTATGGCGCTCTTTTTTGCCTCGATTGCGGTGTTGTCTTCCTTGAAAGACTCAACCTTCACGAGATATATCGCGCCAGCCGCCCGAAACGGCTCGCTTACGCCGCCGGGTTGCATGGCGAAGGCGGCCTGCTCTATTTCCGGCAGAATCATTCCCCGCTTGATGAATCCGATGTCGCCGCCGGCAGATGCCGAAGGGTCGGCTGAGAATTCACGGGCAAGCCTGCCGAAATCCTCGCCGCCGCCGACCCGCCGCATTAATTCTGCGCCAAGATCCAAAGCCGCCTGTTCCGTTCTGAAACTCCCGTATTCCAGCCTGACAACCCTGATCCGAGCCTCCCTGCTGTCCTTGTTTGCCAATGCGGGAAATTCGGCTTTGAACTGCGCGTCAACATCACTTTCATTAATCATTATCTTGTTGCGCACTTCCTGGTTTACAACGCGGGAAACGGTTATCTGATCGTGAAGATTGGCCTTGTAACGCCTGGAATTCAAGCCCTGAGCTTCGAGAGAGCGCTTGAAGTCGTCATCCGTCAGCTTGTATTTGGCCTTGATTTCACCAACCGCGGCGTCCACCTCGGCGTCCGAAATATCAATGCCGAGCCTTTTCGCCTCTATTATCTGAAGCTTCATCTCTATCAGGTTGTAAAGGAATTCGCTCTCGATTTTTTTTATGGCAGCCGCCGCCTCGTCCGGCGGCAGTTTGGCGGCAGTCTCCAGCCTGTCCGGCGGAATCTGCTCCCGAAGCTCGCTCCAGGCGATTACAGTGCCGTTTACTATGGCCACAACACGATCCAGTTCAACCTGTCCGGCATGAGTCAATCCGGCAAATAATGCGCAAATGAAAAGCGCAACAGAAAGCGCGGCTATGGTCCGTTTCAATTTAAACATGCTCCTGTCCTGCAATCAGAATCGCTTGATTATTTTATAGAATGTGTCGCGCTGGGCCGCGCGGAACCCGGCGTTATGGGCCGCCTCCACCAGTTCCTCCATAGACACCCGGTAGCTTACGCCCGCCGCTGCCACAACGTTTTCCTCGATCATCGTGGAGCCAAGGTCGTTCGCGCCGAAGCGCAGCGAAAGCTCCGCCATCTTGATGCCCTGAGTAACCCACGAAGCCTGAATGTTGGCCATGTTGTCCAGATACACGCGCGAGAGCGCAAGCACGCGAAGATAATCGGCGCCGGTGGCCGGGCGGATGTCGATGTCGGTGTTCGACGGCTGAAACGTCCACGGTATGAACGCGGTGAAGCCGCCGGTTCTGTCTTGCAGCCTGCGGATTGCGTCGAGGTGCGCGATGATGTCGTCCGGTTCCTCGCCGCTTCCGAACATCATGGTGGCGGTGGAGCGTATGCCCTGTCTGTGCGCCGCCTCCATCACGCCAAGCCACTGCGCTGTTTTGATCTTCTTCGGGCTGATCGCCTCGCGCACCCTGTCCGACAGAATTTCTGCGCCGGCGCCCGGAATAGAGCCAAGCCCCGCCGCCTTCAGCCGCGCAAGCGTTTTCGGCACCGAAAGGCCGGACTGTTTGGCTATGAAAAAAATCTCCGGCGCGGAGAGCGCATGGAGGTTTATGTCGAAGCGCGACTTTATGGCGCGGAAAAGGTCTTCGAAATATTCTATGTTCAAATCGGGATGAAGCCCGCCCTGAAGCAGAATCTGCGTGCCGCCAAGCGCAACCGTTTCGGCTATCTTGCCGAATATCTCATCGCGCGAAAGCAGATAGCTTTCCGGATGTCCGGCGTCGCGGAAATATGCGCAGAACCGGCAGCGGTTTATGCAGATGTTTGTGTAGTTGATGTTCCGGTCTATGACGAACGTTACGGTTTTGCCGGAATGCCTGCGCCTGCGCGCATCGTCGGCCATGCGGCCAAGCTCAAGAAGCGGCGCGTTTTTCAGAAGCGCAATGGCTTCCTTCCGGGTTAACCGTTTTTCATTAAGAGCAGCCTTACTCATAAGCCTTCACAACGTCATACATTGCATTGCGCTCCACCGGCGTTTTTCCGGCCCGCCGAATCAGATCGGCCAGCGCCCCGATTTCCATGGCTTCCGGAGACGACCCGCCAGCCATGTGCGCTATCTTTTCCTCTATCACCGTGCCGTCCATGTCGTCGGCTCCGAACGAAAGCGCAATCTGCGCGATTTTCACGCCGAGCATAACCCAATAGGCCTTGATATGCTGGAAGTTGTCCAGAAAGAGCCGCGCAACAGCGATGGTTTTAAGATCGTCGAACGCGGATGTGCGAGCGCCGCCGTCCATCCGCGTGTTTTCGGGCTGGTACGCAAGCGGTATGAACGCGTTGAATCCGCCTGTTTCGTCCTGAAGCTCGCGCAGCCGGAGCATATGATCAACACGGTCTTCGATCGTTTCCACATGTCCGTAGAGCATCGTGGCGTTTGTTTTCAGACCGACGCTGTGCGCCGCGCGCATCACCTCTATCCACCGCGCTCCGGATACCTTTTCAGGGCAGATTTTGCGCCGCACGCCACGGCCAAGAATTTCGGCCCCGCCGCCCGGCATCGAGCCAAGCCCGGCGTTAATCAGAGCGTTGATAGCTTTCCGAAGGCCGAGGCCGGAGAGCTTGGTCAGGTAATCGATCTCGACGGCAGTGAAAGCCTTGATGTGCAGATGCGGAAACCGCGACTTTATTCCGCTCAACATGTCTGTGTAGAACGAAAACGGCCAGTCCGGGTGCAGCCCGCCCACGATATGCAGTTCACGCGTGTCTGGCCCGCACTCCGATGCGCGACGCAAGATGTCGTCCAGCGTCATCTCGTATGCGCCGTCCTCGCCGCGCGAACGGCTGAAGGCGCAGAACCGGCAGCGGTTTATGCAGATATTCGTGGGGTTAATGTGGCGGTTGCGGACGAAGTACACGCGGTCGCCGTTAAGCTCGCGCGCGCGGGCATCGGCAAGCAGGCCAAGGCCGAATATGTCGTCGGAGCGGTAAAGCTCGACGGCGTCCTGAGGTGAAAGGCGTTTCCCTGAAATAAGCTTTTTCTCTATCCGGCGAAAACTCATCGGGTGATTATAATATTTTTCCGCGATATTCGGTTGGGTTATGGACATGTGTAATGAATTTTCCATAACCGTCAGGAAACGCTATTGCCGAAAAACGCTATTGATCGACTGATTGTCCTGCATCTCCCGCCATCCTCCCGCTTTGCCTTGCGAAGCGGCAACCCGCTTTGATACAGTACCCGTCTTATGAAAATACCCAAATACCTTGTTTAACAGGAGGCTCGCATGGGCTTGAACTGCGGCATCGTCGGGCTTCCGAATGTCGGTAAATCCACAATTTTCAACGCGCTTACCGCCGCCAAGGCCGAGGCGTCGAACTATCCGTTCTGCACAATCGATCCGAACGTGGGCATGGTGAAGGTCCCAGACTCGCGCCTTCAGGCGCTCGCCGAAATCGTGCATCCCGATAAAATCATCCCTGCTGTTGTTGAAATCGTTGACATCGCCGGGCTGGTGGAAGGCGCGAGCAAGGGCGAGGGTCTTGGTAACAAGTTTCTGGGCAACATCCGCTCGGTTGACGCCATCATTCACGTCGTACGCTGTTTCGAGGACGAAAACGTGGTTCACGTTTACGGCTCAGTGGATCCTGTTCGCGACATCGAGGTGATCAACGCCGAGCTGATTCTGGCCGATCTCGACTCGGTGGAAAAGCGCATCGACAAGACCTCGCGCATGGCGAAACTTGGCGACAAGAAGGCCAAGGAGGCCATGGCCGCCTATGAAAAGGTGATAGATGCCCTCAAGCGCGGAGTTCGCGCGGCATCGGCCGGACTTTCGGACGACGAGAAGGCAGCGCTTTCAGACCTATTCCTGCTTACCGGCAAGCCGGTTTTGTATGTGGCTAACGTGGCCGAGGACGAGCTTGTGTCCGGCAATAAATATGTTGAGGCAGTCCGGAAAATAGCTGAATCGGAAGGCTCCGAACTTATCATGATCTCCGGCAAGATCGAATCCGAAATCGCCGAGCTGGACGGCGAGGAGAAGGCGGCGTTCCTGAGCGATCTTGGCGCGAGCGAATCGGGCATCGACCGGATAATCCGGGCGGCTTACCACCTGCTTGGCCTGATAACGTTCCTCACCGCCGGGCAGCAGGAGGTTCGCGCATGGACAATTCATCAGGGCGACAAGGCTCCGCAGGCGGCAGGCGTCATCCATACGGATTTCGAAAAGGGTTTCATCCGTGCCGAAACGATTGCGTTTAACGATTATATCTCAGCCGGTTCCGAGGCGCGGGCGAAGGAGCTTGGCCTGATGCGCGTGGAGGGCAAGGAATATGTGGTGAAGGACGGCGACGTGATGCATTTCAGGTTCAACGTTTAGTGACGGCTATACGCGAGAGCAAATGAATTTCGAGGCGGTGTTAAGCGAGCTTCTCGATATGAACGACATGCTGGCTGCGCTAAAGGGGCTTGCCTGATCGGACATGAAACTTTCCGACGAAGCAGCCGCTGAAATGCGTGCGCTGGCGCTGTCGGCGGACATGCGCGACGACATGAACGCCGTGGCGGCGAGGCGGCATAATCCGTTTGTTGTTGACGGCATCGTGAATGTTGACGCCTGGTTGGAGTGCGTTCAGGAATTCAACGAGTTTATCAACCACGAGCCGAGGCCGTTTCGCCTTATAATCGGCGAGATGAGGCTGTGAGGGGCGGCGTGAATGAAAGTGTTGCCTGCCGCGTTCTGAAAACGCGTCGAGCGTGCCTGCCGTGGCTGCCATTCGGCAAATTTCCATCCGCCCGAAGTCCATCCGGAAACTCCTTAGTATGCCGTCCATGCGGAATCTCTTTCATCATGACACCTCGTCGTTGCGCATGATAGGGGCTTTGCAGGCCGAGCAGAACGAGAGCTGGCATGAACGGAAGTATCTGGACATGGACGAATTCAGGGAGTGGGCGGCCACCCGCGCCGCAGGCTGCGACGGCAACAACGTTGTTGCCGTCGCAGCCTGAAAGCGCCCGCTCATCATCAATATGGCCGGATGGAATTTACAGCAATTTCAGGACTTGCCTAATCTGCGCTGGGGTGTCGAGGAAAACTACAAACGATGGAAGCGAAGGCTGGAGATCGAAAACTGGTCGGGCAAATCGGTGAAATCCGCGCTTCAGGACTTTCACGCCAAGGCGCTCGCCATGAGCATAGCGGACGCCATGGCCGCGCAAGCAGATGATATTATTCAGGAAATCAGTTCCCATAAAATCCATTCATACAAAACCAACATCACGCAGGCGCTCTCCAGAATGAAAGGCGCGGCGGTTCTGCTCTTCCTCGAAACCGATCCGCTTGCCATGCTGCGAGACCTGATCGACATGCTCGTGAAAACCGTTGAGCCAATCCGCACGGGAAGGCAATTTCCGCGCAAACACCGAACAGGCGGCAAACTGTTTCATCCCGGTTATAAGCCGTGCCGTTAAGTAAATGGCATTGGGAAATGCGCTACAACATAATTGAACGCATAAATACTAACAGATATAAATACTATTAGCTCAATGGTTGTGATAATTGCCCTGAGTTCCATAGCGCAACATCAATAGGCTGACGAACCCATCAATGCATCAAGAAATGTATTCCACTCAAAATCACAGCCGCAAACGATCATCAGTACAGAACAAGTAAGCGGCTGTTGTTTCAGCAATAAGAGGCAATATTACAATCGCAACGACATGCCATATTGATCCTGTCCATAATATGATATTAATACAGTAAAACAATGAAATACATATAATCACTACAAGAAAGATTAGGTAACCGTATCTTCTACGTATAGCAATTAAGAGATACCAATGCATGAATGTTACGGGTAATAATGCTGATAAAAAGAGAACTTTAATCCACAGATCATTCATCAGTATGCCGCCGGAGGGTTGATTAAAGGATCAATCGGAATGTGTGGTATCCCTGCCGAATTGTTATCCATAAACACACCCCTGAACGCATCAGCCCATTCATAAGCGGCATAGCCATAGCTGGCATTTCGGCTGATTATTCCGACTGTTGCCCCCAATATATACGGCATAAGGCAAGGATCAATGTATGGGTCGCTATGATACACATCAATTGCTACTCCATTCATTCCGCCGCGTCCGATAGCAGCCCACGTTGCAGCAATATCGTCCATCGCCAACAAAGGGCCGGTTTGACCCGAAGCTTGATCAACTTGCATATCAATCATATAGCGATCCACTTGCCTTGTCACATCCACGGAACCGCGCACCCGGCCGCTTTTCAAGTTATACGAAAGACCGTAGCCCTTAACACTGCCGCCCACCGAAAATCCTCCGCCTCTTGCATAACCAACGTTGACTCCGTAACCGCCAGATGAAGCACCGCCACCCACCGAATAATAACCGGAGCGGAAATAATATCTTGCACTTGCATGATACTGTCCAAAATAGTATGACGCTGATGCGTACGTCCCTCCGCGTGTATCATATCCTACGGTTGCTGATTTGCAATAACCATAATTGAAATCAATATTCGGCGTCCCAACCGAGACATACAAGCCTTCTCCAACGCCAACGCCAACGGACATCTCCACGCCGTTATTCCTGAAGTCAAACCCAACTTCTACTCCAACGACATTAAAATACCCGCCACGCGCATATTCGATCCCCAGCCAGTCGTCCATCACTGTGCTCACCGACGACCCCACCGCCCGCTTGAAAAACTTCCCGATCTTCAGATGCCCGCTCGGATCGGTATACCTCAGCGGATTTCCCGCCACGTACATGTACCGGTTCAGCGCGAGCGAGCTGTACGGGTTGTCCACAATCGTGTCCGGCGAGATGAACCGCGCTATCGACGGGTCGTACAGCCGGGCGTTGTAGTTGTATAGCCCGGTTTCGGCGTCGAACTCCTGATCCGTGTACCGGTGGCGGATGAGAGAATTCATGCCGGTTGTCTTCTGCCATGAGTTGCGTTGCAGGCCGTAAGGCTCGTAGTCCGATTTCCAGACCAGCGAGCCGGTGTCGTCGGTAACGCCGATCGTGCTGCCCAGATGATCCTTGTGGTGGTAGTACCGAATGCCGGAGCCGTCGGTTCTACACCTCACTCTTTCTTCTCGTCTTTAATCGCCTCGCCGGTGTGCTCGTCCTCCGGTGGCCAGCCCATGAGGCGGCGGAAGGATCTGCTGGAAGCATCGAATCCGTACCGGTATGCAACCATGCCAACAGCCGCCAGCAAGCCTATAACAGTTATCTCCAATATTGTCATATCGCTTAACAGTGGTGGCACAAGCAGTATTGGAAAGACCACAAAAAACATTACTTTCAAGTCCAAGTACTTTATCGATCGCCCTTCCTCCTTGTATTTTTTTCGTAAATACAGAAGCATTGGAATGCATATAGCACATGCCGCTACCCAAGCAAAGAATATCTGGCCTTGAAATGGCATGAGTTATTTACCCCCGTTTCCCTTCGGATCGTAGAAAATGCTCTTCATAGTATCGAACACGCCCTTCTGATGATCGATCACGTTAATAATGCCTTCCGCGGCAGTGTTGCCAACCCGTTCAGCAATTCTCCCGCCGA
>Ga0233425_10001608_pt1 | contig 49617 bp, 27 predicted proteins | sample Watercolumn_Towu_2_FD_181712 | JGI IMG/M metagenome (GOLD analysis project Ga0233425, IMG submission 181712) | Freshwater microbial communities from Lake Towuti, South Sulawesi, Indonesia - Watercolumn_Towuti2014_140_MG | ecosystem: Environmental > Aquatic > Freshwater > Lake | place...
GAATCGGGGCGTAGCGCAGTCTGGTTAGCGCACTTGACTGGGGGTCAAGGGGTCGGTGGTTCAAATCCACTCGCCCCGATCCAATGAAATCGCCGGGTTACGCAACCCGGCGATTTTGTTTCGAAAGGGCTAGGTACCACATAGGTACCACGCGATCGACCCGAGCGTGGCCCGGTTCCTTCATCCGAGGGGGGGATGAACGAGCGGGGACGATCACCCCGGCCCCGTGTCGGCGGTCGAGCGGCGGACCGACCGTTCGATGTAGTCCAGGACATCGGCCAGCCTGTACCGGATCGGCGCTGTACGTCCTCGGCCGCACTTGATGAAAAGTGGACCCTCGCCGGTGCTCCTCCACCGGCAGAGGCTCTCGGGTGCAAGCTGGAGGATCTCGGCGACCTCCTCGGCCGTGAGGAGCCGTTTTCCGTTCCCGTAGTGCGCGAGCAACCTCCTCGAGAGCGAACAGGGCTCGTCTTCATCGGTCACGGAAGCACGATCACTGAGTGTGCAGTCTCTCATGGTTGTGATGGAACCACGACCCGATCGGCCCGGTCGATGAAGAGCCGGGGAGGTTTTTGATATCACGGCGTGCAGACCACTCGCCTGGCGGTGGGTCACCCGCGCCGGGCCGAAGGGCCAGGACGAGGGAGCTGGACGTCGAGCCCTCGGAGGAGCTTCAGGCCCAGGCGGTGGTAGACCCGCAGGCTATCCCTCGACAACCCGGAACAGCCGATGACATCCGTGGGGCCGGGGTTCTCTAACTTCCGTTGCGCATCCTTGGACCGGTGGGGATCGCGGGCGACGGACAGGACTTCGTTCACATGGTCCCAGGACTGCTCGGGGCAGAGCACCGAGCACAGCGCGTGTCGGATGTAGACCACGGCAATCAGGTCCAGCGCCGTGCCGAGCGCCGCCTTTCGGTCGACTTTTCGTACCGCGTCCGGGATGGCCACGAGGGGGATGGATGATCTGGCCCAGGGCACACGCAGCCGCCACCGTGCGTAGAGTCGGAGGACGTCGCTGGCGAAGGGGACCGTCGGCCCCTCCCCGTCGATGATCTGCTGCCACCGAGGCTGCTCGAACAGGAAGCTCCCGAGGATGGCCTGGACCGCGGAGTACCAGGACACTGACCTTGAGAGCTTGCCGATCATTGCGTCCCTTCCGACGCGTGTCGTCCTCATGCTCGTGACGAGGTCCTGCCACAGCTCTACGCCCGAGCCGACGGCGTTTCTGACCTTGTCACCCACCTCGTGCCGAGCGAACTCGATCAGCCCTCTCACATCGTCTCGCCAGAGCCTGAACGGACCCTCGAGGAGATCGATGGTCTCATCGGCAGGAGGCGAGTGTGGAGTGGCCCACTCGGGGAGCCGGCGGAGCGGGCCGTGGAGTGCGTCGTGCAGCGTGGGTTGTTGCGTGGTATCGAACGCCTCTGCAGCAGGGATTCCAGACGGTATGTCCCGCATGGCGCCGGCGGGGCCAGACTCGCGGAAGCTCACGTCTCCGAACGGTGCTCGTGCTCGCGTGCGGCGCTTGCCCAGGAGTCCGAGTCGATCACGGACTCGCTGGACCACGAGGTTGGGGTTGTCGGGAAGCGTGGTGTCAGGCACTCCGATCTTGAGGAACAGCGCCACGGCGGCCCATTTGGCCTTCCCCGTGAGACCGCCCTCGCCGAGAAACTCGGTGAGCATGAAGACGACCAGGTCACGGACCAGGCGCTTCGCGTGTCGGCCCCGGGCGTCGTGTCCCCCAGCGCCGCGAGCCAGGGCCGAAAAAGCGACCGTGGTGGACCGTCCGGGGATCGCGACCTGTGCCAGGTCGTAGCCTTCCAGGTGCCGTGCCGCAAAGGCGGACCAGTGTCCTGTCCCCAGGGCGAGCTCGCGCAGCGGCGTGACCTCGGCGAACCGCCCTGGCCAGCTCTCGCTCCAGGTGATGAAGGTGAACATGATGTCGTGGAGGGGCTTGAGCACGGGTGGTCCGCCGAACCGGAGCCGGGTTGCGGGGTTGTCGGGCCATCGAGGATGGTTCAGCCGTCCGGCGAAGAGGGGGCTCGCGGGATCGAGCACCTCGGCGTCGAGTCTTTCGCAGGCATCCTTGAACGTCGGGTTCGGATTGGAGGACTTCGTCATATGGCGGATCGTAGCACCTCTCCTCCAGCGTACCCCGCATCGTATGCCTGAACCGTCCCTGTTGTGTCGGGAATGTGTGTCTGGGTTTTACCGGTAAAACCAGGGAAAGCCGTCGGCTCGATTCCCTGGACCGATTCTGGGCAGAGACCCCTGCCCTGAAAAGGTGCAGACGACCTGCTATGCCGTCGGCCATTGGGCACCGCCAGGACTCGACCACAGCCGATTCGGCGGAGTGTTGGGGGGGGTGCCGGATGTGGAGCTGAAATGGAGTCGGGCCGCCATGCCCGAGATAGTGCCGCTGGGTGTGTCGCTGGGGTACTGGGTGGGTGTTGATGGGGGTAACACTGGGGTGTGTCGCGGCCCTGTGCTCGTGTTGTGCCTCCACGGATGGAGTCCACGAGCGGTTGCGACCTATCCACACCGGAGCATCCTTGCACCGTTTCCACCCGGTCTCGGGCGAACGGGCGTACGATCTTCCTCGAGACGCAACACGGCGATAGAGTCGAACTTCGGATCTGGTTGCCTGGGTGCGGACCGGGCGAGCGCGTCGGATGACGTCTTTCTGATCGTGTATGGCTTCGCTCGGGACGCTCCCCTCAATGTGGACAGCGAGGGGGCACATGCCGGTCGTGCCGTTCCTGACTTCGTATGATCCTTCGGATCCTCCGGGAGGGAGCATCGACCCGCTCGGGTTCGAGCGGGGATACCTTTTTCTTGCAGACAAGATCCTGCCGGGGCTGACGAACGTGGCCAATCGGCCGCGGTACTTCTCGGTGCTGTGTGCCGGGGTGTCGCTGGCGGATGCAGGAGTCGAGGGTACGCCGCGGGAAAAGTTGCGGCGGCGGCTGGAGCATGTGCTGCGTCTCGAGAGGTTCTGGGCGTTGGGGAACGTCCTGGCCGCTGGGCTGGATGGGGAGGAAGATCTCGCGACACAGGGGCTTCGGGGCGTCCGGAGAGCGTCGACCGTGGTCGAGGAGCTCTCGGCCAAGGGGGTCCGGAAGACGAAGGGGGACTTCTCTCTGCTCTCGAACCAATCCCGGTATGGGGTGGTCGGGATCTATGGGGCCGTGGCCGATGGGCTGCGGTTCTGGGACAGGCGACCCATGCAGCTCACCCCGGACCTTGGCGACAGGCTCGGGAGTGGTTTCATCCAGGAGACGGCGATGCCACCCGAGCTGCAGCGGGCCGTGCGCGACGGGGGAGAGGTCCAGCTTCGGACACTCCGGGAGTGGGGGGAGCGCGCCCACCTCTCGGCGAGGGTGACCGAGGCCGAGGCATCGTGCTTCGCCGACGCTGCCTATCGGGAACCCCTGCGAGCGCGGATGCTGGATCTGCTCGAAGAGTTTCCATGGAACGAGGAGGAGAGTGAGGTCGAGCGCCTCATGAGGATCGCCGAGGGAATCGAAGAATTGTCTGGGGACGCGGACATCCGGGAAGCGGCGCTGGCGATCGTTGCTTACGAGGAGTGCTACGCCCTTGCCCTCTTGGCCTTCGAGCGATTGCTCTACCTGTGTGCGAGCTCGGCCGCGGGGACCGTTGCGCTCGGCGAGGTCGATCGGGACGAGGTGTTGCAGGCAGTCTGTGATCGACTGCCCTCGGCGGTCGGAAGGCTCGACGCCGCTCTCGATGAGGCGACGACCTCAGGGTTCCGGGATGGCATCGATCGGCTGCTCGACGTGCGCGGGCTGCTCATGATCGCGGCGGCGAGCGAGGCGCCGTCGATGCTCGCAAGGACCTTGCTGAAGAGACACCAGGACGTACAGCACGGCAAGCTCGATCGCGGGAGACGGAAGACGCCCTGGATAGAGAACAACGACGACCGGATGGCCTTGGCAATGACCCGTGTCGGCGGACTCTCGGTCGAGCCCACGAGTGTGGACCAGATTGCAGCGCACCCCTACAGGCTCGGCGCGGCCGACGCCTTGATCGCTGCTGCGAGGGCCCGATGAGCCGGCGAACCGCGGCAAAAGCCGCGGACAGGAAGTTGTCGGACAGGCTGGCCCTGGACAGGGATCTGCATGGCGAGGTGCTAGGGCTGCTCGCAACCACCTTCGAGCTCGAGCCCAACTTTTTCGAGACCGACCTGTTGCCGACGCTGCTCGGCCTTGGAGCCTGGGACGACAAAGCTCTTGCGAGCCGTGTGGCCATGGAGCAGAGCCTTGCCAAGATGGTCGGCGCGGCCGTTGTGATGGCGGCCGGTCGATATCGGGGAAGGCCGCGGTCCCTGCGAGTGGAGCTCACGCCGCTGCACCTGGCTCCCCGCAAGCTCCATGCGAAGATCGTCCTCGTCCTGTACGAACGGGTCCTCAGGTTCGTCGTCTCGAGCGCCAACCTCACGACCCAGGGATATCGCCACAACAGAGAGGTGGCCGTGGCGTTCGAGGTCTCCGAAGCGCGCCCCGAGCAGGGCCCGCTCGTCAGAAGCGCTCTCGAGAACGCACCTACCGTGCTTCAAGCCGCATGGTCCGAGAGCGCTCGCGTGGTTCGAACGCAGGTCCTCGAGCGGCTCGAGGAATGGGGAGTGGGAGATGCCGTTCCTGGAGAGCGGTTCCTGTGGGGAGGAGGCGAGACCCTGCTCTGGGAGGATTTCCTCGCCGACTGGCCCGGAGGCGAGCCGGTGCACAAGGTCATTGTGGCGTCTCCCTTCTGGTCCGAGGAGCGCGGCGAGGGACCGCTGAGCACGTTTCTTGGCCGATTGCATACAGTGGGGCTCCTGGCTCCGAAGACCGACATACAGCTTCTAACCGAAGCTGTGGGCAGTGCGAACGAAGGCTACAAGCCGCTCCTACCGGATTCGCTCGCTCGCCTGGACCTCAGCTCGCTCGGTGTCCGCCCGACGGCGCAGTCGGTCGATCCATCCGTGCTGCCCGAGGAAGTCGGGGGACGAGACGATTTCATTCGAACGAGACCACTTCACGCCAAGGTCGTGCTCCTCGAAGGATCGGACACCTCGCTCGCATACGTCGGATCCGCCAACTTCACGCGTCGCGGCTTCGGCTTCTTCCCATCGCCATCCCTCGCCAACATCGAAGCAGGCTTGGCGCTCCGTCGCACAGGAACAGCTCGAGCGAGCCTGCGATCCATTGTTCCTTCGGGGACGGGACCCAAGGTCTCCCTTGGCGGCGGCGCTGTGGAGCACGTCTCGGTGGTCGTGAAAGACGACCTTGATCCACGATGGCCGAGCTTCTTGCCTGCCGTATGGCTCGTTCCACGCGCGGACGACCCTGACGCACTTCGACTCGTCGCCGAGGTTTCGAGGGACCACGTCGCCGGCCCCTGGTCGCTCTGGATCGGGGAGAAGATCGGGCAACCGCTTCTCGCGTGCACCGGCCAGGAGCACGTCGACGAACCGCTTTCGGCCGAGCTCCACATGGATCAGGTCAACGACTTGCTCCGCCTGCGTGAGGTCCTGGTGACGTGGTGGGAGCACGAAGAAGGAACGCAGTTTCCGATCAACGTCACGCTGCCGGCACGGGAACGCCTCCCCGTGGCACCGGGCGGCGAACGACCGGGCGAAGACCAGCTCCTCGCCTACTACCAGGGCCGGATCGCCTTCGAGGACATGTTCTGGAATCCTGACGACGAGGAAGAGAACCAAGATCGAGAACGCGGGACCATGTCCGAGGAGTCGGGGGTCGACACCTCGCGAATCCAGTCCTACAAGGTCAGGGCCTTCGTCGAAGCGCTGCAGGGCATCAAGGACGACCTCAAGGCCGCGACCGTGAGCGAGCCGGCTCTCCGCCTCGCCCTCAGGGGCCCGGTGAGCCCGGTCGCACTCGCTCGAGAGGTCTGTCGTGCCGTTCGGGCGAAGGACCGGAGCGCCACCGCGGGCGGGTTCCAGCTCGTCGAGATCCTGGTGTGCATCGAGGAGGCGCGCGGCTTCCCGGTGCCGGAGAGGCTCTTCGAGGCGTGGCTCTCGAATGTGGCGAAGGCATCCGAGGAAGTAGCGACCCTGCTCGATGGGTTGAGGCGGGAACACGGCGACGAGCTGGCGCCGACGACGGGTTTCGGCCGGTACGAGGCCAAGGTGCGGGAGCGAGCCGCGCTGCGGCAGGGAGGCGTCCGGTGATCGAGCCATCTCCGCACTTCGACCTCGGTCTGGACACCACGAGGATCAAGGATAAGCGGGATGCGGAGCGACAGACCGCGACCGTTCGAGAGGTGCTCTCGCGACTCTACAACCCCGATCTCGGGAAGCGATGGGAGCTCCAGCTCGTGGCTGACGAGGTCGGCATGGGCAAGACCTTCGTCGCCTTGGGAGTGGCGTACTCTCTGCTCCACCACATGCGCGAGAAGGGGCCTGGTGACGACCTCCGTTACTGCTACGGCAAGGTCCTCGTCATCGCGCCCGGCAACGTATCGCTGTACGAAAAGTGGTACCGGGAGGTGAAAGAGTTCGCCCGCCGGTGCGTCCGGCCCGAGCACCGCGCCGAGGCGGAGTCCTGGTTCGCGCCGGTCAAGGTGGAACGCTTCGACGAGCTTGCCCTCGCGTTCGCCAATGCGGCCGGGCCGAGGGTCCTCGTGGCGCACACCGGCATCCTGGGGAACCGCAAGCTCCAGCACTACGATCTGAAGCGCCGGTTCCTTCTCGGCACCCTCTTCCGGTACTGGGCGAACAGGTTCCGAGTCGATCAGAGAGAGCGTCTTCTCAAAGGAGCGCCCGACGGCTGGGGCAACGATCCCTACGCGTTGAACACAGGGACCGACGAAGAGCTCGCCCTCCTTCCGTATTCCGAAGAGCAGGTGCTGCGCGCGCTCGAACGTCTGGATCGTCCCGACGAAAAGGGCAATCCATCGGATGTCGAGAAGCTCCTCGAGCTCTGCCGAGAGATCGCGACGCCGTACATGAGGAACCGGAGCGTGCTCTTCGGCATGGTCGAGCCGAGGCTCGTGGCCCTTCACAAAGAGATCGCTGCCTCGGCGATTCGGCAGTCCCTCCCCCTTGTCATCGTGGACGAGGCACACAACTGGAAGAACGGGCCGAGCGCCGGCAGCAACGGGTACCACGTGTTCCGGGAGTACCTCGCCCCGTGGACGCGCCGGGTGCTCCTGTTGACGGCCACACCATTCCAGCTCGCGCCCAAAGAAATGCTCGAGCTCATCCGGATCGGCGAGGACATTCAGCCGGCCGCTACCAAGGCCGAATCACAGGAGCGCGTCGCAGCTCTTCGAGAACGGCGAGAGGCCGTGCTCACGCCCGTGCTCGAGAACGCCGCCAAGGCGAGCGTCCGTTTCGCCAAAGCCTGGGCTCGCCTTCCGCCGACGGTTTCGACCAGGGAGCTCGCGGATCTCTGGTTTTCGGACTCCATGAAGCAAACCCGTCAAGAGCTCCGCGGGATTGCCAACCTCTCAGGTGTCGTCGACCGGGTCATATTGGACCGGGTCATCGACAACGCCGTCGCAAGGATCGACCCGAACATCAGGGAGCTCCTGAGAGAGGGTCTCCGACTCTTCACGTTCAATTCCGATCTCTCGCAGGAGCTCGGCGAGTTCGTGATCCGCCACCGCCGGCAGACCGATCACAGGCTCTTTCGCGTTGGTGGCGAATACCAGCGGCCCGCGGAGCTGGTGGCACAGCGGCCCGACAGCCACGTGCTCCACGCCGCCGCCGGGGTCGATGTCCGTGGCGACGGCGAGCTGCCCCACTACCTGCTCATGCGGTGTGTCTCCGAGATGAAGCACGGCAAGGGAAGGTCATCGCTCGGGAGCGCGCTCACGGGGTGCTATTCGACGTTGCACGATAGCGCCGAGGGGCGAGGGATCAAGCATGCCCTCGATGAAGGATCCATGGGGCAGGTCTATCTCGATGTGCTTCTCGAGATGGTGGACGAGAGCCAGGACCCGAGACACCCCAAGGTCCGTGAGGTAGTCGATGCTGTGATGAAGGCGTGGCAGGGTGGTGAAAAGAGCCTGGTCTTCTGCTTCCGTACGAACACGGCCGAACGGCTGAGATCGATCATCGACGACCGGATACGCGACGCGCTCGACGAGCGGCGAGCCTGCTGCCTTGGAGGAGGTGAAAACCTGAAAACGCTGCGCAGTCGGCTCACCGGACGAGACCGCGACCTGATCGTCCTCGGCCTGGATCGGGTGCTCTGGTCGCTCCATTGGACAATCCGCGCGGACGGTCGAGAGCCATCCTTCTCGCCGGACGAGCTCAGGCTCGGCGACGAGGAGCTCGTGAGCCTGGTGGACCTGGCCCGCCGCTTCGGCGTGGACCTCCTGAGCGAGCGCGTCGATCGCGTGTTCCTCCAGCGCGCGGTGGAGCACGTGATCGCCTGCAGGCTCTGCACGAGGAGGGGGCTCTCCCCGTTGGAACGCGAAGTGCTCGAGGACGTGGCCGACCCGGCGTGGGTGGCCCGGCCCTACGGCCTTCACGCAGACACGCAGGAGGACACTGAGGGAGAGGACCCGCCCGAGTTCGATGAGCGCGGCGTCCACACGGTCTACGAGGAAGTACCGGACTACGAGTCGGACCCCCGAGAGAACGAGCGGAGGGCGAGTGAGCTCGCAGAGCGGCGGGCGCGAGCTCGGCGGAGCGGCCAGATCCCGATCGTCGATGTCTACGCCGAGGGTCCGAGTCTCTGGCTCGGTATGACTCCGCCGGAGGAAGCGAGGCGAGGCCCGGCTCCCGAAGGCACGACGGCGATGAGCGTGCTTCTGCAGATGCACCATCACATCTGGGGCCTCACGCGAGAGAAGGAGGAGCTGGACTGGCGATCGCGGCTCCTCGTGTTCCAGGCAATGCGACGAGCCCTGCTCCGCGAGTCGGTGCTGCTCCGTCTTCTGCCCAAGCGGACTGACCTGGCCGAAGAGAGCTGGGGCGACCTGCTTGCTCGAGCTTTCTTCGATCGCCTTCCAGGGCAACGGGAGAGCATGGCAGATCGGATCGCCGTCTTCCTCGAGGACCTCCAATCCGCGAGCGGGTCCTTCGGTGATTCCAGCTCCCAGCGGTTCGTTTTCTATGATGCCACCCGGCTCAGGGATCAGAACTTCGTGGCTCTGGTCTCCGGCAACACGAAGGCCTCAGTGCGCGAGCGGATCTTCGCCGGGTTCAACACCCCGCTCTTGCCTGAAGTTCTCGTCTGCACAGCCGTGGGCCAGGAGGGCATCGACCTCCACCGGCACTGCCGCCACGTCGTTCACTACGACCTGGCTTGGAACCCCGCTGTGCTCGAACAGCGCACCGGCAGGGCCGATCGGATCGGCAGCAAGACCTTCCGCGAGCGCGCCCGTTCACGAGACGATGCCAAGCCCTACCTCGAGATCGGCGTCCCGTTCCTTGCCGGCACCTACGACGAGCGCATGTACGAAGAGCTCCGACTCCGCGCCCAGACCTTCGAGGTCCTCACCGGCGGCGACCTCGCCGCCGACCACGCCGAAGGTGAAGACCACGTCGAAGGAGCTGAAGACAAGGAGCGCGGCCTCCACTTCGTGCCCCTCCCCGGCGAGATGGTCCACGACCTCAGGGTCAAGCTCCACGTGTGGTCGACGCACGAGTGAGCCCACGCTGCGTCAACATCGGCCAGCAGCACCAGTCCGTACGGCGCAACACCGATCCTCGCCGACCTTGAGCGAGATCTTCGGCTCGTGATAGCGTTGACCCCTCAAATTGGGAACAGAGCGCCCACGCGGGCGTGCTTCGAGCTGGGAGCCCGCCGATGGGAGAACAGGAACCCTGTTGGGTATTCTTCGACGTGGTCGCGAGCCATCTGAGCATAACCCGTGACATCGAACAGAGACCGGAGTGGACCAGTGACGAGCGCGAACCCGCGTGAAGGCATGATGGCGGTCGTGCGCAACCGCCGGGCGATGATCATGGGTGTCCAACCCTTCGACGCGGACGAAGCCGGTCGGTTTCACCTGGTCGATGTCGAGTACACCGACGGCACCGGCGTCGAGACCGACCAGGTGCTATGGGAGGTCGAGGTCGGCGCCGAGATCCTCGAGCCCGCCGCCTTGCCCAGGGTGGAGCACACCGCGCCTATGGACCCTCGCGAGCTCGACGCGATGGTCCGAGCCTCGCGCTGGTCCGCGCTCACCCCGTCGCTGCCGTTCTCCGGGCTCGACGAGGACCGACCACCACTCGCCGCACCGCTCTACAGCGCCATCTACCCCGAGGCCTACCAGCTCGTCCCCGTGCTGCGCGCGCTCGAGATGCCGCGCGTGGCGCTCATGCTCGCCGACGCAGTCGGCCTCGGGAAGACCATCCAGGCCGGAATGGTCCTCCGGGAGCTCATGCTGCGCCGTCGCATCCGCCGCGTGTTGGTGCTGTGTCCTGCTGCCCTGCGCTCGCAGTGGCGAGAGGAGATGCAAGAGAAGTTCGCGCTGCCTTTCGAGGTCGTGGACCGCCCGCAAGCGCTCAAGCTCCAGCGCGAGATCGGCGTGGACGCCAACCCCTGGAGATCGTACGAACGCATCATCGCCAGCTACCACTACCTCAAGCAACCCGACGTGCTCGAGCAGTTCCGGACCATCACCGAGCCAGGCGAGGACGGCCGGTTAAGATGGGATCTTCTCATCGTCGACGAGGCGCACAACCTCTCGCCCGCGAGCTTCGGGACCGACTCGGACATCTCGAAGATGCTCCAGCGCATAGCACCCTGGTTCGAGCATCGCATCTTCCTCACTGCCACGCCGCACAACGGGCACACCCGGTCGTTCTCCGGCCTTCTCGAGGCGCTCGACCCGGTGCGCTTCACCCGCACGTCCGAGCTCAGCGACGAAGACCGTCGGCGTGTCGGCGAGACAGTCATACGCCGCCTCAAGAGCGAGATCAACGGCTGCTACACCGCCCTCGGCGAGCCGGCCCGCTTCTCCGATCGCCACGTCGAGGCGCTCCCTGTCCTGCACCTGGAGAACCAGGAGGCCGCGCTCCACCTGGCCCTGCGAAACTTCCGCAAGGCTCTCAAGAAGGCCCTTCGCGGCGCGGAGCACCAAGACCGCACCGCGGCGAGCTTCGCCACCGAGGTGCTCCAGAAACGGCTGCTCTCCGGCCCCTGGGCGTTCGGACAGAGCTGGCTCGCCCTCATCGAGGGGTTCGAAGTACACGCCGAGAGCGCCACCGCGAGCACTGTCGTTCGCGTTCGAGACGCGACCAGGGACGACACCGACGACGACCCCGAGCGAGAGAGCCGGCAGCGGCACACCGATCGAACGGTGGGCGCCTGGCTGCGGCAGTGGCGAGAAGCCCTGACGGACGAGATCGCCGAGGTGTCGCGCCAGATCGAGGCGATCGGCGTCAGCCGCGTTCCCCCTGGGCTCGACCCGGGCGCGCATACGGATGAGGTGATCACGCGCGCCGCGCGGGTGAAGACCGACGCCCGACTCCGTGCCCTCGAGAAACTGGTCGATGAGCGCCTCCGAGACTGCGACGAATGGCGAGTCGACGAGCGTCTCGTCGTCTTCACGGAGTACCTCGCCACACTCGACTACCTGCGCGCCAGGTTGCGAGCTCGCTATGGCAGCGCCGACTGGTTGCTCACCCTCTACGGGGGCATGAACGACGCCGAGCGCGATGCCGCCAAGCGAGCCTTCAACGACCCGAGAGGGCCGGCCCGCCTGCTCGTGGCTACCGATGCCGCAGGCGAAGGTCTCAACCTCCAGCGAGCGGCGCGCTACCTGCTGCACTGGGACATCCCCTGGAACCCGGCCCGCATGGAGCAGCGCAACGGCCGCCTCGACCGGCACGGCCAGAAGCGCGACGTCTTCATCTTCCACTTCGACAGCACCGACGACGCCTCCATGCGCTTCCTCGGCAAGGTGCTGAAAAAGCGTTCGCAGACCCGCGAGGACCGGGTCGTCACCGATGAGATCTTCGCCGAAGCGATCCTCGCCCACTTCGAGGAGGAGGAGGACGCGGAAGCCAGTGAGGGCCGCCTGGATCGGGTCATCGGTCATGCGCGCGCGCTGAGCTCCGATGCGGCGGACGATCTCCCGGCTGGGAGCCCGTTGCCGGGTGCAGAGGACCTGGCGCACCTCGAGGACCTCAAGGCGGAGCTCGACCTGTCACCGGGCTCGCTGCGGGAGACCCTGGAGACGGCGCTCGCGATCGAGGCCGGCCGCCCGCGCCTTCGACCGGACGACGCGGGACGTGAACGCCTGGTACACCCCGTTCCCACGATCTGGCGTGAGCTGGTGGACCACACGCTGCGCGAGGGCGGGCCTTCTGGCTCGATGCTCGCGCTCGTGTTCGACCCGTCACACTATGTCCGGCCTCATGATGGCACTCCGACTGGCCGCCCCGTCTACACGCCGGAGCCCGACTCGCGGCTCCTGCACCTGGGCGACGCGCTGTATCACCGCGTGATGTCGACCTTCGCCCGCTATCGTTTTCCGGGCGGGCCGAGCGCGGCAACCCGCTGGACCGCGCGCACCGGGGATGTCCCGGACGGCGCCGACGCGCTGGTGCTGCTCACCGTCGAGGAGCTGGCCGTCAACGAGCTGCGCGAGCCCTGCCACCACTGGGTCCGAACACTGGCGCTGCCCATCCGGGGCGACGCGCTCGGCAATCCCCTGCCGCACCGGCCGGCGAGGGACTGGGAGGCTCCCCCGACACCCGGCGACCGCGACGCGGCGCGGGACGTGTGGGACGAGGTCGAGGACGACGTCAAGGCACGGGTGCAGGCGCTTCAGGCCGAGCTGACTGCTTCGCTCGGCGCGCGCTTGCGTGCCGCGGGGAAGGTTGTGAGCGACCTCGAAAAGAAGCGCTTTGACCGGCGCAAGAAGGAGCTCGAACGCGCCATCGGCGAGAACCAGATCGCGAAGATCGCCAAGGAGGCCGACAAACTCCGCGAGAAGGCCCGACAGATGTCGCTCTTCTCGGAGCTCGTCCAGGAGATCGAGAAGCGTCTCGCCGACCTCGACGCAGAGCTGACGCTGCGCAAAAGCCACTACGAGCAGGTGCAGGAGCGGCTCGTCGTCGAGGCCGAGCGGACGCTCGAGCGGGTGCTGCCGCTGCGCTACGCGCTGCGAGGAGAGGCGCGGGTCTACCCCATCGCGGTCGAGATCCGGCTGCCGGGAGGCGCGCGATGAGCCTGCACAACGCCTGGGTGGCGCTGCGCCACGGCGGCAACCTGCTGTCGCCGGACGCCCTCGATGGGCTTCCGGCGCCAACAAAGGCGCCGTGGGGGCTCGCCGACCGGCTTCGTGCCGCCCTCGTGGCCTTCGATCCGGACAAGCCGACCTCGGCCACGCTCGGGGCGCTGCTCGACGTGGTGCTCGAGGACTCCTGCGGGTTGAAGGACGGCTGGGCCAAGGGCAGCGCCATCGGGGCCGCCGACGCCGAGAAGCTCCTCGACGGCACCGTGCTCAGACCCCGCCGCCGGTGGTCTGGCCCGGGCCGCGAGACCCTCGTCGTGTTCACCACGCCCGCTGCCCGCCTCGGCGTGGGCAAGGGGCGCCGCCCCGTCGCCCAGGGGGTCGAGTACCTCCGGCGGCGCTCCGTTCCCCTCGGACTCGTCACCAACGGGACCCAGTGGCGCCTGGTCTGGGCCGACACCGACAGCCTGGCCTGGGCCGAGTGGGAGGCCGACCGCTGGCTCGATGCGGATCACCTCTCCGGCGAGCTGGCGGTGCTGCGGCAGGTGCTCTCGCCGGCGACGCTCGCACGGCCCGAAAAGGGGGAGGCCGCTGCACCGAGCCCGCTGCTCGTTGCGATCCGCGACACGCGCCGCGGCCAGGCGAAGCTGAGCAAGGAGCTGGGCGAGCGGGTGCGCCGCTCTGTCGAGACCCTGCTCCGGGGCCGCGAACCGCTTGTCGGTCCGGCCTGGGGCGACCACCAGAGCAACGAGCTGTACGTGGCCGCCTGCCACTTCGTGATGCGGCTGGTCGTCACGCTCTTCGCCGAGGCGCGGGAGCTCCTGCCCGTCCACAACCCGGTCTACCACCAGGCATACGGGCTGCGCGGCCTGCTCGATCAGCTCGACCGCCTCACGCCGGAGCGCCGCCGGGCGCGATACATGGCCTGGCCGCGGCTGCTCGCGCTCTTCCGTCTGCTGCACCGCGGCTCGCCGCACCCGGTCATGAACCTGCCGGCCTACGGTGGAGACCTCTTCCGTCCAGGAGGCGACGCCGGCGACGGGGTGCAGCGCGCCCTGGCTCTGCTCGAAGCGTTGCCCGAGCCGCCGGACGACGACGTGGTCCACCGCATCCTGGTGCTGCTGACCCGCACGACCCAGAAGGTCCGCGAGGGCGCAGGCTGGCGCACGGTCGCGGCCCCGGTGGACTTCACGGAGCTCACCAGCGAGTACATCGGGATCCTTTACGAGGGCCTGCTCGACTACGAGCTCCACCGCGCCGGTGAGCAGCCCGTCGTGTTCCTGAACCTCGGCGACCAGCCAGCGCTGCCGCTCGACCGCCTGGAGGCGATGGATGACAAGGCGTTGAAGGCCCTCGTCGAGAAGGCCAAGGTCAAGAAGAAGGCCGCCGTCGAAGGCGACGACGAAGGCGAGGAGGGGGACGACGACGCATCGGGCGACGCAGAGGAGATCGCAGACGGCGAAGAAGACGGTGACGCTGATGTCGAGGACGAGCCCGTCGCAATGGAGGAGGACGAGCCGAGCGACGACGCCCGCGCCGAGGCCCGGGCCCGCGCCCTCGCATGGGGCCGGCGAGCCGTCGAGGTTGCCGGGCTGGTCCGAAAGCCCCGGGGCAGGACGGCAGACACCACCGCGCTTTATAAGGCGCAGCTCGCCGCTGCCTCGCAGCAGCTCATCGCGGATCTGAAGCTCCCCGGCGAGCTCTACCTCGTGCGCTGGGGAGGCACCCGCAAGGGCGCTGGCACTTTCTACACCCGGCCGCAGCTCACGCTGCCCACCGTGCGCCGCACGCTGGAACCGTTGATCTTCTCCTCCCCTCTCCCCTCGGGAGAGGGGCCGGGGGTGAGGGCCCCCGAGGCGCTTCTCTCCCTCAAGGTCTGCGACCCGGCCATGGGCTCGGGCAGCTTCCTCGTCGCCGCGCTTCGTGTGCTCACCGCCGCGGTGGTGGAGTCGCTGCACGTCCACGGTCGCATCGAGCGCGTGAACGGCCGCACGACCGTGGCCTGCGAGCTCCTGCCCGAGGCCGACCGCATCCTGCCTGCCGAAGGCTTCGACGAGCGGCTCGAGGCCATCGTGCGCCGGGCCGTCGTCGAGCACTGCCTCTACGGCGTGGACATCGACCCGCTGGCCGTGGAGCTCGCCCGCGTGGCGCTCTGGGTCGAGACTCTCGACGAGAAGCTACCTTTCACCTTCCTCGACCATAAGCTGCGCTGCGGCGACTCCCTGGTTGGAACCTGGCTCGATCGGTTCCGCGACTACCCGCTGCTCGCCTTCGACCGGCAGAGCCCGGACTGGACTCAGAAAAAGGAGGATTGGAAGCTCGTACATCAACCGTGGAAGAAGTGGCACCAGGCGCTCAAGCAGAAGCGAGCCACCGCCATCGACGAGCAGGTGAAGATCCTGTCCGGGGAGCTTCGTCTGCCAGCCTTTGCCACGAGCGACGAGGAGCTGAGAACCGCCGTCGACCGAGTGCGCCACCTTTACCGCGAGCTGCGTGCCGTGCCCGCCGGTCGCCCCGACGAGCGCGCCCGTATCTGGCGCGAGCGCATCCAGACCGATCCTGCACTTGATCGTGTACGCGAGGCATTCGACACCTGGTGCGCCCTCTGGTTCTGGCCCCTCGATCAGCTCGATTCGTTGCCTTTACCGAGCGACCTCCCCGCTCCGTGCGACGAAGCCCGCGCTGTGGTGAAGAAGCTCCGTGACCAGAAGCGGTTCTTCCACTGGGAGCTCGAGTTCCCCGATGTGTTCACCGAGGAAGGCACCGGCTTTGACGCGGTTGTGGGCAACCCGCCCTGGGAGATCCAGAAACCAAACAGCATGGAGTTCTTCAGCAACCACGACCCCCTCTACCGCGCGTACGGCAAGCAGGAGGCATTGCGGGTGCAGAAGGCCCTGTTTGAAGCCCACCCCGCCATCGAGGCCGACTGGCTCGCCTACACCGGCGACTTCAAGGACCGCGGCAACTTCGTCAAGCACGCCGCCGAGCCCTACGGAGATGGAAAGGTTGCGGGTCATGGTGGTGGCGACGTCAGCCTTGTCCGGGGCAAACAAGGTGCTGCGCTGCACATGACCTGGCGCGGCAAGCGGGCCCGTTACCGTGGGCTATGCGACCCGGAGCATCCCTTCCGCCACCAAGGCTCGGCCGACCTGAATACCTACAAGATGTTCGTCGAGCAAGCTCATGCACTGCTTCGCGAAGGTGGTCAGGTCGGCCTGGTCGTTCCGAGCGGGCTCTATACTGACAAGGGCACCGGCGAATTACGAAGGCTCTTGCTCGATCAGACAGCCTGGCGGCTTCTCTTCGCATTTCAAAATGAGAGAAAGTTCTTCCGAGACGCCGACCACAGGCAGAAGCAATGCGTCATCATAGCTTCGAGAGGACCTCAGACCGAGACTGTAGAAGTGATGTTCAAATTGGGGATCAATGAATCTCCCGAGCCGGAGGACATCCCGGCCCACTTAGGTTCTGGATGGGCTCCAATCACCTTGGAACGTCGAACTATCGATCAATTCAGCCCTAGGAGCCACAGTATATTGGAGATCCGGTCGGAGAAGGATCTCGCCGTTCTGACGAAGCTCTATTCCAACGGCGTCTTGCTTGGAGACGACGGACCGGACGACGGATGGTTCGTTCGCTACTCGCGGGAGTTCCACATTACGGAGGATTCAAAGCTCTTCCCACCGATTGAGCAGTGGATGGCTCAGGGCTACCGACCGACGGTGTACGGGTTCTACGTGGATTCAAACGGGGAGCGCGCACTGCCGCTGTATGAGGGAAGACTCTTTTCGCAGTTCGACTACCAAGCGATGAACTGGGTTTCCGGGAAGGGGCGGTCATCTGTGTGGGAAGAGAATCCCTGGCACGGACGAGTGTCACATCCGCAGTACCTCATGTCGGCCAGCTACTACCTCGCATCCGGCAAGAGATTTGGGTCGCCGAAAATTGCGACAATGCAGGTGACGAGTGCCACAAACTCTCGAACCGTGATTGCAGCGCTCACCCCCGATTGGCCCGGTGTCGACAAGACACCGTTCATGCAGAGTGAAATCAAGATGGCAGGTGTCACCGAAGCGCTGCTTGCGGTAATCAACTCTCTTGTGTTCGACTACACAGCTCGAGCGGCTGTCGGCGCGATGACTCTTGGTTGGTACATCTGGGAGTCTCTGCCACTGCCAGTGCGCTCGAACACTGCAGCGTTAGCACGCCTTGGCGTTCGTTTGAACGCAGCGAGCTGTACGATGGCACCCTTCTGGTCCGAACAGCCGTCCTCCCATCCGTGGCGCCGCCTCTGGGCCATCACTCCCCACGAGCGCCTCCGCCTCCGCTGTGTGCTGGACGCGATTGTCGCCGTTCTCTACGGCCTGGATCGCGACGACTTCGCCTGGGTCCTCAAGGACTGCGACCATCCAGCCTCACATCTGTCGAACAAGGCCTTCTGCCGCCAACTCGACGCCAAGGGGTTCTGGCGTGTGGACAAGACCGAGGACCCTGAGCTGCGCCACACCGTGCTCTCGCTTGCTGCTTTCGACGACCTTCAGGCCGCTATCGGCGCGGCGGGCGGCGACCGCGACGCCGGCATCCAGGCATTCTGCGATCAAAACGACGGCGACGGGTGGATGCTCCCCGAGACCCTGTGCCTCGCCGACCTCGGCCTGACCCGTACCGTGGATGTGGGTGACTACAACGACCGCGCTCGCACGCCGCAGCCCGTCCGAAGCCGCATGGGAGAGCGCTTCCTCGACTGGCAGCTCGCCCAGACCCCCGAGGAGAGCTGGGCCGAGTGCGAGCGGCACGCCAAGACGATCCTCGAGGGAATGCCTGCACCGCGTGTCGAGACGCCCCCGAAAATGAAAGCTGCCCAGCAGCCCGAGCAGTACGATCTCTTCGAGAAGAAAGGCTAGGAGCTGGCCGTGATCAACCATATGCGAATCAAGAACTTCAAGGGCTGGCAGGACTCCGGCGCCATCCGCATTGCGCCGTTGACCCTGCTCTTCGGGACGAACAGCGCCGGCAAGACCAGCATCCCCCAGCTCCTGCTGATGCTTCGACAGACGATCGAGTCGGCCGACCGACAGCGCGTGCTGCACCTCGGTGACAAGTCGACCTTCGTGGACCTGGGTACCTACGAGGACGTCGTGTTCCAACACGAGGTCGAGCGGGCGCTCAGCTTCGAGATCGGCTGGGAAGCCTCAGAGTCCATGTCCGTCCGAGATCCGCTCTCCGGCTCCAGCGCGGAGTCGACTCAGATGGGCTTCGAGGCGGTCATCAAGGCAGACCGACACCGCCAGCCCATCGTCGACCGGTTCACCTACACGCTCGGCCCCCGAGCGGCGCCCGAACTGAAGGCCGGCGTTCAGCGTCGTACAACGGGCACCAAGTACGACCTGACCACGGAGCGCTACAAGGAGGTGCGGCAGACCGGTCGCGCCTGGCCGCTCCCCGCGCCCTATCACTTCCACGCCTTCCCCGACGAGGCTGTCGCGTACTACCAGAACACGGCCTTCGTCTCCGACCTCGCGCTTCGGCTGCAGGAGCTGGCCAAGTCGTTCCTGCACGTCGGACCGCTTCGGGAGTATCCGAACCGCATCTACGTGTGGTCGGGCGAGCAGCACCTGCACGTCGGGCAGCGCGGCGAGCGCGCCGTGGAGGCCATCCTCGCGGCACGGGATCGCAAGTTCAACTGGAAGCCCAAGCAGCACCGGCGGACGCTCGACCGGCTCGTCGCCGAGCGCCTGCATCAGATGGGACTCATCGACGACTTCGAGGTGCGGCCGATCGCGGAGAACCGCAAGGAGTACGAGGTGCTCGTCAGGACGCACCCGCGGCTGCCGCAGGTAAAGCTGACGGACGTCGGGTTCGGGATCAGCCAGGTGCTCCCCGTGGTCGTCGAGTGCTTCTGTACTCCACCAGGCTCCATCGTCATCTTCGAGCAGCCGGAGATCCACCTTCACCCCAAGGTCCAGGCCGATCTGGCGGACGTGTTCGTGGACGCCATCCACGCTCGAGAGGACGGCAAGCCTCGCAACGTCCAGTTCATCATCGAGAGCCACTCAGAGCACCTCATCAGGCGCCTGCAGCGGCTCATCGCCGAGGAGGCCCTCACGCCGGAGGAAGCAGCCCTCTATTTCGTACACACAGACAAGGCGGAGGCGCACATCGAGGAGCTCGAGGTCGACTTGTTCGGCAACATCCTCAACTGGCCCGAGAACTTTTTCGGCGATGAGATGGCTGATCTCGTGGCACGGTCGGAGGCCCAGGCGCGCCGCATGAAGGCGAAAAAGAAGACCGAGGAGATCCTTTGACGATACCCGATCACGTAGTTGTGGACACGAACGTGGCGACGACGGCCAACGGCCAGAATATTGGTGCCCCGTTGGACTGCGTGGTCGCCTGTGGGCGCGCTTTGCAGCACACGATGTCGCGCGGGCATATCTACATCGACCATGGTGATGGCTCTTCGGCGATCGTCCACGAGTACCGGCAGAACCTGTCGGCGAGCGGGCAGCCGGGGCCGGGCGACGCATTCCTGAAGTGGCTGCTGACACACGAGTGGGGCGGCCAGCGAGTTACCCGCGTCCCCATCACCCCGAAAGCGGGAGGCCCCCAAGACTACGAGGAGCTGCCCGCGCCAGACGACGGCACGTCCTTTGATCCGTCCGACCGGAAGTTCCTCGCGGTAGCGGCTGCGCACCCGAGCCATCCGCCAATCCTCCAGGCCCTCGACAGCAAGTGGTGGGGATGGCAGAAGGCTCTGGCGCCGATCGGGGTGACGATTCACTTTCTCTGCCCGGATGCGATCAAGGCCAAGTACGCGGAGAAGATGGGCGAGCCATGACCGACTTCTTCCGCTTTCCCCAGACCCCGCACCTCGCCTGGCTGGGTGAGGGCCAGCCGCGCGACGACAAGGTGCTAGCCCTCGAGGAGGTCGACGACCTGCTCTCCTGCAACCTCGTTGTGGAGGAGAAGATTGACGGCGCCAACCTCGGCCTCTCCACCACGGAGGAAGGCGAGCTGCGCGCCCAGAACCGCGGCAGCTACCTGTCCCGCGATCTCCATCACGAGCAGTTCCGTCCGCTCTGGCAGTGGCTCGTTCCTCGCGAGCAGACCCTGGTCGATGCGCTGTGGCCCGACCGGATACTCTTCGGCGAGTGGTGCGTCGCCGTGCACAGCGTGCGGTACGACCGCCTGCCCGACTGGTTCCTCGGGTTCGACGTGTACGACAAGGCCACAGACCGGTTCTGGAACACGGCCCGCCGAGATGGGCTGCTGGCGGAGCTGGGGCTCGCCGTGGTGCCTCGGCTGGCGGCCGGACGGTTCACGCTCGACGATCTCGTGTCGCTCATGGCGGGCTCGCGGGTCGGCAGCCTTCCCATGGAAGGCCTGGTGATGAGGCGGGAAGCGGACGGCTGGACCACGGCTCGCGCCAAGCTGGTTCGCGCCTCGTTCACCCAAGACATCGACGAGCACTGGTCTCGAGGACCGTTGAGGCGCAACGCGCTCGCGGGAGGTGCATCCACATGGCCCTGAACCCCATCACCTTCACCGAGCGGGTCGTCGACGACTTCCTCCACTACCAGCTCACGACATACCCGCTCGCCGACCCCGACCTGTTCAGCCAGCTCCGCTCGCTGCTCCAGCTCCAGGAGACTCGCAGGACTCCCCTGCGCAAGGGTCCCTTCGTCAGCCTCTCCCGACCGTTCAAGCAGGGCGCCACGGTGGCCGAGCTCGTGGCCGACGGCGTCTTCCATCCGCAGATGCAGGCGGTGGTGCCGTACGAGCACGTGCGGGCGCACCAGGAGCAGGCGATCCGGGCTGTCCACGCGGGTCAGGCCACGCTGGTCTCCACCGGGACGGGCTCGGGGAAGACCGAGGCGTTCCTCTACCCGATCATCAGCCGCTGCCTCGAGCTCCAGGACGCCGGCGCGCCGCCGGGGGTCGTGGCCGTGCTCATCTACCCGATGAACGCGCTCGCCGAGGACCAGCTCGGCCGGCTCCGCGGTCTGCTCGCCGGCCGCGGCATCCCCTTCGGCATGTACGTCCGAAAGACCCCCGAGGAAGATGCCCAGGTCCGCGGCGAACGGATGCCGCCGGGGTCGACCAACATGGCGTACGCGGAGCGGCTCGCGCAGATCCGTGAGGCCGGCCAGGCGATCTCGCTCATGCCGCCCGAGGAGCGCGCCAGCCGCAGGGCGATGCGCGCGGACGGTGGACAGCCGCGCATCCTGCTCACCAACGTCAAGCAGCTCGAGCTGTTGCTCACTCGCGGCAAGGACGTGGGCATCTTCGCCAGTGCGCCGCTGGAGTTCCTGGTCTTCGACGAGGCCCACACGTTTCGCGGCGCCCAGGGCGCGGAGACGGCGTGCCTCATTCGACGGCTCCGCACATTCTGCGGCAAGCAGCCGCACGAGGTCCGGCACGTGGCCACCTCGGCCACCATGGCCGATCCGGACAGCAGCGACGGGGCTGCGAAGGACTTCGCCCGGCGCTTCTTCGGAGTGGACGGCGACCAGGTGACTCTGATTCGCGAGATCTACGACGAGCTGCGCTGGAACGAACGGCGGAGCGTGCCGGTGGGGCCGCCCGAGGACCCCCACGCCGTGCTGGGCGCGCTACTCGAGGCGATCGATGCGCCCGACGACGATGTGGCGGACGCGATCTCGGCGCCGCTCGTCGAGCTCGGCGGCGCGCGGCTTCGTCGTGACAACTGGCAAGCCTCGCTCCAGAGCCAGCTCGCGAGCAACGATCTCGTCTTCCAGCTCGCCGCGGCCCTCGCCAGGCCGCGCGCCCTGGCCGAGCTGCCCGCGATGCTCCTCGAGAAGCTCGGTCGGGCGGTGCCGGAGGCGGAGATCCTGGCGTGGCTCGCGCTCGGGGCGGCGACCGGACGCGGCGGACACGACCCGCTACTGCGGCCCGTGGTCCACTCCTTCGTGCGAGGTGTTGGTGGGGCGGTGGTGACGTTCTCGAACCCCGAGCACACCGCGCGGCTCTGGCTCTCCGGCGAGGACGCCGACGCGGAGCTCGGCGATGGCTTCTGGCGCTTCCCGATCATCACCTGCACGACCTGCGGCCAGCACTATTACGAGACATGGGTGAAGGACTTCGCGCTACGGACCGGCACGAAGATCGGCCCGAGCGGCGGCGACCTCGTCGGCACTTCAAGTGTGTGGGAGCACGTCCCAGAGGAGACCGGCGGAAGCCGCGTGATCCTGGTCGACCGCCTCGTGGTCAGCCCTGACGAGGACGAGGACGCGGAGGATGTGGACGAGGACGGCGACGTCCTGCCGCCGAGCGGACACGACTTCGAGCATCGCCGGCTCCACCCGATGTTCGTGTGCAGCCACTGCGGATCCCTGCATGAGGAGCGCACCGACGCCTGTCTTGCCTGCAACGTCCAGAAAGCGATGGTGCCCGTTCAGGCCGTGCGCTCCAATGAGGTGTACCCGGGGTTCCTGCACTCGTGCGTGGCGTGCCAGTCGCCGGGTAAGCGCCCGAGAGGTGGCCGCTACCGCGAGCCGGCCCGTCCCGTTCGCGCTGTCGCCGTCTCGGACGTGCACGTGCTCGCCCAATCCATGGTCCACCTCTCGGAGCGGCAGCGATTGCTCGTCTTCGCCGACAACCGTCAGGACGCCGCGTTCCAGGCAGGGTGGATGCGCGACCATGCCCGCCGCTACCGGTTGCGGGCGTTGATGGCGCAGCAGATCCCCGAGAACGGGGCCTCCATCGGCGACGTGGTCTACGGGCTGGACGACCTGCTCGACAAGGACCGCGACCTTTCGCGCGCGCTGCTCCCCGAGGTCTGGCAGGTCGTGCCCTTCGAGGAGAGCGGCACGAAGCACCGCGAGGAGCGTCTCTACTTCCTGCGCATCCAGGTGCTCCGCGAGGTCGCAACGGGCGTCAAGCAGCGCCTCGGCCTCGAGCCGTGGGGCCGGCTGAAGATCGGGTATCGAGGGCTGACGCCAGGGCTCGGCTTCTTCGAAAAGTGGGCACCGGCGCTCGAGGTCACCCGGGAAGCGCTGACCGAGGGCGTCGCGGCGATGCTCGACCACCTGCGCCGGGTCCGAGTGCTTCACGACCCGACGAAGCTCTTCGAGACGATGTGGAACAGCGGCGACAAGGAGGTCCAGTACGGCTACGTGCCCAACTTCGGCGGCGGCCCCAGAGGCGCCAAGCTGAGGCGAGCCTCGTCGGATGTCCCCGCCAGGGTCACACAGTGGGCTGGCAGCCGACCGACCCAGGTGTGGAACGCGGTGGCGTCGTGGGGAGTGACCGAGCAGGACATCGAGGCATTTCTCGGCGAGCTCTGGTCCACCCTCTGCGACGAGAAGCTGCTCGTGCCGGTCACCCTCACCGGATGGGGGAAGCCGCTCGTTGGCAGCGCCGGTGTGTTCCAGATCGACAGCGCGAAGCTGATACTGCATCCGCACTCCGGCCGCTATCGTTGCGAGAAGTGCCGCAGGACCACGATCCGGTTGGGGCCGACCGGCCTGTGCATGGCATGGCGCTGTGGCGGAAATCTTACCTGGGAGGTTGAAGCCCAGGACGACTTCGACCTGCGCATGCTCGACGGCGACTACGCCATGCTGCGCGTCGCCGAACATTCGGCGCAGGTTCCCCACGACCTGCGCGAGCGCATCGAGAACCAGTTCAAGGGCGAGGGAGCGCAGCTCAACTCGCTGGTGTGCACGCCGACGCTCGAGCTGGGCGTGGACATCGGCGCGCTTGACGCGGTGTTGATGCGCAACGTGCCCCCGACCGCCGCCAACTACTGGCAGCGCGCCGGCCGTGCCGGGCGCCGACACCGCATGGCGGTCGACGTGACCTACGCCCAGGCCACGGGCTTCGACCAGGCATACTTCCGCGAGCCCCTCAAGCTCCTGGGAGGGCAGGTCGAGCCGCCGCGCTTCAACCTCAAGAACGAGGTGATGATCCGGAAGCACATCCACGCGACTGTGCTCACGACGCTGTACGGCGTGGCTCGTGCTTCAAGCAACGAGACGCGACGCGAGATCGATGACACCCTGTCGCGTTGCGTCCCCCCCACGCTGCGGACCTACCTCTTCACGCCCGGCGGCGAGGTCCTCGATAAAGTCCGCGATGTCTCCGAGCTCGGAAGCCTGATCTCGAAGCACTGGTCAACCGTGCGCTCTGCGGTACGGCGGTCGTTCACCGAGGCTTGGCCCGCCGAGGATGCCGCCGCGGTCAACGAAGCTCTACTGGACCGCGTGCTCCTCGAGATGCCCGCGTCTCTGCAGGCAGTGCTCAAGCGCTTCAAGCGACGTCTCGACTGGGCGTTGGGCGAGCTGCGCCGACTCGGCTCGTTGAAGCTGAAGCAGGGCAACCTCGACCCCGAGGACAAGGCCCACGAGCGCCGCTGCGAGAAGGTCATCTCACGACTGAAAGGCACGGACGCTCGCGCGCGCTCGAGGGCGCAAGGAGGACCGGACGACTCCGAGACCATGGGTGCGCTCGCGCGCGAGGGCTTTCTGCCAGGCTACGGGCTCGAGTCGGGCAGCCTGGTGGGCACGGCCGAGCCGCCCCGCATGACGCAGGGCCTCGACGACTTCGACCTGCCGCGTCCGCCGACGCTGGCGTTGCGCGAGTACGTGCCCGGCAACGCGATCTACGCCAACGGCTTCCGCTTCGTGCCGCGCCGGTTCCTGCTCACGCCGGAGGAGACGTTGCGCTTCCGGGTCGTCGTCGACCAACAGGTGGTCCAGGAGGTCGGAACAGATACCGCGAGCGCGCCCCTCCACGATCAAGAGCTGCGAGCCGTCCCGGTGTGCGACGTCATCTTGCCGTCGCAGTCTCAGATCTCCGACGAGGAGGAGTTCCGCTTTCAGATGCCGGTTGCCACATACGGCAACGACCGCGGCTATCACCGCGGCGGCACGGCGTGGTCGTGGGGCGGCCTGGACGTTCGATTCCGCCGAGGGGTCCAGCTCCGGCTCGTCAACGTGGGACCACGCAAGGAGGTCGAACAGACCCGGCTCGGCTTCCCGCTCTGTCTCGCCTGCGGGCAATCCCACTCGCCCTTCGCCAGCCAGAAGTCTCGCGAGGAGTTCGAGAAGCTCCACCTCGAGCGCTGCGGTCACGTCGTCCAGCCCACAGGCTTCTTCGCCGACGTCGAGGTCGATGTGCTCGGGTTGCACGACATCGAAGACAGGAAGATGGGCTTCAGCGTGGTCGAGGCGCTGAGGATGGGCGCGGCCCGCGTGCTCGACATGGAGGTCGAGGATCTCCAGCTCTTGGCCCTGGGACACGAAGGCGAGGAGACCTGCGACGTGCTGCTCTACGACCCCATGCCCGGTGGGTCGGGGCTGCTCGAGCACCTCGCCGAGCGCTGGGAAGAGGTGCGGGCCGCGGCGCTGGAGCTGCTGACGCAGTGCCCGGGCGCCTGCGAGTCGTCCTGCATCGACTGCCTCCAGACCTATCGCAACCGGTTCTACCACGAGTACCTGGACCGGCACATCGCCGCGGGGGTCCTCGAGGGCACGACGGGCCCGCTCGTCGAGGTGCACTCCATCCCCGAGAACCTGCCCAAGACCCAGTCCACCACCGGGCAGGGACAGACATGGATCGAGAATCGCTTCAAGCGGTTCCTGAGCGAAGCGGGCTTGCCTGCGCCGCTCTGCCAGCACCGGATCGATCTCGGCGCCGGCTACGGTGGGACCATCCCGGACTTCTTCTACGAGGCAGAAGACGAGGACGAGCCCGGCATCTGCATCTACCTCGATGGCATGGCCGGTCACATCCACGGCAACCCCGAGCAGGCAGAGAAGGACCGCGCCATCCGCGCCAAGCTCGACAGCCTCGGTTACGAGGTCGTCGTCGTTCGCTCCTTCGAGCTGGACGACAAGGACGCGGTCGTACGGGCGATCGCGCGCGTTGCGAAGTACCTGGTCGGCAAGACGAAGCAACGCGAGGTCAAGGAGGACACGAGCTGGTTCCGCCGCGCCGCTGTGGAAGACACCGCGCCCTCGCCGGCGTTCACGCTCATCGACAGAGGTCGCAGGGCTCCCGCCATCCCGGCCTCATCACCTCCCGAGTTGCGTCGCGTCGTTCCGTCCCCCGATCAGCGCTATGTCACATGCGTCCCGCTCATCCCGCTCAAGGCGGCAGCAGGGGCGTTCAGCGGTACGCAGGCGCTCGACGACGACTACGAGTGGGTGACGCTCGATGGGCGGACCCGCCCGGCCCCCGGCCTTTTCGTTGCCCAGGTGGTCGGGGAGTCGATGAACCGCCGTATACCCGCCGGGGCGTGGTGCCTGTGGCGGGCGAACCCGGGAGGGACCCGCCAGGGCAAGGTCGTGCTCGCTCAGCACCGCGACATCGCTGATCCCGAGCTCGGCGGACGCTACACGGTGAAGCTCTACGAGTCCGAGAAGGTCTCGACCGAGGACGGAGGGTGGCGACACGCAGTGGTTCGGCTGAAGCCGGACTCCAGCGACCCGTCGTTCGAGCCTATCGTGCTCGAGAACCCCGAGGACGGCGAGCTGGCCATCATCGCAGAACTGGTAGAGGTCCTGTGAGGTTGTGGACAGCGATAACCTGCCAAGAGCGCCTGTAGCTCACCATTTCAAATTTCAATTCAATGAACACGTCTGGACGAAGGGTGCCAAGTGGTGTGCACCCGGCTCATCAACCCTGCTCCACCCCTGAGACATCGACCATCACCCCCGTCATGGGGAGGTGGACCCACGCGTGGCGGACATCGATATCTTGCAGCCTCAGCGCCGCGCGGTACAGCCCGATCTGCCCGGCATACGAGACGGCCTTGGCGATGGCGTTGCGGCGCGACACCGGGGCTGCCTTGTGGTCGATGATCACGACACCTCCGCCCGGCAACTCGAGGAGGAGGTCGATGGTACCGACGACCTGGGAACCGCCGTCGAGCCTGGCGGTCACAGGGACCTCGGTACGCCAGGACGCACCCGGGTATCGCGCAGTGACCCATTCGCGCACCCGGTCGCCCATCTCGACGAGCTCGGACGCCTTGAGAAACGCCTCGGCAACGAAGCCCCGCAGACAGCGGCTGGCAACAGCAAGCCTGTCGCCCTCGGGCTTATCCTCCAGGGAAGGAAGTGCCGCCAGATACGCGTGGACCGCCTCGCCGAGAGCTGCGAGGTCACCCCTGTCTTTGGTCGTGGTGAAGAGCGGGGACTTCGAGACCTCCTCGACCGGCATCTCGATATCGACCTCGGCCTGCGTCGTCGGGGCGTGGCTCGGGTTCACGTAACGAGGAGGGAAGTCCGCCACGCGCCCGTCCGCGGTGGGACGTTCGAGCCATGTCTCGCGGTCGGCCGGAGCAAGCGCCCCTTCGTCGGCATCGTCAGCAGTGAGGTGCCGGAGCACGTACGTCAGATCGATATCCTTGATCACCGTCTCGCCCGGCTCCTCGTCCGGATGCAGGAGCCCGTCGATCTCGGGGAGCTCCTCGAGCCAGGCGTGCTTGCCTTGGCGGTGTGCAAGGATCAGCCTGTCCTTGGCTCTCGTGAAGCCCACGTAGAGGAGGCGCAGGGCCTCGTCCCGCTGACGGTCCCCCGCTGCCAGTCCCTCCGGAGTAGCGAGCGCGCCCTGGTTCAGCCCGGTTCCTTTGATGCGCCTGCCGTGCGAGTCTCGTCCAAAAGGCCACGGCCAGTAGCGAATACTGCGGCCTGCGAGCGGGTCCGCAGCAGTTGGGTCACCTCCGGTCACTTCGGGGGACCACATGTCCGGCTCCCGAGCGAAGTCGAGTCCAGTCAGGATCACCACGGGCCACTCGAGCCCCTTGGCCACATGGTAGGTGTCAATCCGGACCGCATCGATGCCATAAGGCGGGCGCTGGATGTCCTTGCCATCGGACGCGAGCTCCTCCAGGTGTGTAATAAGGCCCGTGACCGTGGGAGCGCTCCCCCGTTGCTGGACCTCCTCCTCGTAGGAACGCGCAAGAGCGTCGAGAGAGTCGAGGTTAGCGCTTCGCCTAGCCGCATCACCCCACTCGGCGAGTCGGGCGGGCACATCGAGCGCACCGATGACCTCCTGGAGGAAGAGTTCGGGTGAGAGCGTTCGCGGATCCAACAAGTCGAGCCGCGCGAGCATGGCGTTGTCGGGCCATGGTGGCCGGCGCTGAGTCACCGTGGTGCTTTCACCCTCGTCTGCGCCTATTGAGCCTGTGTCGTGACATTCCTTGAGCCGCTCGCTCAACCACGCGGGCGTGTCGGCGCGCGGATCGCTCGTGATGTGGAGGATCGTTGCTGCCGCGAGGCTGTCGTACCGATCCGCTGCGAGCCGCATGCCCGCGAGCGTGAGCGCGCACTCTCTCGTTGCGAGCAGGCCCGGAAGCTCTCGCAGGACCGGCAACCCGATGCGTCGGCACGCCGCCGCGGTGGAATCGGCGTCGGCATGAGTTCGTGCCAGGACCGCGACGTCGCGGAGCCTGACGCCCTCGTCGCGGAGCCGGGCGATACCCGTGGCGAGAGCCGCCGCGTCCAAGTCCTTGTTGCTGGTCTGGAACATCCAACGTTCGACACATCCTGTTGATGATGTCTCCCTCTTGGGCGTCTGCACGACCTCGTCGCCGAGCACTGGCTCGAAGAGCTTGCCGACGAGGCGCACCAGCCCTGCGCTGCTGCGCCAGTTGAACTCCAGCGTAGATCGATCGTCTGCGGGCACGGTGTCCCAGACGCCGTGAACGAGCGCGGGATCCGTCCCCCGGAACCCGTAGATGGCCTGCTTCGCGTCTCCGACCCATCGACTCTTGGCGGAGATGGCTCTGAGGCGTTGGAAGATCGCGAGCTGGAGCGGGTTCGAGTCCTGGAACTCGTCGATAGCGACGAAGGAGAAATCGGCCGCGAGGCTCTCGGCGAGGTCCGGCTCCTCGAGGAGCCGCAGGAGGTACACCTCGAGATCGGAGAAGTCCACGAGACCGCGATCCGCCTTGAACTCACGGTAGCGTTGATCCAGCTCGATGACGCGCTTGCCAATCTGTGTGACGAGAGCCTTGATGTCTGCGTGAAGCTGAGGCAGCAGAAGCACTCGTGCGGCCGCTTCCCGGAGTGGCTGGAGCGCCGAGTCGGCACCAGATCTCGTTCCAGCCTTGAGCTTGATCGCCGTTGCGAAGTCGCCCCACTTCCCGGTTCGGCGTGAGACGAGACCTCGCAGCTTGGCCACCGCATCACCGGTCACCTTGGTACTGTCCTGGAGCGACACGATCTCATCGAGAGCTTCCTGGGCCAGATCGTAGAGGTCGTCCGGCCCGAGAGGATCTTCGGTCGGGCCGTCCGGGGCCATGATCTTGCAGAGCCGCTCCACGCTCGCCTCGAGCTGTAGGCGGAAACCGTGGTCATCGATCCGGTTCCCCCGCTTGAGCTGGAGGAGCTCGAGAACCAGGGCTTGTGGTCGGTCGCTGATGGAGAGCATTCGTGTGAGGCGTGCGAGGTCCTCCCACGGTTCGGGCGAGAGCTCTCCCAGGAGTGCGTCCAGGGTCCGGTCTGTCGCCTTTTCGTCGAGGATCTCGAGATCGGGGGACAGTCCGAGGTGCAGTGCGTAGCGGGTGACGAGCTGGTGTCCCACACTGTGGACAGTGCCGATGGCTGCGAGCTCGAGCCGCTCCGCCTTGGCGATCCGTTCTCGTGGCTGCAGGCCCTCTGTGGACAAGATCTGCGCCTGGATGCGGCCCTTGAGCTCGGCCGCGGCCTTGCGAGTGAACGTGGTCGCGAGCACCCGAGCCGGGTCGAGCCCGCGAACCACCTCGTCCGCGATGATCGTACACAGGTCGTGTGTCTTGCCCGAGCCAGCGCTCGCCCGGACGATCTGGAGCGTGCCCATCACACCACTCCCTTCATTCCGCAGAGGACGCCGAAGTCGCAGTAGGTACAGACCTGGGGCGTCTCGTTGCCCTTCGTTTCCTCGATGACCATCTCGACTCCCGGCGGCCACTCGTCCCGTGGTTGCAGCGGCCTGGCAGGTACTGGCTCAGCGCCGGTGAGCCAGGCATCGGCATCGGCCAGGGCTTTCTCGAACCGGTCCCAGACCTCGGAAATGGCCGGCCCGTTCAGGACGTTTGCTGCACCTTTCATCGCGCTCCCCGCTGGAGTGCAGAGCACCCCATCCTTGAGCACGAGGTATGCGACCGAAGGGAACACGCCGCGTGCCTCGGCTCGAGACCGGGCGTACGTGGCGAGCTGGACAGCTCGACCCTCCTGGAGCAGGGCCGGGTACTTCTTGCGCCCCGCGTACTTGAAATCGATGAGGGCCTCGTCACCGTCCGGGGTGGCGACGAGGCAGTCGATGCTCCCCACGAGCTTGCGACCGTCGAGGTCGCAATCGATCTCCTGCTCGAAACCCACGACCTGGTACCCGCCCGCGTGGAGCGCTTCGACGAGCACCTTGGTCGCGGCCACGAGCTCGGACCGCAACTCGATGCGCTCGGCGGTCACGGCAGGCTGAGCCAGCGGTGCGGCATCGAGAGGGATTCGTTCGTCGATACACGAGCCGACCGCGTCGGCCGCGGCCTGGGCGTCGGTGGGAGATCCGCCACCACCGAAAACCTTCTCGAGGACCTGATGACAGAACCTCCCCTTGAGAAGGAAGCTCCCGGGCAGGCGAGCGATGGGGCTCGGTCGAACGCCGGCGTTGTAGGTGAGCACCCACTTCAGGGGGCAGGCGAGGCGGGTCTCGAGCGACGTCGCCGACCGGTGCTCACGATCCCACAGCATGCCTGGTTCGACTGACCACGTTGGGCGTGGCGGCTGCGGTGCCGTGACGTCCCGTTCCGAAACGGGGATCTTCCAGGGCGACACGACGCCGTCTGGTACCCCGGCCAGGACGTCCTCGAGCTGGACCGGCTCCTTGATGCCCGCTTTCTCGAGCGAGTCCTTGATCTGGAGCCACACCGGGTGCGGACGCACCTCCTGGTCGGTCGGAAGCCCCACGGCGAGCAAGGTGTCCTCGACCAACGCGAGCCCGCTCCGCTCTGCCGCACGGTGCGCCTCGAGCTGTCTGGTCCCGTCGTCGAGGTCCACGCCATGCGCTCTCAGGCTTGCCAGATCGAGCGCGGTCCAGCGACAGGAGGGGGCGTCAGCCGTGGACAGCCCCAACCATATGAGCCGCGTGTAGGTCCGATCGATGTCAGCCAGGCTCCCGACGATCCGTGGTCCACCGGCTTCTGCACCCTGAGGCTGGAGCACGACGCCGGCTCCGGACGTGGTTTCCAGCAATCGAGCGATCTGCGGTTCGGAGATCTCGCCGCCCTTCATCTCGACGAGCTCTCCGACCGAGCTCGCCTGACCGGCCGCGCGGTGCAGCGCCTCCACGAGGGCCGTGTCAGCACCTTCCTCGAGAATCGACGCTCGACCCATGGCCCACTGCGCGACCTTGCCACAACGATCACGCACGAGCGTCGCGGGTAGCGGCTGGCCCCACTCCCTGCGTTCAACATCGAGCCATTCAGCCAGGACTTTCGCGATCTTCCCGTCTGGGTCGTGCTCCGGCTCTTCGAGCGCTGCCCTGGCTCCTTCCCACGCCCAGCTGCCGAGGCCGGGCTGTTCGACGAGCGCTTCCGCCAGTCTCCGAGTGGCATGCCGCGGGAGCGGACAGATCGGTAGTGAGATGAAGTCCAGCAGGTCCGCTGGATCCACGGGTCTCCAACATAATCGGAGAACGAGCGGAAGGACCTGAGATGCGGGGTGCCCAGTGGTGGTGATCGACACACCACAGGTGGGCACACCAGCCCGGTGCAGGCTGCTGTCGAGCATGACTGCGACATCGGGGTCCTCGCAGCAGATGACGGTGCTTTCGAGCTTGTCTGGCTCCTGCGCGAGCATGGCGGCCACGGTCTCGCACGCCGCGGACACGCTGAGGCCCTGAACCCATCCAAGGCTGTCGTCTATCTTGGCGGGTCCAACGGTCCCGTTGAGAACGTGACCCTGGACGGCAGCCAGCGAGCTGCCGGCCCTGCCCCTGGGATTCGCCCCTGGGATCGTGTCGGTGTCGAGGCGACCGAGGACCATCTGCCACAGCTTCGGCCAGCGCTCCACCGGGTCTGCGAGAACACATAGGTGCGTCGGAAGCCGCTGACATCGTTCGAGCGCTTCGTTCACCTGGGCCAGTCGTTCCGCCATGGACGGGAACGGATGGCGCATCGCTGCACGGACAGTAGCGAGGTCCCGGACGAGAGAGGGGAGGTCGTCCGAGTCGGCGCCGGTCCATCCGCACAGCAGGAGCTCGTCGATTCGACGCAGGCACTCCCGTGCGGTAGCCCACCGGTCGCGCTCTAGGCTGCGAACCAGCGTGGGTGGTCGCACATCCTCCAGGACCGACGCGACTTGCGCGATCCTGTCGGATAGTGGCACCTCGACCGTTCGAAGCCCGAGCTGAGTCTCGAGCCATCCGAGGAGCACGGTCGGACCACCTCGATGAGTGTCCAGTGCCGTTTCCCCAGGCACGGGAGCCACGCCATCCGCGGTCATGCGAATTCTCAGGCGCGTCACCATCTCTTCACCTCGACCCGTGGTCTCCTGTACCACGGGACGGAAAATGAACCCCGAGCGCTCTCAGCATATTGTCGTGCCGTGACAGGAACGGTCACGACGAGATCCCCAATGGGCCATGCCAGTGCGGCTGGGCCCCAGAGAGAGATACCTCAGATCAGGAGCGTTGGGATCGACTGTCACAAGGCACGCGACGGAACGTCACAGTCTTTTGTCAGCCCCGACCAGTCCGTGACGTGCATCGTCCCGACGAGCACGTCACCGACAGGTCGATGCTTTCGACTCGTTGCGCGGCCCGGCGCTGTGCCGCCATCTCGCGTACCCCGATCTCGCGCTGCTCGGCTAGCTCCTCGGCCCTCACCTGCCTGGCGATCCTCTTGTGACCTTGCCCCTCGATGGATCGAGCTCGTTCGCGGCAGACATGGAGCATGGCGCCGATCTCGTCGTAGGTGGGATCCGAGAATGTGACCAGGCCGGCGTGGAAAACCGTCGCGAGCCGACGTCGCTCCGTCTGTGCCAGCAGGAGTCTCGGAAGCATCGCGAGCCGTTCCCGGAACAGCACGACATCCTCGGGGCTCGGCGGCTCCGGCGGGATGCCCGACAGCGCTCGCAGGGTCGAGGGGAAGGGCTCCTCAGGCCGACCTCCCTCCGACGAGGGCCCGAACAACTCGATCTCGAAGGCCCGGGCATCCTCCTGGCACGAGCACCGAACCTCGCCGTCATATCCGGCCCCCTCGACAAGGATCGCCATCCCGGTGGCATCGGAGTAGAGCCGTCCCAGCAACTCGAGGACGTCCACTCGTGTCTCGGGGACGCCGAGCCACCGCAGGAGTGCGGCCCCGGTCCCGGTGAACAGGGGGTGGCGGAACACGAGACGGCGGAGCGCATGAGGCCCCGTGGGCGGCGAGGACGGATCGAAGTCGGGGCACGACTCAAGCACGGTACGGACCTGGTCCGGGTCGGAGGGATCGAGCGCGGGTCGGGTCAGGTGGCCGCACGCGAAGACCCGGTGCACTAGCCGCACCCCCGCAACCAGCGTCTGTCGGTGCTGCTCGAGAGGACGCACCCCGGTCCCGCCGGGGGCCTCGCCAATGAGCGCGCCAGCGAGGACCTCGCTCCCCGCTGGCAACAGCAGGTCCATCGGGAGCACCGGCGGCGCGGGGAGGCGCCGGGGTAAGAGCACGTAGATCGATGCCTCGCTCTCGCCGTCGCGTGTCATGACCCGGAAGTACTTCTGGGTCGCCCTGACCTGAGACGCCGTGGGTGCCAGGTCGATCAGCAGCTTGCATCGCGGCGAGCTCCAGCCCTCGATGAGCACGCCGACCTGGACCAGCGTGTCGATCCGGCCTGCATCGAACCGGGCGAGCGCCATCCGTCGTCGCTCGGCCGGCGTGTCGCCAAGGATGAGAGCAGGAGCCGGCGCGCCATCCGGACGGTGCTTTCGCAGGTACTGCCATGCATCGTATGCCTGCTGTCGTGAGGCGCAGGCGATCATGCACGGCGTCTCGCGGTTCTCCGGGGCGTACCGCAGCACCTCGAGGGATCGGAAGAAAGGCGCCGTGGACAGGAGCCGGCCGAGGGTTCCGGCCTCGAAGTCACCCGAGACGAACCGGACTTCCGAGGCGTCCGTATCGACCTCGGCCACCCAGACCCGGACGGGCGCAAGGAGCCCCATCGACAGCGCCTCGGACAGCATGATCTCGTGGACCAGATCGGGGAAGCAATGCCCGAGGGCGCGTCCGTCGCCGTAGTCGGGCGTCGCGGTGAGCGCGATCCGGGCGGCGGACCGGTCGAACGCACCGGACAGCGCGTCCAGCCGGCGCTTTGTCATCACGTGGTGGGCCTCGTCCACGAACACGAGAGCAGAACGACGGAAGGCTCCGGGAACCTCGCGGCGCTTCACCAGGCCGACGAGCGAGGCGTAGGTGGTCACGTTGACACCACGCTCGACCACACATTTCTCGTCGCCCCAGTACTCGCCGACGGTCACACCGGGGACGTGAGCGGTGATCTCTCCGATGGTCTGGTCCACCAGGGCCTGAGTGGGGACAACGAAGACCGCCGTCAGGTCGGTGCGGTCGATGATGTGCGCGGCGACCACGGTCTTCCCGGTCCGCGGAGGGAGCACGATCCGTCCATGGGGTGGAACCGCCTCCAACGATGGCCGTGTGGCCACGTCCACGAGCCAGTCGGAGAAGCTCCTGAACACCGGAAGCTGGTCCGGCCTGAGCACGTCCGCTCGCTCGACGTCATGACCTCGCGCGTCGCCTTGCTCCAGGAGCCTGCCAGCCGCATGGAGCAGGCGAGCCGCCACGGGGAGGTCATGAACACCCACCTCCAGCTCCCGGACGGGAGCGGGCTCTTCGAGTCGGGAACCGAGATGCCGGTCGGCACACGAGGCCATCACTGTCATTCTCCACCATCGGCAGGTCCACCGTCAGCTCGGATGCACCAACAAAGGGGCGCGATCGTCGATCTTCACGGGCGTGCCAACCCACCCGAGCCAGGCGCGACGTTCATCTCCATCTACCGTTCCGAGGGCTCGATCAATGACGGAGGCTCCCCGTGTTCGTGATCATTCACTATAAAACCGCTCCTCTCGCTGCGGTATCATCGAGGGCATCATGACCCCGCGACGACGACACGAGATCGAGAAGCTGCTTGAGGACAACGACGCGCCCAACGCCCTGGACGATTACGCCATGAGCGTCTCCTGGGACCGAAACGGGTGAGGGCATGCCACAGCACATCACGGCACCGACGATCATCGAGGCCGCAGGCACGCCGCCGAAGAGGATCGAGGAGTACTTCGGGCGCGTGAATACTGGGACCACGGCGGTGAGCATCGCCAAGATGAAGTCGCCGCCGGGATGGATCGAGCCCGGGCAGCGGCCGGAGTTCGACGAGTACACCGTGGTCCTCAGCGGTAGACTCCGCGTCGAGCACGAGGGCGGGACCTTGGACGTGGCGGTGGGTCAGGCCGTCCTGGCTCGCGCCGGGGAGTGGGTCCGGTACTCGACCCCGCACGGCGCGGAGTACGTTGCCGTCTGCATCCCGGCCTTCTCGCCGGAGACCGTGCACCGGGATGGGTGAGGGAATGGCAGGATGGCGCGAACCCTGATCGCGAACCCCGTGCTTTCGTCTCGCGTGGTCGCCGAGCAACTCCGGGTGGAGCGGCGAGGCTCCATGCGCGGCAATTTCCAGCAATCTCAAGGACGCGAGAGATGGTGAGGCTGTAATCAGATCCTGACAGGAGTCCGCGATGATGGCGATGAACGAATTGATCAATGGCATGGTGCAGGGGCGGACGTGGAGCGCGATGGGTGACAGCGACGCCGTGCGGGCGCTGCTTTACCGGGTCTACGACGAACGCTACCACAGGGCTTCGCATCACAGGGACCGCTTCCAGCTCCGAGTGAATCTTCAGAAGAAGGATGACGCCGCGTCCTACGCGGGCTGGATCACCTCCGAGAACCCAACGTCCGGGCCATACCAGGGCACCTCGTTCGTCTGGTTCCCCGGTGTACAAGGGAGCGTCGCCGTGCTCGTGATAGGCACTGACGGCTTCGGAGCCGACACGGCCATCTTGGGCAGACCGGGGCACGCGCGTCGCCTTCGGGCGCTCTCGATCCCGCGGGAAGATGGGCCGGTCCTTCTCGTTCACCAGATCCCGCAGGTTCGCCACGATGTCCGCCCGATCGGCGAAGGGAGGGAGCTGACGCACGTCGCCGACGATGATCCACCGCTTCGCCATCAGCGCGGGAACTAGAAACTCCTGGATGAGCGTCTTGCTCGCCTCGTCCACGATCAGCACGTCCCAGTGTGGCAATCTGGTGATCGGGCATTCCGAGATGTGCAGGTTCTCGTCGCGTCCGCGGAACAGCGGATGGTTCACGATACCCATGGTCGTGCCGCAGGTCAGGTTGGCCGCCATGATAATTGTGCGCAGGGCCATCGACGCCAGATCATCGTCGCTGTATTGGCGGAGCTCAGGTCGGCTCCGCCACCCCGTGACCAGCTTCTCGACCCGGACGTCGAGCTGAGTATCCTGTACTCTTTCGTCCACCCGGTCGGGCCTGCCGATCCGTACTGCGTCGATGGGAGTGTCGGAACTGCGGAGCCGTTCCAGGACGTTGTCGATGGCAACGTGAGTGGACGCACAGAGCAGGACCCGCTCGCCCTTTTCGACGAGCTGCTGCACGATCTCGCAGATCGCCGTCGTCTTCCCTGACCCAGGCGGTCCTTCGAGAAAAGCGAAGTCCGGCGTTCCCAGGGCCTTGGTCACGAAGTCCCGCTGCTCCAGTGTGCCGCTCCGGGTCTCGTCGGTCAGCCACCGCCACTGGACAGGTTTTTCGGGCCTCACCGCAGGCCACCGCACGTGCCCTGGGTCCTCGCATAGGCGGAGCAGGCCCCGGTGGTGGGGGAGCGGCGCGTTGGTGAGCTGGTGGAGCGCTCGCCGCTGGAGGTGCAGGTTGCGGACCTCGATGGGCAGGAGCAGGGTCGTGTCCGGCGGCGGCATCCGGTCGAGGAGAAGCTGGTATCGGTCCTGGTCGACTTTGAGGACCTTATAGACATCGTCCGGGCGTCGGGACTTCGCCGTCCAGACCTCCTTGACGTCGCCTTCGCAGAAGGCGGTCCGCGGGTCGAGGAAGTCTTCACCCTCGGAGGTCTCCGGGGATAGGAGCTGCACCCACTTGCCCTGTCGACCCGATGCCTTGTCTGATTGCCAGTTGAACCGGACCCCGGTGTCACCGCGCAGGTGGCCTCGAGCTGGCAGCTCATCGGTACGGAGCACGCCATCAATGATCTCGAAGGAGCGCCCTTCGGTGTCGATCACCCGGCGGAGGCCCTCTAACGCCGGCAGGGCCTCAGCCTCCACCTTCTCACCGTCCACGTTCAGGTGGCAATCGCCATGGCGGCTTTCGACCACCAGCAGCCAGTGGTGCTCGCCCAGGGGCTCGGGGTCACCGATCAGGCGCAATGGTCGCCCGGCCATGTCCGTGACCTGCGGGGGAGGGGACACGACATCGTCTTGACGGAATGCACATTCGACACCGCACCAGATGAGTCGGTCCGATGCCGTGACAGCCGGGCTCGCGTGCACCATCAGCCCCTGACTCGTGGTGGTGGCAGTCTCGATCCACACCGGCTGCCCAGCATTGATCAGGAAGGCTTGCTGGCTCAGATCCGGCAGCTTCCTCGGAGGCCAGTTGGTGATGACTAGCCCGGGCGCCCGACGCGGTATTCGCAGCAGGCTATCCACTGGCTCGAGCCGGATCGTGCGCAGATGCCGCACCCGTTCCCAGGAGAGCTGGTACCGGTACTGTCGCTCCTTGGCGGTTCGAATGGCCTGACGCAGGTACCGGTGAAAGGGACGGAGAGTCTTCTCCGTCTGGCTCGCGAGGGCTGGGGCGACCTTCGGGTGTCCCGCCGTCGCGTGGAAGTGAAGGGCCTTCATGACCGGCGCCCCGGGATGAAGGGGTTGCGCGAAGCCTCCTGACGCAGCCGCGGAGCCGCATTCTCCGGGCCGTCTGGCGGCAGGGGCTCGACCGGCTCGCCACTGGCCAGCCGTGCTCGCACCCGGGCCCACTGACGGAGGCTCTCGATTTGTTCGCGCATCGTGCGGGAGAGCGGGAACGTCTTGTCGATGGCACGCGTGATGTGATCTTCGGCCAGCTCGCGGCCATCGGCGAAGGCATCGTACAGCCCCTCCCGCACCGCCTCTTCCAACTCGGCGCCGGAGAAGCCAACGGAACGCTCCGCCAGGCCGGTGAGGTCGTACTCGCGCGGGTCGCGGTGCTTCTTCTGCAGATGAATGGACAGGATCTCCTCGCGCACCGCCCGGGTCGGCAGATCCACGAAGAAGATCTCATCGAACCGGCCCTTTCGCAGCAGCTCTGGCGGGAGCATCTCGATCCGGTTGGCTGTGGCGACGACGAACACCGGGTCGCGCTTCTCCTGCATCCAGGTCAGGAGCGAGCCGACGACCCGGGCGGTGGTTCCACCGTCGGTCTGGTCCGAGCTGCCCATGCCGGCGAGCCCCTTCTCGATCTCGTCAATCCAGAGCACGCAGGGCGCCAGGGCCTGAGCCACCTGGAGGGCGGTGCGGATGTTCGCTTCCGACTGGCCGACAATGCCACCGAAGACCTTGCCCATATCGAAACGGAGCAGAGGGAACTGCCAGGTCGCGGCGACGGCCTTCGCGAGCAGGCTTTTACCGCAACCCTGCACGCCGAGCAGGAGTACCCCCTTGGGCGCATCGAGGCCGAAGTCCCGGGCGCCGGCGCCGAAGGCGCGGCCCCGCCGGTCGAGCCAGACCTTGAGCTGGTCGAGTCCGCCAACGTCGTCCATTCGGGCATCTGTCGGGTAGTACTCCAGCACCTCGCTCTGCTTGATGATCCGCTCCTTCTCCCGCGCCACGTTGGGCACCGCTCTGTGGTCCAGGCAACCAAGCTCGGCGGCGGCCTTGCCGAAGGCGAGCCGCGCTTCCATGACCGTCAGGCCTCGGGCCGCATCAAGGAGCGCGTCGTCGGCGGCGGCCCTCACGTCCACCGCTGCCGCCGCGTCCTCCAAGACCACCCGGAGGTCGTCCACACCGGGGAGCTCCAGCTCGAGCGTGGGGATCTCCTTACGAAGGTCCACCGGCAGGCCAGGTAGCGGTGTCGAGAGCACGACCAGCTTGCGTGGCGACGTGGGCAGGCGTGCCAGTTCGCGCAGCCAGCGGAGGATCGGGTGATGTTCTTCTCGGAAAAATGGGTGGAAGTCCTCCAGGAGCCACACGCCCGCCTCTTCGGTCCCGTGGATCTGCTTGAGGATCTCCAACGTGTCGGTTGCGGTCTCATCCTCGGGGCTCGTCTCGCCTTCGGCCGAGCAGGTCCACAGCCCTGTGGACTGGCTCCAGATGCGCAGCGGCAGCGACAGGTCCTGGGCCACGCCGATCACGTGGCCGCGCACTCGTTCCCACTCGTAGGACGCGATGTGCAGGACCGTGGCGCCGGCCTGGGACAGGTGCAGCAGGTGCTCGTAGGTCGAGGTCATCCGGGAGTCCCTCCCTTCATCCCCTTCGACGCGTGTGGGCAGCGAACGCTGACAGTGAAAGTGAGGGCCTCGGTGGAGCCCGGGTGCCTGCCGTGTTATTTGAGGGCCGGTTCAGGTCTTGAGGACCGTGAGTTGGAGTCTCGGTCGGGGGCCTACTCCGGCGGAGGCGGTGCTGAACCGGTAGCTCTTTCGGTCAGGGTTGGGCTGCGGAACCCAACGTCTTGGCGCAGCGGAAGGAGGCCAGCTCGTTCTTGGCCTTGGCGTCCTCGATCATGTTCCAGGAGAAGTCGCAACCCTTGCGAGAGCCTTTTACATGAGCGGGGTGGACTTTTTCGGCACAGAAGGCCACCTGGTTCCTGAGCCGATGGTGTGCGTTCCCTTTAATCTTGAAGGGTTGGTCGGTCATGCTCTGGAAGATCTCCGCTGGGTATTCGTCCAGAGCCCACTCGAACCATGTCTTGAAGGGCAGGTACTGAAACTCGTTTTCCCCGAGCGTCTCGACGACCCGTTCCCACTGTTTGATGCTGGGCAGCATCAATTCACGCTTCACGCAGTACAGGTTGGCCTCCTCCCAGGTCACGCCGGACGCGGCGCATTCCGCGCGGCCCCGTGCTGAACGGAACTCAGCTTCATCGCGACATTTCAATGGATGGGAGTCTTTGCCCCGGAACGTCTGGATCTCCTCCATGGTGACCGGGGACTTCTGGATACAGAATCCCTTGACCGGAAAAGACGCGGGGCTCGCGTTGAAAACCACTTGATCCCACCATCCAGGCCGTGGGTACGGGAGCCGCACCGAGGCCGGACCGCCCTTCACCTCGACCATTCCGTCGGGACAGGGGCCAGCCGAGACGGGGGCCGGTCTGTCAAGCGGCTGGACCTCCCGCTCTGCGTCTCCGTCCACCGCGCCCCCGTCTACTGCGGCCTCGTCTGGCTCGGCATCCTCGCCAATCGCGGTGGCGTCTGGCCCAGAGCCCGAGGCATCCCGCTGCTCTCCCTCTGCAGTGGTGACTGAGGAAGGTGCATTCTGGCTGCATCCGCGCCAGTCTCTGCTGCGCGAGACCAGGTAGACCCCCACGGTCCCCAGTCCGAGGGCCAGCGCGACCCAAAGGGCGAGCCGCCCCCAGTGCTGCGTGCGTTTCACTACCTTTGGATGGATGCCCTCGGCCACGGTGGCCGGCTCGCGGCGGTCGAGCACCTCGAGGTGCCGCTCCCTCTCGTCCGCCTGTTTCTTCAGCCGCGCCACCTGCCGCTCGAGGTCCGCCTTCTCAGCCAGAGCGGTGGCCAGACGTTGCGAAGAGTCCCGCACCTGGCTTCGGAGCTTCTCGATCTCGATCTCCTCGGGCGACAGGAAAGGTTCGTTGTTCGAAAGCGCCTCGAGGGCCTGCGCCACGCCGTCGGGCATGGGCCGCCGCGCCGCGGATTCCACGAAGAACCAGGTCACCGCCTGCGGAAGGACTGCAATGCAGTGCTTGACTCCGTGGCGGAAGTCCGGCTGGCCATCGGTCCAGACGTGAGTGCCGAGGTTGCCGTACTTTGCGATGGACTCGAAGGTGGGCAGCACATTTCCCTGGATGAGACCTCTCTTGTTGCAGGCCGTGATCAGCTTGGCGCCTACCGCGTCGTCCTTGTTCGGCGGTGGTGTATCGGCATTCAACACCAGGAGCATCGCCTCCACGGCACAGCGTGCGCTCCAGAGGAAGATGTCCCACCGATCCTTGTGGGCCTTGGTTTCACAGCACAGGATCAGGTAGCGCTCCAGCCGTTCGAGGTAGTAGCCGACGCGCTCCTCACGGCCGTCGCCTGGTCTCGCGACCTTGTCCATCGTTCAGGTTCCCCAGAGCCCCGCTGCGACGTCTCCGCCGAGGCGGTCGCCGACCAGTGTACCACGAAGGCCGGAGCCAACATCGGTTGCTCGAACAGGCTCGGGTAGCCACCGATCCAGCGCTCCAAGGGCTTGCACTTCGCGAAGCAGCGAGCAAGGATCTGGCATCGGAAAAGGGTCATGGACCATGACACATGAGGAGCTGCTAGAGCGCATTTCGATCGATCCTGATGTATGCGGAGGCAAGCCGTGCATCAGGGGGCACAGGATCTGGGTTTCCCTCATCCTGGACCTTCTCGCCTCCGGGTTGACAAGCGAGGGGATACTCGAGGAGTACCCACAGCTCACACCCGAAGACATCCGGGCGTGCATCGCCTACGCCTCGGAGATGACCCGCGAGCGCACCGTGCACGTCGCGTGAGGCGTCACATGAAGATCAAGCTCGACGAGAACCTGGGCCGCCGAGGTGCCCGGATCCTGCGCGACGGTGGCTGCGATGTGGAGACCGTGGCGGCACAGGACCTCTGCTCGTCCTCGGACGAGACCTTGATCGAGGTGTGCCGTGTGGAATGCAGGGTCCTCGTGTCCCTCGACACCGACTTCGCAAACACCCTTCGCTACCGTCCGAATCGCTATGCCGGTATCATCGTGCTTCGTTTGCCGGAGCCAGTGAGTCGGGATCACATCGAAGACGCGTTGCGTCGCGTGCTTCGACTCACTTCCACCCGGAGTCCCTCGGGACGCCTCTGGATCGTCGATGGGAAGCGGATTCGGGAGTTTGTTGAGAGAGACGAACCTTCGCCATGAAGCTCTGGGTCGAGCCATGAGTCCGAACTGTCAGTGATGGTCATGAACATCCCGCAGATCCTCCAGGGCATGACTTCCACCGATGGGAAGGTCCGGAAACGCGCAACCCAGGCGCTCCGCGAACGACTGGTGGCAATCGCTCGCCAGTCCCTGTCGAGCACACCCGATCACGAGAGGGACGACGTGGTCCAACGCGTCTTCATCAAGCTCTGGACCATGGTCGAGGACGACTCGTACGGCGTCGTCTCGAGCGACGGTTACGTTCGATCCATGATCGTGAACGGGCTCCGCGACCACATCCGCGCCGAGGTGCGGCAGCGTGGTCACATCGACGCGCTCCGTCGCGTCGCTCCGATCCCAGGAGATCTGCAGGCTGAGCCGTTATCCGAGACCGAGCTCGCGCGGCAGCTCAGCGAGAAGCTCGAATTGCTCGTTGTGACCGTCGAGGCTGCTCGTTCACCTCGGTTCAAGGAAAATGTCCGTCGTGACGTGGATCAGCTCGTCGCCATGGCGGCCGAGCACGTCACCATGGATGACGCGATCGCGGAGGAATGGGCCACCACCACGAACTCCGAGAAGGAGCGAAAGGCCGCCCGCGATCGGGTCCTCAAGCGACACGAGCGAATCCGCAGGGACCTCGGGGACGCCATCGAGCGTCTCGAGAAACGCGGCGATGTGTCGAGCGAGGAGGCAGTCGAGCTGCGAGGCGTCTGCACCCTGCTCCTCAGGTGTCAGAGGAGCGAACCGGCCGACGTCTCGAGAAATGGAAGCGAGGAGCGATGACGATCGGTTTCGACGACCGTGTTCTGCGCGACCTCCTCGGTCTCGGTCCCGACGACCGGGTCGAGGAGCTGGCTCGTGCTCCCTCAGCGGTATCGGATATTGGCGAGGGGCTTTCGTACACGGGGCAGTCGGTTCAGACCGGGGCCGATCCTGGTCTCGTTGCGCTCGCTCGACAGGTGCCCCTGTTCACCCCCGTGAACGAGATCAACTCGAAGCTCGACTCCGGCACGCTGGACCGCTGGGACCGCGACTCCGGGATCTTCAGGTTTCAGGGGTTCGCGTCGATCGCGACGGGCCCCGTCGCGGCGACACCCGAAGGGAACTGGATGATCGATGCGAGGGGCGGCGAGCACGCCGTGATCCGGGTTCCCGGCGGCGCGGGGGAGACGATCATCGTGGGACAGAGTGGCGAGCTGCGGTGCTTTCGGGTGCACCGAGCCAAGCACGAGGACGCTCTGGCGAAGGAGTTGGAGGGGTTTCACCTGGTGGCGGATTTCAACGTGAGTATCCCTGCGCCGGACGACCTCGTCGAACACATATCCCCGGCAAAATGGTTGCTCGAGCGAGCGCGGCAACTCCACGCATCGCCTGCCCTTCACGATCGCATGGCTTCGGTTGGCCTGGTCGCTCGACTCGGCGCGGGGACCGCGAAGGACCCCGCGCAGGTGTTCGAGGCGCTCGTGAGCGGGATGTACAGGAGCCCGACCGCTCGGGCGCTCGACTGGGCCCGCGGGCTCGGTCGGGATGTCCTTGATCTCGTCGAACGCCAGGCCCTCGAGCTGATCGACGCACTCGAACGCAACCTCGAGACCCTCGAGGCCGTCGTGGCAGAGGGAGGAGGGGCGGCGGAGCGGGCCGTCCGTGCGATCCGTCATGGCCGGGACGACCTCGAGTCGATCGCCTGGGTGTTGAGAGCGGCACGACGTTTCGAGGTGGTCGGCCCCGCGCTCGGCGCCCTCGACCGCGAGGCCGCGGCGCATCTGTCTGCCATCGACCTCGCTCGCTCGGGCGAAGACGAACTGCTTTCCTCAGTGGCCTGGCAGGAGCCCCACGCCTGGTGGGGCGAGCCGCGGGGGAGCTGATGCTCGAACGGTTGCTCAAGCACGGATGCTCCAACGAGGGCGAGTCGTGGATATTGGATGCCGTCCTGGCGTCGCCGTGGTGCTGGCCGGTCGATCCCGAGCTTTCCTTGCTCGCGTTGCAACGCCGCCCTGCCGGACCCGATCCCGTGATGGTTGGAGAGACCTGCGTCGTTTCGGTTCATGGCTCGGGCGCGGTCCTGTGGCGCCTGGTGCCCGCGGTGTCGGGACATCCAGTGGATGCCGCGACTCTGGTCGGATCCGCGGCCGAGACCGCGGACCTTGCCTGGCTCCTCGCGGCCCGGGACCTCCCGAAGCTCGGCACGTTTCGTCCCCTCGAGACGAGGCGGACCTGGCATGCCAGGGCACTGGCCAAGCACGGCGACCAGGGTGGCTCGAGGTTCCTGGATGGGCGGTCATTCGGGCTGGCCCTGTTCCTCGCGTCTGCCTCGGCGCTCCTCGAGCGAGCGCTGCCGGGAGACCTGATCGCGCTGGGTGAGCTCTCCCTCGCCGGCGAGGTCCGACCGGTCGGCGGGCTGTCCCTCAAGCTCGAGGCACTCGCGGCCTGGGTGGCCGGCGTGACGCGGGTCATCGTGGCGCCCGAGCAGGAATCGGAAGCCCGGTCGAAGCTCGATGCGCTCGGATCGGGGATCTCCGTGCTCGGCGTGAAGTACCTGAGCGACGCGGCGAAGATCGCGTTCCAGGGCCTGGACGACGAAACCTTCGACGGGTGGCAGGACGAGGCGAGCGCGTCGGAGACCCTCGAGTCGCTGTTCCGGCAGGTCCTGGACCGACGGTCAATGGTCCTGGGCTGGAGGTCGATCGCCAGCACTGCGGCGAGCCTCCAGCGCCGGTTCGCTCATGACGGCGAAGCGCTGGAACGGGCACGGTTCGTCGAGTCGATCGCCCGCCGCCACGAGGGCATGGGATTCGCCCCGCTCCCGTGGCCCTCCGACGGTTGGTTGCTCACCTGCCCCCGGCCAATCCGACTTCGCGTCGTGGCTCATGTCCTCCAATCGGCAACCGACGGGTTCGAGCCCGAGCTCGTGAGCTGGGCCGACCGAGCGCTGGCGCTCGTCGAGCCAGATCCGATGGAACGTCATGCCGGGGACCTCGACCTGCTCGGAGCCGTCGGCCGGGCCCTGGCCGCGGCAGGAGAGCACGGCCGCGCCGTGGAGGTCCTGCGCCAAGCCGTGGACGGTTGGATGAGCATCCAGCGGCCCGAGGCGTCGTCGTTCGCGCTTTCAGAGCTGCTCCGCGTCCTCGGTGTGCTTCGACGATCCGACGAGATCGATGCAGCACTGAGTACGTGGGTTTCGCGCTTCGAAGTCGATCCGTCGGCGGACGTGCAATCCCGGGCGTTCGTGGCGTTCGCGGCGGGTCGAGCGTTGATCCTTTGCGATCGGTGGGCCGAGGGGCTCGAGCGAATCACGGACGGGAGGGCTCGCTGGGACCTCGCACCGCCACACCTGGTGCGATCACGGCTCCGCTGGCAGGCGCGAGCCCTGGCGGCGATGCACCGTCACGAGGAGGCCGCGGCGAAGCGGGCGCTCCTCACGCCAGGACCTCCGGCTGCGAGCGAGGACGAATACCCTCTGCTCGCACGCCTCGATGTTGCGCTCGAGGACCCGATGTGCGACCCGAGACCCCTCCTCCAAGAGCTGATCGTCCATCCCCAAGGTCGCGAGGTGGCTCGCATCGTCGGCGAGGCACCCCTCGATCGCAGCGCGGCCCACCTCGTCGCCGACCGGTGGCGGTATTGAGATTCGAGCGAGCAGCGGAGGAAGTCCTCGGCATCCGTCGTGCTCCCTGCGCCGCTCCCGGAATCCGACTCACGTCGCTCGCTCGCCGGATTACCTTGCTCCGACGCGCAACCTTCAGGGGTCCGATCCCATCGGCGATAGGGGGGCGTTTCTCACCGGCGGTCGCTGGGGATGGGGTCCAGGATGGCGTCGAGGGGGGAGATGAAGGACGTGATCGCGGAGATGATGCGTGCCTCGGTCGGCCAGTGCATGACAAGCAAAGCTGACCGTCCAGCCTCGAATACCACCTCAAGACTGTTGAGTTCGTTTGGCATGGGGGGCATGCTGGTCACGAGGATCGAGGAGGGGACGACCCATGACCGTGGACGAAACGTCAAAGATCGATCTGACGATTTCGGAATCGCCTGATAGCGTGAGAGACGTCGATGCCAGGGCGCGAATTTATCCCTTCGATCAGCAGTTGATCGACGCCATTCGACGGGGAAGCCGCGTCCACGACCTGGCCGAAGACCTTTCGCCGAAGGCCAAGGAGATGCTCCTCTCCATCGCTGGGTGCAACCCCAGGAAGTCAAGCGGCAACCGGGAAGTCACCCTCAAAGCCGAACTCCACAAGACGCTCAACAGCGTCATGAAGAGCACAGCTGCCACGGGGCCCATCTGCGACCTGCTCGCCATCTGGTTCAACGAGCATTCGAAGGATCTCGAGTCGGTCGACGTCGCGGAAGGCAACGAGAGCTGGCGTCAGGTTCTACTCATGCGCCTGCGCACCAGAGTGCTCGGTGAGCACGACCTCCCCGAAGACCTTCGTTCAGCCGCCGACTGCATCATCGACGGGTCCGTTGAACGTCTCCCCGACAGTGTCCACCACCGTTGGGGGATGCTCCTCCAGGCCCATACAGCGCGCTGGATAATCGACCGGATTCGCCGGCAAGCCCATGAGCTCACCGACGAGCTGAGCGAGGCCCTCCATACTGCCGCGGAGACAAGTTGGGGTGAGGGCTTGACCGAACTTGTCGAGCGCTGGCGCGGCGTCGCATCCAACATACAGAGGCTTGAGGGGCAGCGAGAACAAGCCTGCAGGACGCTCGCGCTCCTTGGTCGAGAGCTCCTCGTCGCTTGCCAGGGCTTCGAGCACGCCTCGAAAATTCCGGCGTCTCTCCTCGAACCCGACCAGCCCGACGACGACCTGGTCGCCGCTCTCGACGACGGCCTGCTCGAAGAGCTCTTCGCGGAAGCGGAGGAGCGGCTCGCCACCATCCGACGAGATCCAGAAGTCGAGCGCGCCAGGGCGCTCTGCGGCCTCGTTGCCCACCTCGAGGGTCGAATCCCTACTGGCTTCGATCCATAGCTCCACGCCGCGAGGCAGACTCTGCAGGTGTCGGTTCGGGCTCCGGCCGATGACACCAGCCACGACACGGGTCGGGGACGCTGTCGGAGCCCGAGAGGGACGTGGTTTCTATGTCTCGGGAACGGCGGTGAGGTCCGGGACGCACTCCACCCGTGAACTGAGAGCAGGACGCCACAGGGTCGGACAGGGGCCAGTCGCGTCGTCACCTCGAGCGCGGAGCGCGCGACACCTCCACTCCGACCAGCCGCATGACCGCGTGCATCGTGAGACGGGCGTACAGGTCGCCGACGATGACGATGACCGTCCCCCGGTTCTGGAGCATCCTCTGGCGCCGATAGCGCAACACACCCAACGCTTCGGCTCGCCGGTCCAGGTGTTCCACCATTCGTTCCTCATGCAGCTCGAGCCCACGGTAGAACATCAACGCCAGCGTCGAGAACACCGTGGCGCTGAGCAAAGCCGCCCGGTTGCGCGCCAGGGCCACACCCAGCCCGAAGTGCTGCTTCCCGTCGCGGTTGAGCCGGTTCTCGATCAGCGACCGCTCGTCGTAGTGGTCGTAGCGCACCAAGGCGTGCTCGGCCACTGGCGACAGCAGCACGACCGGACCCTTGCTCTCCTCGTCGTGCTCCCGCTCGTCCTCCACGTCCTTGGCGCTGCGGTCCGGCCAGGAAAGCACGACCGTGGCGTGCAGCGCGGTCGGGCGGAACTTCTTCGAGTTGAGCCGGCTCGAGGACGCCCCTCCTTGGCCATAGAAGTCCGTGCACAGCAGCCCATCGACCTGAGCCACCACCAGGCTCTCGCGGTTGGCTGCCACCTGCCGCTCGAAGAAGATCACTCCCTCCTGCGCCCGGCCCCCCTGTGCGAGCCGTCGGGCGGTCTCGAGCGCGCTCTCTGCTGCGGCTCCCTGCGAGGACAGCACCTGCGCCACACGAGCCCGCGCTTCGGCCGTCACATCCATCTTCTCCTTCGACGGGCAGACCCAGTCGATCTGGCGGACTTTCTTGAGCCACCACAACAGGTCCCCGTCGAGGAACCCTCGGTCCAGCGCCACACTCACCAGACGGCTGAAGCCCTTCAGGTTGGCTCGCGCCTGGTCGATGACCGCCTTGGCGTGCTCCTTCTCGGGCTTCTCGATGGTGTCGAAGGCAAAGGCCAACGGCAGGCCCGTCTCCACCTCCATCAGGTACCACAGCTTGAATCCCAGGACCGTCACCTCCACCTGCCGCGGCCGGCGCGCACGGCTCTGCGCCTTCACCTTCTTGCGGACCTTCCCGGCTCCCTCGAACGACGGCACCACCTCCTCCCCCGTGCTGTCGAGCACCCCACGGACCTCCTTCGCAAACACACCCCGTCGTGCCATGGCTCGCACCACCGTATTGAACAGCGCGACCAGGTCCTCGGCTCGCAGCGTGCCCTCGTGCTCGGCCATCGTCTGCGACGACAGCGCTCCTCGAGGCCCTTCCACCCGGGCCCGTGCCGGCCCCAGCGGCCCCGCCTCCTCGAAGGACCCTCCCTGCCCATCGCGGGTCTTGCCCAGGAGCGCCTCGCTCCGTCGCGTCGCCCCGCACAGCACCTCCTCAGGGCTGAAGCCCAACAGCCCCATCCACCGGGGGTCGGTCAGCAGCTCCGCCTGGATCTCCGGGCCACTCGACAGCCCCATGTATCGGCTCATCACCCCCAGGAGGTTCAGCACCAGCGCCGGGTACATCCGTCGGCGCGTGATCTCCTTGCCGCTCTCTTCGTCGAAGTACGTCTCTGGCGGCGCCAGCCCCTCGAGCGCCTTGGTGAGCTCGAGCTCCTCGGCCATGAACCACACGAGCTCATCCAGCTCGGTCGGCTGGCTGCCATCCACGATGTCGTCAATCCGACGCTCTCGCTCGACAACCTCGATGACAGCCGCGTCATCCCGTTTGAGCAGTCGCAGCGTCCGCACTCGGAGCTTCTCCCCTCGGCGCTGCTGGGCACGTCGTTGCTGACGGGTGGCCCCATGGCTCTCCGCTTCCCGCCGCTCCGCTTCCAGCGAAGCCTCTTCCACCGCCAACAACTCCGCCTCCTGCTGCGCCTGCCGGCTGCGACATACCCCCTTGAGCCGCTCCTCGAGCGCTGCTGCCGACAGCCGCTCCTTGAGCGGCTTGGCGCCGCTGTCTCTTCTGTCCGCTCGTTGTCGTGCCATCGTCTCTTCCCTCGGGGAAAGAGGAGATCACACTTCGAGGCGTTTGCAGATCCCCCATTCGTCGAATCGAAGTGTAGCCCACGTGATGTTCGCATCATCGTGGTGATGACTGGACCTACATGCCCTGGGGCCTTCCCACGGGCGGCACGTTATGGATAGAAGCCAG